>WSSedL1CaDRAFT_10001521_pt1 | contig 13363 bp, 12 predicted proteins | sample WetSurSL1Cattail_FD_9464 | JGI IMG/M metagenome (IMG submission 9464)
CCACAAGCCCAAGGCCCACAGGCTGGCGAATTCGCAGACGGCCGCCGCAAGCCAGACCAGCAGAAATCCCGTCAGCCCCCAGCCGGCGAAAACGGCAAGAACGGCCCCGATCAGCCGCACGCCCGGCGCCACCAGATTGTGCAGGCCGATGAGATCGAAGCGGTTTGCCAGTTGCAGATAGCCGGCCGGCGTCGAGCGGATGGACCCCAACACGGCCAGACTATAGGGCAGCGCCAACGTCATGGCGGCTTTCGACCACCCCAGATGCGGTCCGATCAGCGGTGCGAACAGGGCCGTGGTCAGGATCGCCGCCACGCCGCCCAACAGCTCGATACGGGCGCCAAAATGCAACAGCCGCACCAGTCGATTGTCGTCGCCGGCATGCAGCGCCTCCGCCCCATAGCGCACGACAGCCTGCCAGGAGGGAAATTCGACGATGCCGCAAACCGCCGTCACATAGCCGTGGACCAGGATCAGCACGCCGTAATCGCTGGGACCGAGCGCACGGGTGGCGATGACGAGATAGACTAGACTGATCAGTCCGGCCCCCGCCTTGCCGCCCAAGACCATGCCGAGGCCGCCGAAGATCCGGCGCAAGGCGCCGTGGGGCGATGCCGGAGGTTTGGTCGCGCTCAACTCACCGCCCTCCGGCCAGTTTGATCAGCACCTCGGCCGCGCGCTGCGAGGACGGCTTGCCGGTTAGATCGAAGCTGCGCGCGAACATATCTTGCTGCACCGCACGGTAGGTCGTCTCATGGGTATCGATAGCGCGGCGCAGACCTTCGGCCAGATCCGCCGGCGTATCGATGACAGGCCCCGCCCGCCAGTGGGCGTAGTCGGCATCGTTCTGCCAAGCGGTGTGATGGCTGTCGAGGAACAGGCAGGGACGGGGATAGAGCAGGAATTCGTAGATTTGGCTGCTGGCGTCGCCGAGATAGATGTCGGCCGCCAGCGTGTAGGTCATATCGGTGGAGGCGCGGCTGCCAAGGTCGATGCGGATGTTGGGCGCCTGCCGATAGCGTTGGTCGAGGCGACCCGGACGGTCGATGCGCAAACGGTCGATCGTCACCACGAACTTGCGCTCGAACAGCATGACGTGCGGTGCGAAGATCAGATCGTAATCCGGATTGCCGACGAAAAAATCGAGCACCTGCCGGCCGTGCTCGAACCAGGACGACAGATGGACCGAGCAATGGGGATTGTAGAGTACGATGGGTTTGGCATGCGGTTGCAAGAACGCGACGTTCGACCGGTCGACGGCGTCGAACTTGGGATAACCGACGATGCTGATCTTTTCGGCCGGCAGCCCCGCTTCGCGGATCAGCCGCTCTTTGATCTTCAAACCGGCGCAAAGCACATGATCGAAGCCGGCACTGGCCTTGTCGAAACCGATGGCGCGATCGCCGGCCCCGTGGCGGGTGTGCACGATCTTCAAGTTTTTCAGTCCGTAGAGCGTTTTCAGCAGCAGCGAGGTCTTCTCGGCCACCACCAGGATGTCGAGGCTGCGGAAAAAATCGAGATTGTCGCCGTAGACCAGCAACTTGCGGGAAGGAACGGCGAACTCCAGTAAGCCGGAGAGAATTCTGGACCGGCGGCTTAAACCCAGATCGACATGGGCAATGCGCCGGCCGATCTCGTCCCCCCCCATGCGCAACACCTCGCGACGCATGCGCCGGTTGGTGGTGGCGACGACGATCTCGCCGCCGAACCCGCCTTTGGCCAGCGCCAGGGCGATGGGCAGGCTATGCGCTACCTGATGAATCTGATCGTGGTTGAATAGAAACCCGATGCGCATGACAAACCCTTTGCCGGCAAGGCCATTGTTCCGGAACGGCCGGCTTTCTACTCTTCGTAGCTCAACAGCAGAAATGCGGCAAACATGCCGAAAACAAGCGGAGCGGTCCAAACCGCGACCGCCGCGGGCAGAATGTCCACCTCGCTCATCGACGACAGAAAACCGTTGGTAACGGGGAACAGCAATCCCAGCGAGATGCTGAGGCTTACGCCGCGCGCCGATGCCCTGCGGCCGCTGCCCGACAACGCCGGTATCGCCAAAAGCAACATCAGGAACGGCAACAGCGGCGCACAATAGCTTTTTTGGATCAAAGTGCGGTAATGGGCGGCACCGGCAATGCCCGATTGCTCGCCGGCAAGAATTTTGCGGCTTGCCGCGCTTTGCTGACGTTGGGTGGGCAGCGCAACCTGTTCGATATTCTCGGCCGTCGGCCCATCTAACCAACCCGTTTCATCCATGCGGCGGCTTGAATAACCGCTGCCGCTAATGCGTACGATTTCGACATCGCGCAAACGCCAGACCCCGTGTTCGCTACGCGCCGACGCGGCACGGATGCGTTCGACCAGCCGGCCGTCTTTGTCGCGAGCATACCGGGCGAGACGGCGCAAGGTCCGGCTGCCGTCTTCGGTCGCCCCGATCGAAACGATTTCGCCTCGCCAACGCAGCCAAATCGTGTTCTTGGCGATTTGCACATCGTCGTCCGGCACCGTCGTCACCGCATGCCACCATTCGGCAAAGGCGCGTTCCGACGCCGGAGCGATGCGGTCGACCAACGCAAAATAAGACAGCGACAGCAAAAGAGTGATCGGTGCCAGACAGGTCAGCAGCCGATAGGGCGACATGCCGGAGCTGCGCAGCACGATCATTTCGTTGCCTTGCGCCAGCTTGCGGAAAACCAGCGTCGCGCCGATCAGTACGGCAAGCAGGAATAGCTGTTCGAGCGCCAAAGGAAATCGCAAGACGCTGAAAATCAGCACATTGGACAAGGACGAACTCCGTCCCACCAATTTGCGCATGGCATCGAGCATCTCCAGCAGCTCGACCAACGCCGACAACGCCATCAGTACCGCGAGAAACCGGAGGAAAAACACTCTGGAGAGATAGCGCAACAGCGTCATGCGCGTCTGCTTTCCGGCCTGGCGAACCGACGGACGATCCAGCCGATGGCATCCGCCAGCACCGCCAGTATCGGATCGAGGAAGTTCTCGCCGGGATGCCGCTGCGCCCGCCAGAACAACACGAAGGACAGAACGGCGAACACCGCCATGACCGCCCACATACCGGCGACCGGAACGCGTCCCGCCTCCGACAATCCTTCCAAAGTCTGCAGCGTGTAGTGATAGGTGACCAGAACCAGCGAACCGAACACGATGCCGGCGCTGCGCTGACGACGCTTGGCCGTCAGCGCCAGGGGAATGGTCAGAAACGGCAGGAACAGCATCGACACCGCGCGGACCAACCGGGCGTGGAATTCGCCGTCCGCTTCGGCGCGGACGGATGCCGCCGCCGCATCGTGCGCCTCCGTCGCCAATTCGCCCAAGGACAGTTCCCGCGAATCGCCGCCGCGTTCCCGAAACGGCGGCACGGCGGTAACCAGCGGCCGGTCCACCAGCAGCCGGTCGAAAGCAACCGTGGCAAAATCGCCCTTGCCGTCCGAGACGAACTGCATGCCTTGCCGCATATCCAACCGGTAGGAAGCCCTCTGCGGCCCGAAGGACAGCCGTCCGCTTTCGGCGGTTATCACCGTTTCGCGCCCGTTATCCTCCAGCCGGACGAAGAGGCCGGACATATCGTGTCCGTCGGCGCTGACACGATCGGCGCTGACGGTCGTGTGCTTGTCGACGGATGCGAAGATGCGCTCGGGAATCTTAATGTCCCAGGGAACGACATCGACCAGATAACTGACCGAGCGGTAGGCATAACGGCTGTGCGGTTGGACGTAACCGAACAGGGCGATGCTGATCGCCGTCAGGGCGACGGCGGCGGCGACAAACGGTGCGGCGAAGCGAAACGGCGAAACCCCGCCGCTGAGCAGCACGTCGAACTCGTTGTTGACGTTGCAGGACGCCGAAACCAGATAGATACTGACGAAGAAGCCCGCCGGCAACGCCAAGCCGAGATAATGCGGCACCAGCATCAGCGCCATTTCCCAGACCATATAGAACGGGCCGCCCTTCATGCTCACCGCGTCGAACAGCCTGAGCAGCCGTTCGAGCACCAGCGAACCGAGCACCACCGCCAATACCACGGCCAGCCGCTTCGACAGCTCGACCAGAAGGTAGCGGTCGATCAGTCTCATCGTACCTCCCGCCGCAAAATATCCTCGGCCAGATCGAGGTCGGCGGGACGATCAACATCGATCGCCGCCTCGGCGAAAGGCATCTCGACTGCACTAAGCCGCGTGCCGGTCTTGCTTCCCAAACGATCCAGAACGCCGGCAAGATCAATCCGTCCGAAGGCAAAGCGCAGCAAAACGACCGGACCGAGACGGCGCACCGCTTTCCACGGATACTTGCGCTCGCGCTCGAAGATTTTCCAGAATTCGACGATGCGCGCGGCGCCGTTCGCCCCGAGATAGAACAGATTGCAGCCGCTGAAAGAACCGTCGGAAAACCGCCAATAGGTGCGTTTCGTAGCATAGCGGGCGACGATGGTTTCGCGCCGCGCCACCGCGACGGCCGCATCGATGCCGGGCGGCAGATGGCCGAGAAAGTGACGAACCATCTCGGCGGTAAGCAAAGGATGATCGGCGGCAACGATCAGCAGCGGCGGCGGCAGTCGCGTCATCGCCGCGGCTACGGTGGCGGCGGGCGACGCCTCGGGCGGCACCTGTACGATCCGGCCGGCTTGCGACAGTCTCTGCAGCACCGCGGCGATGTCGGGTCCGTCGTCGATGGCGACACCCAATTCCGCCCGGGGCAACGCCATACGCAGCGTCGAGACCACCCGTTCCAACATCGTAACGCCTGCCACCGGTGCCAATGCTTTGTGCGAGACGTCCTTGATGCGCGCAACGGCGCCGTCGCCGTCGCGGCGGCCGGCCAAAACGAGAATGCGCACGGACGTGTCGGTCATGTCAGCGGCTTTTCGTACAGGCGGTACGTCTTGCAGGGTGCGCCGCACAGGGCTTCGGCCACCGCACGCATCGGCCGGTTGATTTCCAACACCCAGGAAATCTCAATCTCGCCGATGCCGCGCACCTGCACCTCGCGGGCGAGCGCGCCGAACAACAGAAACGGGATCAGGCTGCCGAGCAGGGTTTTGGTGGTGCCGCGACGCACCCCCATCAACGGCACCCGCGAGGTTTTAAGCCCGGCCGCCTTGATGCGCCATAACAGCTTGGCCCAACCAAACGGCAACAACTTTCCGTTCAAATCGCGAATGGCTTCGTTGAGGTTGGGCAGACAGACCAGGAACCCTTCCGCCACGCCGTTCGCCTCGACAAACCAGACCAACCGATCGACGATCAACGGTTTGAGTTCGCCGGCCAGATGGTCGATCTCTTCGTCGGTGAAGGGAACAAAGCCCCAGTTGCCGCTCCAGGCATCGTTGAATATCTCGACCAGGCTGCGCACGTCGTTGCGATAATCGTTCCAGCGCAACGGACGAACGGTAACGCCCGACGGCGCCGGTCGCGCCATGATCGCCTGCACGGGGGGCGGCACGCGAGAGGGGTCCAGCCGATAGGCGAACATGTCCATCGCCTTGGCATAGCCGCATTGTTCGATCAACGTCCCGGCATAAGGCGGATCGTGCGGCATCATCATCGACGGCGGCGTGTCGAAGCCCGCGACCAGCAGGCCGGTTTCCTCGTTTACCGAATGGTTCAACGGACCGCGGATGTGCGTCATGCCGCGCGCGCGCAACCAGTCTTCGGCGGTATGCAACAACGCGGCGAATATCTCCGGGTCGCGCTCGGCCGCGATGAAACCGAAATGGCCGATGCCCGGCATCCGCGCCACCGCCATCGGATCGATCTGAGCCCCGATGCGCCCGACCGCTTTGCCGTTCCTGCGCGCGATCCATTTGGCGGTTTCGGCACGACGCAAGTAGGGCGTCCCGCCCGCCTTCATGGCCATGCGGCGTTCCAGATCGAGTTGCGGAACCCACATCGGATCGTTTGCCATCAGCCGGTTCGGCAGCGCGACGAACGCCTTCAACGATTTCGGCCCAACCGGTTCGACAACAATATCTCTCATCGGACGATTCCCCGGCGCAGCAGAGCAGGAAGGACGGTGGCTGTCGCCAATAGCGGATGGCGCCGCTGCCACGGCGTCAACATCAGCTTTTGCCCGGAATGACGCTCCAGTTTCCACACGATATAGTCCACGCCGCCGACAAAGGTAAACAGCGCCTTCGCCAACCGTACCAGATTGAGCACCTTGCCGGGCAAGCGACGGCGGTTCCAGGCGCGGCGTGCGGCGGCAACTTTGCGTTCGTCGATCAGGCGGCGGTAGCCGCCGTCGCCGTTCCACACCATATCGTCGACGCCCGAAATTTCGAGCAGATCGTCGAACCGGCGTGCGGCGGCGCGATAGATGGTCTCGGCGCGGGTAGCGGTCTCGACGCGCAATTCGTTACCGTAGGTTTGCCGGAACAACGCCGTCCAAGCGTCGCCGGCCCGACCATGCGCGGGGCCGAAACGCACCGCCCAGCGCACCGCGCTTTTTGCCGCCTCGGCCAGCGTTTCGATCAACCAGGCGCGTACCGCTTCGTCGCGACAGTAAACCGGCAGCGAACTCTGGCAGAACCGCGCCCACAAGGTGGAATCGATTCCGCCCGGACGCATCCGCGCGCGGAATTGCCGGCGGGAGATTACCGCCACCTTGAAACCGATATTGGTGTCGGCATTGGCCGGCAGAAATTGCACTGTGGGCGGCAACAGCCGGTTGGCGGCGGCGGAGAGGATATTGCCGTGGAAGGCGCGATAATCGTCTACCAGTACGTAGAGATCGACAATCCCCGGATCGCCGCTACGCAGCGCGGAACCGTAAAATAACACCGCGGCAACCGTTCGACCGTATCGGGCGGCAATGGCCGCTCCGGCGGATACGGCATCGGGCCGCGCGGGGCGCGCCATATCGGCCGCGATAATGCGATGCAAGCGAACCCGGTCGATCATATTATTGCCAACACCCTTCCCGCATCGGGCGGAACCTCGCCTTTATACCACATGTCGCCGATCACATGGCCAAGAAGCGCACGGAGCGGCCGGTTCGCCAGGTCACGCATGCGTCTCCTGGATCGAAAATTTCTCCGTCTACCACGAAGGGGGCGCCGAAGCGCACGGTCACGGACGCAGCGTTGCCGCAGCGTAGACCGTTTGCCGGATCCGCGATTAGCGATCCCCGCCACGCCCGCCACAAGGTACGCAACAATCGCCGCGGCGGTGCGCCCAGCGCCAGCCAATGCAGAGCGCCGATGCCGCTTCGGCGCTCGCCGGGAAAAGGCCAAAAACCCAACATCAACTGGTTCAGCGTGGTGGCAAGAAACAAAAAATGCGGCGAAGATGGCGGCATGACCGTTTCGTCGTCGGCGATCGCCAAATCGACACCGGAAAATTCCGATCGCGCGGCATAGGCCTGCCGCAGAACCTGCGCCATGGTCACCGCCACGCCGAGGTTCTGCTTGACGCCGTGACGGAAAATTCCGGCGGTGGCCAGGCGAGTGGCGGAGGTGAGCACGCCGGCGCCGCCGAACATACCGCGCACGACGTTGTCGTCCCATACCGCCTCCAGGCAAGGCCGTTCGCGGACAGTCATCCGGTCGGGCGTCCTGGCCGCATGCAGCAATCGGCGCACGCCGGCAACCCCGCCGCCGAAGGAACCAACATCGCGGGCGATCAAATTGGTCTTGCCCGACGGCAAAATGGCGATGGCGGGCCAAGCCTCGCCATAGGCCGCCGGCAACGCGCCGAGAACGTCGCGCAAGGTGCCATCGCCGCCGTCGACGCCTACGACGGAAACGCCGCGCCGGGCGAAATTCGTCAGTACCTCCGACAGCGTATCGACGGACGGCGGCACGGCGAAGGCGACCGGCTCGCCTTTTCCCGCTGCGTAGGCGGCGAATTCGGCGATGGTCGAACGGCCGCCGTTTCCGTCGCTGACGGGATTGCTGACGATACCGACCCGGATCATTTTACCATCCCGAACACCGCCGGGCCGTTCGGCGATGGAGACGCTGTATCGGCGATCATGTTCCGATCGCGCCCAGCCGGGTTCCGATGTCGGCGAAAACGCCGAGTGCCTTATCGATCTGCGCCGAGGTATGCGCAGCGGTCACGCTGGTGCGTAAGAGCGGCTCCGAGGTCGGGGTCGCCGGCGGCAAGGCGAGATTGACGTAGACACCCGCTTCCAGCAGCGCCTTCCAGAACTGCGCCGCCATCGACACGTCGGATAGACGCACCGATACGATGGGGCTGATCTGCGGCCCCAAGGCGAAACCCGCCGCTTCCAGTCCGCGGTAAAACCGCTCGGCGTTGGCGGCAAGCCGTTGGCGCAAGCTCGGGTCGGTCGCAATCCGCTCCAGTGCCGCCAGGGTGCAGGCCACCACTGCGGGCGGCAGAGAGGCGGTAAACATGTAGGGGCGGCAGACCAGACGCAGGATGTCGAAGCCCGGAACGTCGGAAACGCAAAAGCCGCCGATACCGCCAAGACTCTTGGAAAAAGTCCCGACCACAAAATCGACATCGCGCTCCACACCGGCCTCTTCCGCAGCACCGCGGCCGTTCCGGCCCAGCACCCCAAAGGAATGCGCCTCGTCGGCAAGCAGCGTTGCGCCGGCCGCGCGGGTCACGGCGGCGATTTCGGCGACGGGAGCGCGGTCGCCCAACATACTGTAGATCCCCTCGATGACGATCAGCTTTTCGCCGGGCTGGCCGTCCAGCCGCTTGAGGCGCTTGGCGAGATCGGCAGGATCGTTGTGGCGGAAACGGATCACCTGGGCATTGCCCATACGGCAGGCGTCATAGATGCTGGCATGACTGTCGGCGTCGATCAGGATGGTGTCGTCCTTGCCGGCCAGGGTGGAGATCGTAGCCAAATTGGCCTGATAGCCGGTGGAAAAAATCATGGCGTGACGGCGGCCGAAAAAACCTGCCAACCGCAGTTCCAGTTCCTTATGCCCGCGGTAGGTGCCGTTGGCGATGCGCGAACCGGTGGTGCCGCTACCGAAGGCGCGCAAGGCATCGACGCCGCGATCGATCACCGCAGGATCGTAGGTCAGGCCAAGATAATTGTTGCTGCCGAGGATCAGCACCTTGCGGCCGTCGATCACGCCTTCGCAGGGCGAAGTCATCGCATCGAATTCGACCGCAAGCGGGTCGATCCCGAGCGCCGTCAGCGCATCGTGGGCGTGTTGAATACCGGCGAATTTGTCCAGAATACTCATGACGCCTTCTGCGCTCCCAGCGAATGCAGAACGCGTGCCAGATCGGCAACGGTTTCCACCTCGATCAACCGGTCCATCGGAACCGAAATATCGAAGTTCTCTTCCAGCCACATGACAAAATTCATCACGGCAAGGGAATCGAGGCCGAGGTCGCCCATAATGGTCGATTGCGGACCGATCGCGGTGTCCGGCGGCAGCCGTTCGCGCAGGTGGGTGACGATGACTTCGACAATGTCTTGTTCAGACAGCATAACGATACTCCCGCTTATCCGTGCGCCGACGCGAAACGAACCAATGCGCCGTTTGCATCATACCTTCGCGCAACGGCATACGCGCCTGCCAAACATTCGCCGGCGGCTGCCGCTCCGGCGCGCTCGACCAGTCGGGATGAAACAGCTCCCGCGCTTTTCCCGGCGTCAACGTGAAGGGGTGCCCGCCGATCGCGGCCAGCAGGGCGTTGACCGCCCCGACCGCCGCAAACAAGGCAAAAGGGAATTTTACGATACGGGCCCTGCCGCCGACCGCGGCGCGGATTTCCTGCGCCAGTTCGTCCCAGGTATACCCCTGTTGCCGCGCATCGGTCAGTTCGAAAGAGCCGTTCGGCGTGCCTTCGGCGCAGAAAGCCGTCACGGCGGCGGCGACGTCGGCGACGTGAATCAGCCCTACATGCGCCTTCGGTACATCCGGTATCGGCAGCAAAGGGCCGTTCGCCGCCTTGAAAAAGACCGCAGTTTCGCGATCGCCGGGACCGTAGATCGCGGCGGGCCGGAGAATTGCCAAAGCAGACATGCCGGCGGCGGTAAAGGCGTCTTCTTCGGCACGCTTGCTCCGGGCATAAGCGGAGAGCGACGGCTCGCGCGCCGCCAAAGAGGAGACCAGGACAATCCGAGGCGGTACGGTTTGACGGGCCGCACGTGCCGCCAGCCTTTTGCCACCGTCGCGGTTGACCCGCATAAAATCGGTCTGCTTCGCCGCCTTGATCACGCCGGCGGCATGGACCAGGACAACGGCTCCGTCGAGCAGACGCTCCAGTGCGGCCTCGTCCTCCAGCGTTCCCGGCACGATTTCGACGCCGTCGGGCGCGGCGGCGGGACGGCGGACCAGTGCGCGCACGCGCCAGCCGGCGGCCGAAAGGGCATCGACGATATGGCGGCCGAGGAAGCCCGTGCCGCCGGTCAGGGCGACGATTCCGCGTTTCTGATGCAAGCGCGAGATACGGTTGGGGATGTCGTTGGTCCGATCGGCCGCTGCCGGCAGATCGGTCATTGCAGCGTCTCCGGCTTGAAAGCACCGGAAAGATAGGCGGCACGGGCGCTGCGCCGGCGCAACTTGCCCGAAGAGGTCATCGGCAAGGCGTTGCGGGGAACCAACTCCACCAGCGCGCCGACCCCGTGGATTTTGCGCAAATTCGCCGTCACCGCCTGGATGAGGCTATGGCGTTTTTCGGGATCGGGCGTGCGGCACTGCACCAGCACCACCACCTGTTCCTCGCTGTGATCGTCGCGTTCGATGCTGAAAGCGGCGGCATCGCCGTTGCGCAGGCCGTCGACCTGTTCGGCGGTGTATTCCAGGTCCTGCGGCCAAATGTTGCGGCCGTTGATGATGATGATGTCCTTGGCGCGGCCGGTGATCACCAGCTCGTCGCCGACGAGATAGCCGAGATCGCCGGTATCGAGCCAGCCGTCGGCACCGAGCGCCGCCGCAGTTTCCTCCGGCCGGCGGTCATAGCCCGACATCAGGCTGGGCCCTTGCACGAACACGCGACCGATTTCGCGCATCCCGAGCGGCGTGCCGTCGTCGGCGCGCAGTTGGACGGTGTGGCCGGGCAGCACCCGCCCACAGGTGACGAACTTACGCGCCGGCCCGTCCTTTGCCGCGGGAACGGCACGACGGAAATGCTCCAGTTGGTCGGCGTCGACGCGATCGATACCCAAGCCCAGGCCGGGTTGGCGGAAGGTCACCGCCAGAGTGGCCTCGGCCAGACCATAGCTCGGTACGTAGGCGGAAGGCCGGAAACCGCACGGCGAGAAGACCTGCGCGAAACGTTCGAGCACGAGCGGACGCACCATATCTCCGCCGATGCCGGCCACTCGCCAGGATCGCAGATCGAATTCGGGGCGTGGCCCGCTTGAGGCTCGCTTGGCGCAAAGATCGTAGCCGAAGCTCGAACTGTAGGTGATGGTACCGCCGTTCAGCGCAATCAACCGCAACCAGTTCAACGGACGGCGGGCAAAATCGCGGGTCGGCATAAAATCGACCGAAATCTGCGAGACGATAGTCGTCAGTAGAAACCCGACCAATCCCATATCGTGGTAGAAGGGCAACCAGGAAACCGCGCGGTCGCCATCGCGTATCGCAAGGCCGTTGCCGGCAATGCCGGCGGTGTTGCTCATCAGCGCGCGATGGGTCACGGCGATGCCGGCCGGCATCCGAGTACTGCCGGAAGAAAACTGCAAATAGCTGAGTTCGTCGGGCGCCGGATGTACCGGCGTAACCGGGGCCTCCGGCAGGACAGAGAGCTGTCCGACAGTACCGCAAAGCTTCAGCGGCATTCCCGTTGCCGCTTCGGACAACCACGGCATCACCCATTCCGGCGCAATTGCCGCCGCCGCACCCGCAGCCGAGAGCATGTGACGGACCAATTCGATATAGGCTTCGCGTCCGCCGAAGGCGGTGGGCAATGGCATCGGCGCCGGGATCAGGCCGCCATACTGGCAAGCGGCAAAAGCGACGATAAAATCCGGGCCAGTATCGGCGATCAGGGCGATGCGCTCGCCCCGCCGCAATCCGGCGCCGAAGAACCTTCGCACAAGCGCGATGGCACGTTCGCGCAATTCGCGATACGGCATAGCCTCCACCAACTGGAGACGGTCGGAATAAAAATTCATCCCGCTGCGACCGGTGGCCGCGTAATCGAGAGCGTCGGCAAATGAATCGAAATGAAACCGTAGCTTGACACTGCTGGAAGTCGGCGTCGGTACGGCAACGTTAGGCGCCACGGGTTCGCGAACGTCCTTGTCGGCGTCGGGAATTGCGAAGAACACGGAATTATCCCCCATTTATATTATGCAACGCACCACCGGGATAACCGGATGGAACCGTTGCGAAAAGACCGTGTAATGCTAACTTGCAGTAGCGACGGCGACCGGTCTACCTGTCGTTCGGTCTGTCCAGAGCCGTTACAAAGCCACGGGCATACTGGCCTTTTTTCTGTCTGAGGTGTCGATCGGGTGCCTTGCCCGGCGCTCAGGATATGGGCTTTAGTGATCACGACTCCACCATTGGAAAAATGCCAAATACGTTACAGAAAGATTAAAGTATTATATTGGGCATTTGGAGTCCGTGCCAGCCCTACAATAGGGAATAGGTTAAAAAAACAGCATTTACAGCACGATATGACAAAATAAGCCCTCTGCCTTCGTTCTCGCGCAACTAACGCGCAGATTTCATATTTATTATGATTTCGTGCATATGCAATAAAAATCAAAAAGTGGCCGAAGGACACATACGACCAGAAAATCTATCTGCTTTGGGAAAAGCGTTTTTTACCCTAATTTCCGTTTTCTTCTGCAGCGGCGCATGCGAAACGGAGACGTTGTATTTGTTGTTCATTACCGATGATTGTGCAGCCCGTACGACATAGAGCGACTTAAGGGCTTTGCAATCGGTGCGGCAGTTAGCGGCGGAACGGTGCGATGGCGACAGGCGTGGCAATTTTCGATTTCGATAGAACGCTTATTCGTCAGAGCAGCCTGGCTGTTTTTCTGGCCGTATTGGTAGGAAGGCGGCGGTTGTTCTTTGCAGGGGCGGCAGGGGTAGGATCTGCCGTTTTTGCGGCCGGTTCCGATCGTCGAGAGGCATTCCGCGCGACGGTGCTGCGTCGTACGCTGGCGGGAAAAAATGCCGCACAGATTTGTGCCGCGGCGGAAGAAATCTTTCTTCGTTTGGAATGGAACCCCGAGGTTCTGGCCGCCTATGAGCGGCACCGCAAGGCGGGGCATCGCATTCTCGTGGCTACTGGCGGGTTATCTTGTTATGTGCGCCTTCTGCTCGAACGGAAAAAGCTGACGGTGGACGGCCTGCTGGCAAGCGAAATGGTGGTGACGGAAAACGTGCTGACCGGCGAAATGGCGGGATTGTCATGCCGCAGGGAAGAGAAGGCCCGCCGCATCAAGGCTT
>WSSedL1CaDRAFT_10001522_pt1 | contig 13354 bp, 14 predicted proteins | sample WetSurSL1Cattail_FD_9464 | JGI IMG/M metagenome (IMG submission 9464)
ATAATGGCTTGAACAAAGTGAAAGCCAGCGTCTTTTAGGCGCTGGCAATCTTATGCCCTTATAGGGCTTGTGCAAGCCACCCCTTTCAGGGGTGGTCTTGACTATTATTATTTTATATTTATATATTGCTGAATAGGAAAATACTGTTTATCGATTAAATTATATAATGACAAGGATGGACATTATTGGTAAAATATCCTATATACTCCAGTTTGCTAACAAGCCGCTTCTTTGCTCGAAAAAGAAAGGGATGATCATTTAGATGATAAATATAGAAAGTTTTCCTTATGTTGAATTAAATATTTTTGCAATGGTCATTTTATTTTTAGTATTTATCAGTATGAATTACTGCACGAAAAAGTATACGTTTGAACAAAAGCTCTTTTTGGGTTTGATTTTGAGCAACGCACTCATTTTGGTTTTTGATACTGTGTTTTGGGTGATAAATGGAAGAAGCGGCTTGTTCCTTAGAGAACTTAATTTTCTTGCCAATTCAGTTTATTATATTTTGAATCCGGTGCCATGTGTGCTTTGGAGTATGTACGCTTACTTTCAGGTTTACAGAGATGAAAAAAGAACGAAAAGGCTGATAAAATATTTGATTATTCCCGCATTAATCAACGTGGTTTTTGTAATTTTAAACTACTTTGGTGATTTTGCATTCTATGTTGATAAAAGCAATTATTACCATAGGGGCAACATTTTTTGGATAATGACCATAGTGAGTTCATTTTATCTTTTAGCTACCTTTGCTTTTATTATTATGAAACGAAACAAGATTGAAAAGAATTACTTCATTCCGATTTTTGTGCTTGCGGTTCCTACATTAATCGCAGATATCTTGCAGGCTGTTATTGCCGGGCTTTCTATCGCCTGGATCAGTATGGCAATCTCTATCCTGATTGTTTTTATTAATATTCAGATTAATCTTCTTTATACAGATTTTCTTACGGGGCTTTGCAACCGAAGACAACTCGACTTCTATTTACGGGCGCAGATAGAAAATAATTCCAACGGAAAAAAACTGATTGCGGGTATCATGATAGATATAGATCATTTTAAGGAAATTAACGATACGTTTGGACATGCAGCCGGAGACCATGCTCTGACAAATGCCGCAAAGATTCTAGTGAAGAGCTTTCGAAAAAAAGACCTGATAGCAAGATATGGGGGAGACGAGTTTGTAATTGTTTTTGAAGTTGAAGAAAGGGTTGACTTAATCAAGGCGGTAAACAGAATAAAACAAAACGTGAACCAATTTAATTTTTTAGGAAATAGCCCTTATCATATTTGTTTTAGCATAGGATATGATATATTTGACAGGAAGTACACAACCCAGCAATTCATTCAGCTTATTGATAGTTTAATGTATCAAGATAAGAAAAATAAAAAAAATCAAAACGGTTCTTCTAAAGAATTGTGTGATGAGTGCGCTCTTTAGAATTTCTGAAATGTATTTGCTATTACGGCATTATTATAGTATAATAGAAAAAAATCCAAATAAAGAATAGGAGGATAATTATGACGAGTACAATTCCTGTAATTGCATCAATTGTGATTGCACTGTTGGTTCTGTATCTGCTCATTTTCAAGTTGCTGGGGCTAAGGGTTATTAACTCGGACGAGGTCGCAGTCGTTGAAAAATGGTGGAGCATGAAGGGATCTTTAAAAGATGCGATTATCGCGCTGCACGGAGAGGCCGGATATGAACCGAATCTGCTGCGCGGCGGCATCCACTTTAAATCAGTTTTGATGTATAAAATACACAAGTATCCTCTTATCACGATTCCGCAGGGGCAAATCGCATATCTTTTCGCACGCGACGGAATGCCGCTGGCACCTACCCAGACTTTGGGCAAGGTGGTGGCAGAAGCAAATAATTTTCAGAATGTAACCGGCTTTCTGCAAAACGGCGGACAGCGCGGCCCGCAAAGAGCGATATTAAGAGAAGGAACTTATGCCATTAATCTGGCTCAGTTCATCGTAATTACACCCAGTGATCTGAAAGCGATTTTCAACGGTTCCAAGCAGGAACGCGCGGAACTCCTCAGCATGCAGCAAACACTGGCTGCAAGAGACGCGTTCAGGCCGGTTGTCATTATGGGCAACAGCGGTGAAGGAACAAGCGAAAGCGATTTAATGGGAATTGTTACGGTGCACGACGGTGTTCCGCTTCAAGAGGGTGAAATCATTGCGTCCAGTGTTGGTGAGGGGCATGCCAGCTTTCAGGATCCGGAGAAATTTTTGGAGCTTGGCGGCAGACGCGGCAAGCAGATTCAGGTGTTAACCGACGGTACGTATTATATTAACCGCCTTTTTGCCACCGTGGAATTCAGACCGAAAACGGTCGTTCCGATTGGCTTTGTCGGCGTTGTTGTTTCTTTCTTTGGGGCAGAAGGCGTGGATACCACGGGGGCTGACTATCGGCATGGCGAACTTGTGGGGCCGGGCTGTAAAGGCGTACAGGAAAAACCTTTAATGGCGGGCAAGTATGCGTTTAACACAGACGCAGGAAAAGTGGTATTGGTTCCTACTACGAATATCATATTGAAATGGAATAAATCCGAAGTAGGCGACCATAAATATGATGAAAATCTGACAGAAGTTGATATCATCACGAAGGACGCGTTTGAGCCGTCCCTGCCGCTCTCCGTGGTCATGCACATTGACTACAAACAGGCGCCTTGGGTGATTCAGCGTTTCGGAGATATCAACATGCTCGTAAATCAGTCTTTGGACCCGCTCGTCAGCGCGTATTTTAAAGATGTTGCCCAGACAAAAACGTTAATCGAACTGATTCAGGAGCGCAGCGCAATCCGTGAAAGAGCCGTTACGGAGATGAAGGATAAATTCCAAAAGTATAATTTACAGCTGGAAGAAGTCCTGATCGGTACGCCAAAGACATCCGCTTCAGATGTCCAGATTGAAAATATTCTGACGCAGCTGCGTGAAAGACAAATCGCGGAAGAGAAAAAGGTTACTTATCAGAAGCAGCAGTCCGCTGCCGAAAGTGAAAAATCTTTGCGCGAGGCACAGGCTACGGCCGAACAGCAAAGCTTCCTTACCAAGTCCAAAATTCAGATTGAAATTGAAGGCAACAGCGGTGCCGCTCTTGCAAGCAAGGCGGAGCAGGAAGCAAATCAGATTGTTGCGCTGGCAAAAGCAAATGCATCCAAAATCAAGATGGAAGGCGAAGCGCAGGCTTCTATGGAAACCAATGTCGGTTTGGCTAAGGCTCAGGCGATTGATGCGCAGGTTAAGGCTTACGGCGGCGCGGAATACCGTGTCATTCAGGAAGTTGCAGATAAGCTCACTGACGCAATAAAAAATTCCAAGGTCGATATTGTGCCGAAGACCGTTGTAAACATGGGCGGCGGTTCCGGCAGTCAGGATAACAGCGGCAGCAATAACAGCAGTACCATCATGGACACCCTTTTAAAGTTTATCACGTTAGATAAACTGGGTGTTTCGCTGCAGCATATTTCAGGGCCGTCTACTACAGCTCAGGCGATTGAAGCGGCAGTCGGTGCGGCAAAACCCGGCGCATCACAGGATGATTTAAAGCCGCAAAGCAGTGCAGCTTCCGTTGAAGATGAGAAAAAAGAGAAGCCCGCAAAAAAAGGATAAATTGACTTGTATAAAAAGTGGGGGTGCGCCCCCACTTTTTTTATGCCGGTTATGTGTGTATTGCCGGAAATAGGGAGCATATTAATTATATTTAGATTAAAAATGAATTTATGCTGTTGCCTTTGAGCTGATTCTGTTATAATATTCTTATATCAGTAAGGTCTTTTGTCAGGAGAATCAGTTTAAAAGATCAATCTTTTAAGCTGGGATTATTAAAGTCGATTACGGTCCTACCCTTTCGGCGTATGCACATGACTGCTTAGCTGGCCGTTTGACTTCCGAATCTTCCTGCAAGAAAGGAAGGCTCATAAAAATGAATATTTTAGTCAGCGCCTGTTTGCTCGGCCTGAATTGCAGATACCGCGGGGATGGAAAATATGTGGAGCAGGTGGCTTTGCTGAGCCAAAACCATCATCTCATTCCGGTGTGTCCAGAACAAATGGGCGGGCTGCCAACACCGAGGGCTCCGGTGGAACGGATGAATGGAAAAGCCATTGATAACACAGGCAAAGACGTCACCGCGCAATTTGTGAAAGGTGCGGACGAAGTGGCTAAGCTCGCCAAAATGTTTGGCTGCAAAGCTGCGGTATTAAAGAGCAGAAGTCCTTCCTGCGGCTGCGGCGTGATTCATGACGGGACTTTTTCGGACGGCCTCATAAACGGGAATGGGTTTACAGCGGAAAAACTGTTGCAAGAGGGAATTCGGGTTGTCAGTGAAGATAATCTCGACGATTTATGCGGGCTGTGAAATGCAAACTGAACCGCTGAAAGCCGCTTTGTTTTGCATAAGCGGCCTTTCTTAAACTTTTAGTATGTGCGAAAATTTCTTGTGCTTAGACCTGTCTCCGGATTCATCCGCAGGGTAATTTTAGCCGGAAACAGTTCAGCAGTTAGAAGAAGGAAGAAAATTCTGAGTAATGAAAAGCACAAGGAGATTTGATTCATGATAGAAAACGACAACGACAATAAAGAAAGCACTGACACAATTGAGAGCAGTAAACTGACCCGCCGCAGGAAAATAGTAAGCATCATTTCTTTTTTGTCAATTGTAATAATATTTGGTATCATCACCGCGACAGTGGGAAAACAGCTGCTGGACATGGTTTCGGATCCTGAAAAATTCCGCCTATGGGTAGACGCACAGGGATTTTGGGGACGCTTTACATTGATCGGGCTGATGTGCCTGCAGGTAGTGGTTGCCATCATGCCCGGAGAGATTATTGAAATTGGGGCAGGCTATGCTTTTGGCGCAGTGGAGGGAATGTTCCTGTGCCTGATTGGTGCAGCAATCGGTTCTGCTATTATTTTTCTGTTCACAAAACGCTTTGGCATTAAGATGGTAGAAGCGTTTATTTCAAGAGAAAAAATAAATTCTCTGAAATTTATTCGAAATTCCAAAAGACTGGATCTGCTGGTATTCATCCTCTTTTTTATTCCGGGAACACCAAAGGATCTCATCACCTACTTTATCGGAATAACGCCGATGACGCTGCGCACGTTTTTGATTATTTCCAGTATTGCACGCATTCCGTCCGTCATTTCTTCCACGATTGGCGGGAATGCGCTGGGACTGAAAAACTATACCTTTGCGGTAGTCGTGTTTATTGTTACCGCAGTAATCAGCCTAATCGGACTTATAATCTACCAAAAAATATCAAAACACAGAGAGAAAGACGAGGATAAGAATGATACTGAAAATCTTGACGTGTAATTACCTGATTGATATTGCTTTTCTTTCGTGGGTAACTGCACAGTTAATAAAAACGGTGGCATTTTATTGTCATAACAAGACAATGAATTTCAAAAAGCTGTCTGAGTCAGGTGGCATGCCGAGCGCACATTCGGCGCTCGTCTGTTCCCTCGCCGTAGGAACGGCACATAAATACGGCCTTTCCTCTACCTATTTTTCATTCGCGCTGATTCTTGCCATGATTGTAATGTATGATGCAATGGGCGTAAGGCGGGCTGCGGGGCAGCACGCAAAAGCAATTAATGAGATTCAGGAATATCTCAAAAGGAACGGGGACAAATTACCGGACGGCGAAAAGTACGTTCCCAGTTCGAACCGACGGATGTGTGAGTCGTTAGGCCATAGGCCGGAGGAAGTTCTCGCGGGCGCGGCGCTTGGCGTATGCATTGCGACCATTTCTATTGTCTGCCTCCATTTGGCATAATGCTATTAAAATGGCAAGTGATTGCTTTAGAAAAGATTTTTATACCTACATAAAATCCCCTGTCGTTCCAGAGAAGACTGATATAATATTGCTCCTTTAAACTATGATATTTTGAGACAGAGGGGATGTACCCGTTTCCTTAAAACAGCATAGTATAAGACGGAGAACGTTCTTCAATATTGACGATTAGGTGGATTTTATGAACAGTTATCAATGCACTAATTCCTATTTACCAGCATATTCCCCAGAAAATGACCGCAAACCGGTGAGGCAGGTTGCTTTAAACGCCGCAAGCGGCGGAGTCGGCCCGCTGCCGATTGTTACCACATTATTTGCTGAGCCGCTGAATGTCGTATCTACCTCAATTGATACGAGCGATATGCACCAAACAAACAATTTGCTGCATTTCAGCAGTATTATTAATTTACCTCTCGGAATTTCCGTAACCTTGAATTTCCAAATCCGCCGCTCTTCAAACGACGGGTCATCAATCGGTGTGGGCGCCACTTACACTTTCTCCACAATTGTGGATGTATTGGAAGCGGAAGCTTTCAGCTTCCAGTTCTTTGACGCCGATGTCCAGCCTGGCTTCTACACCTATTCAGTAGAGCTGTCGACCAATTCGATCATCGATATCACCCCCGGTTGTTCTGTGAACAATGCGGTGCTCAGTGTCCTGGCAGTTGCAGACTAAACAGTTTGCGAAAAAAGGCGATTCCGGTCTAATAATGGGATTATATTAAGTAAATAGGTAGTTAGCGGCCACCCGGAAAACTTTGGTTTGTCGGGTGGCCGCGTCTTTTACAAGATTTTTGTTTAAATGATGACTATTTTGCAGAATCATAGTATAATAAAGGAAATAAATGCCATATGCCGATGGTCGGACCGGGGTGCCTGAAATTTTAGCCTATGCATTTTGGGGGTGATTTCACGGTGATCAGCTTAATGCAGCGCATTGATACTAATATTGTCGCGGCGGTTTTATTAGTATGCACTTATCGTGTTGCGGCAAAACGTTTAGACAGAAACGACAAGGTCAACCGGCAATTTTTGGATATCTCCGTGGTTATTTTTTTTCTGCTGTGCGCAGAGACGCTCGCCTGCATTGTGAATAAAAGACCGGAAAAATGGCTGATTCCGGTTGCACTGGTGAGCAATGATGTGCTATTTATCTTAGCTCCGGTATTGGGCTATCGTTTTAATGTTTTTGTGCACAGTTGGATTTCTCCAAACAAATCGAGCAAATTAAGTAAAAACAAATTAATTTTACTGCCATTACTTTTAGATGCCATTTTGTGTTTGGCAAACTTATTTAACGGGCTGATTTTTCAAATCACAGATTCCAATGTTTATCAAAGAGGAATTTTATATTTTGTACCGTTTGTCATTACCTATATTTACATGTTATGGGCATTTTTCTTTGTTTATGAAAATAGGAAAAAGATGTTGCAGTCAGAATTCATTCCGCTGATTTTGTTTGGCTTATTCCCTGCTGTGGGCGCGGTGATACAAGCAATGTTTTATGGGGTACTTCTAATGTGGAGCAGCACTGCCGGCTCTTTTGTCATGGTGTATATTTTTATTCAGCAAAGGATGATGCAGCTTGACCCTTTGACCGGAGCCTGGACAAAAGGCTCTTTTGAAAATCACGTGGAAGAAATCGCCTGTAAAAGCAATAAAGAAAATCTGTTTGGAATCATTTTTATCGATTTGGATAAATTCAAACACATTAACGACACCTATGGTCATTTAGAGGGTGACTCTGCCTTGAAAACCTCTGTCAGGCTAATCAAAAGTTCCATCCGGCAAACCGATATTGTAGCGCGTTTTGGGGGAGATGAGTTCGTGGTGATTATTCACCATACCTCTGAAGATGAAATCAGAAGGGTGGTAGCCAGAATTTTTTCAAACATTTCAAAGTACAATTTGAGTGGAGAAAAAATATACCGGTTGGAATACAGCGTGGGATATGGGATATATCATCAAAATGGTGATGTTTGGCAGTTTATTAACTATGTGGATCATAAGATGTACCAGAATAAAAATAAAAAGCAGTCCCATTCATTGTAAAACAGGGTAGGATTGCGCTGGAATAGGCATGTTAATGGTTTTGCCGGAATATTTTATAAGGGTGTTGCGAATGAATTATGATGAACTGATTAATACGGCAACGGATGTCGGCTATATGCTGCTTGCAAACGGTGCTGAAATTTACCGTGTGGAGGAATCCATGCAGCGTATCTTCCGCGCCTACGCAGTAGAAACCAGCGAGATTTTTGTCATACCGACCTGCATCTATGTCACGATTAGCTCGGAGGACGGCAGGCCGATTACCAAAATCAAACGGCTTTATACGCGGAATACCAACCTTGACAAGGTTGGTCAGGTAAATGATCTCAGCCGCCGTATCTGCCGCGAAAATACCGATTTTAAAATAATTCACCACGAACTGCAAAAGATCGACCAAAGACCGAATTATACCTTTATTCAGCAGATTTTGGCGTTTTCATTGGTCGCGTTCTCTTTCACATTGTTTTACGGCGGAAATCTGTCCGACGCTGTCTGCGCAATTTTTTGCGGAGCAGCCGTAAAACTGGTCATCTATTATATGGAACGGCTTCACGCCAACTCGTTTTTTACCAACATTCTCGCCAGCTGCGCGGCGGCGGCAATCGCGATGGTTGCCGTCCACATTAACGTTGGGCTCAATGCCGATAAAATCATCATTGGCGCTTTGATGAATCTGGTGCCGGGCATTGCAATTACAAGCTTTATGCGCGATTTGATTGCCGGCGATCTCGTCGCGGGACTGATCCGCTTTACCGAAAGTCTGCTCGTCGCCACGGCAATTGCAATCGGCGCCGGCGTTGCATTGACGGTAACGCGCGCAATCTGGGGGGTATGACAATGAACTATTTTCTGCCCTGCCTTTATGCGTTTACCGCGTGCCTGGCATTTTCCGTAGTATTTAATATGCGCGGAAAAATGTTGGTGTTCGCTTCTCTGGGCGGCACGCTCGGGTGGCTTGTATATTTGCTCTGCGGCTCGCTTCAAAATGATATTATGCAGTTCTTTCTTGCCACGGTGGCGATTTCAATTTATTCCGAAATCATGGCAAGAGTGCATAAGGTGCCGGTTACCGGTTATCTGCTTGTGGCACTGCTGCCACTGGTGCCCGGCGGCGGGATTTATTACGCAATGGAATACTGCATTATTGGTAATACGGATCTTTTCCTCGAAACTGGATTGCACACGCTCGGCATTGCCGGTGCGCTCGCAATGGGAATCTTGCTCGTTTCCTCTTTTGTCCGACTATGGCATATTGTTGGTTCAAACGAAAGCAAAACGTAAAAAGATTTCTTAAAATGGTTTTAAATATGACATGACGCTGTCTCGTTTCAAATGATAAAACAGAATAAAAGGAGATGGCTCAAATGAAATTAGAATTTAAAGTTCGGGAAACATTCAACATTTGCGGGTATTGTGTGGAAACCAGCCTTGAAACCTGCGGAGAAGAGCTTTCAAAACTGTGGTGTGATTTTGAAACGAGGAAAGAAGAACTTTTCCGGATGTTCGGGGTTCGAAAAGACTTCTACGGACTGATGTGGAAAACGCAAAATGGCCGGTACTGCTACCTGATTGGAATTGAAGCTGACAGCATCGGCAAACTGCCGGATGGAGTCGTATGCAAACAAATACTGCCTGCAAATTATGCTGTATACGATGTTGCGGCGGGTAAATCTGCTTTTGATGCCTGGACGGAGTATTACGAAAAAACGCTTCCTGATGCCGGATATACTCCAAACGCTGGGCACGGCTTTGATTTTGAATATTATCCGAACGGCGGCGGAGAGGCCTATCAGTTATGGACTCCCGTCGCGAAAACATAGGACAGTGGTCAGGAATAAGATGCGGGCTGGGAAAAGTGCCGCAGGCAAACGCTGAATTGACAAACAAACCAAGGGCTGGAACATGCGGCTTTTTACCGTACATGTTCCAGCCCTTTTTATGGGATGCTTTATAAGAAGCAGGAGCGCTTCGCAGAACCGTCTTTAGCCCTCAGTATATTTTGATTTAAACGGATATTTCGCATAAGCGGACTTGTGTTTTTTAAAGCCAAGGGTTTGGTAGAAACTCTCATTTCCAAAGGTTGCAGTCAAGTGGATAGGCATCTCTTCTTCCCCTTTTAACAGGAGGGTCATCAACTCTTTTCCAACACCTTTTTTTTGATATTCGGGCAATACCGCTACATCAAAGACAACACCATAACAGATGCCATCCGATAACATTCTGCAGGAACCGATCAATTTCTCTCCATCCCATGCTGTGACAACCTTATAACTTTTTTCAAATGCAGTCTTAATTTTATCAAATTCTTTATTTTCCAGCAAATGCCTTAACATACCTACCTTTGTATACAAAGTGAAAAGTTCAGACCAGTTCATTTTCTCTAATCCAAGTTCATAAGAAATCATTTTTAAAATCCCCTTATTATATTGTCGTTTGATTGGCTTTCAGCCAAAATGTGTTGTAATCGTATTGCGTTTTAGGGTGAAACCCGCTTGTGATGTATAGATTATAGGCGACCGCATTCGTACTGCTCACCTCAAGTGTGATTTCTCCGCATTCACTGCGGATCAGCTGTTCAAGTAGCAGGTTCAGCATCTCCCTGCCGTATCCTTTCCCCTGACACTCCTGCGCAATGCCGACGCCATAGATGATACATTTACCATCCTGTGAATTCGCGTTGCAAAGGCCGATTAATTTATCGTCCACAAATGCGCAGTATAACTTGATATGATCTGACTCCAATGATTTTGTCAGCAGGGACAGCGATTCATCGTAACTTTCATCAAATAAGCTGGAGTCCAGAGCTGCCATTTCGGGAATCTCGTTTAGCGAAGCGAATTCCAGCCGAAGTCTGCTGTCATGCCTTTGGAAGTCTTTTGAGTCAAAAGCTAACAAGTATTCTGAATAGGAAAGGCTGGCTCCGTAAGATTTTAACACACATTCGGCACTTTTACTAGTTGGTTCGTGGACAAACAGAATTTTCGTAATTTCGAATTTTTTGAGTTCCGCCGCCGCTTCTTGAAACAGAAGATGGAAGTATCCCTTGTTTCTGCATTCAGGCAGGGTATAGGCAGAAACTTCGGCCTCATTCTGCATTGGGATAAACAGAGAAAGGAAACTGACCAGCTTTTCTCCGTCATACAGCAGATAAAAACAGTCAATACTTTTATCGAAATTGATCTCATTTGATAAAAATACCGGGCGCTTTAATCCCTCATTTTGCTGACAGATTTGTTCCAGTTCGCGTATTTCTTTGACCTGTTCTGCATTGAGCTGATTGAGTTTTAATTTAGTTATTGTAATCACACTTTCTAATATTTTATTTATATTTGTTTTAGCTTATTTTCGATTGCGTCTGTAATAATTTTTAGTGCTTGAATACGTCCGTATTTCTTATTTTGGGATTCAATAATATGCCACGGCGCATAGTCGGTGGAAGTATAGGCAAGCATGTCGTTGATGGCAGGCTCGTATAAATCCCACTTGTCACGGTTGCGCCAATCCTCTGCGGTGATCTTCCACTGTTTAGCTGGCGTGTTTTGGCGGTCCGTAAAACGCTTCAACTGCTCTTCTTTGTCAATTTGCAACCAGAATTTAATCACCACTGCGCCCCAGTCTGTCAGTTGGCGCTCAAACTCGTTGATTTCGCGGTAAGCACGCTGCCAGTCCTCCGGAGAGCAAAAGCCTTCCACACGTTCCACCATCACGCGGCCGTACCATGTGCGGTCAAAAATTGCAACGTGGCCGTCCTTGGGCAGCTTGCGCCAAAAACGCCACAGATAGTGGCGCGCTAATTCTTCACGGCTTGGCGCCGCAACAGGAACCACCTCGCAGCCGCGCGGGTCAAGCGCTTCTGAAACACGGCAGATCGTTCCGCCCTTGCCGGCGGCATCCCAGCCCTCATAGGCAATGATCACCGGAACTTTTTTGCTGTATAGCTTACCGTGAAGCTCACTTAACCGGGTTTGCAACTTGTCGAGCTGTTTTTTATATTTTTCGTCGCTCATCGTTTGGTCGAGCGGGACGTCTGCAAGCTTGGGCATCTGCACAAAATTGAAATTTCCGGGCAGAATGACGCTGGAATGCGGCTCCTTGGTTTCCTTTTTTTCCGCCCGCGCTTTCAGTGCGGCGCGAATGCTGTCCAGCACGGTGCGGTAAACCTCGAGTGTCGCGGAATTTTTGTCCATTCCCGAAACAACGTGCCACGGTGCGCAGTCGTTGTTGGTGTAGTCCAGCATTTCGTCGAACGCGCGGTAAAGTTTATCATAGTGCCGATTGCGCTTCCAGTCGGTCTCGGTCACACGCCATGCGGTGCTTTTTGATTTTGATAACCGTTCAAAGCGCTCCTTCTGTTCTATTTGACTGATGTGCAGAAAAAATTTAAGAATCAGATAGCCGTCGTCAGTCAGCTGACGCTCAAATATATTGATGTCGTCCATACGGCGCAGTGCGGCTTCGTCGTCCAAACCCCGTTCAAGCCGGGAGACGGAAGCGTCCTGATACCAGCTTCGGTCGAGTACGGACATCACTCCCTGTTCCGGAATGTTTAGCCAGTGACGCCACATGGCCGGTTCACGTTTTTCCTGATCGTTCGGCGCAACAATGGAATGAACCTGATATCCGCGCGGGTCAAAGTTCACGATCAGGTTTGAAATCATACTGCCTTTTCCGGCGGCACCCCAACCTTCAAACAGGATGATCACCGGCAGCTTTTGCTGTTTGACCGGCTGAGGCAGGGCGGCAAGAGCAGGTTTCAATTCTTTCAGCTGTTGTTTCATTTCCTCTTTTGAAGTCATTTTTTTCAAATCCGTTTTTTCGAGCATAAGAGCACCTCCAGTGTGATTCTTATTATATACTGTTTTTCTCTATAATCAATTCATAATTTGACAGTATCGCTCATAAACACAGTGCTTTAAAGTGGAGAGTTGGTATTCACTATTCGAACCGTTTGTGATATAATAAAACGGATATTATGGATTGTTGTATCTTTGGAATAATAACTGTTTGAAGGTGCGAAAAATCAGCAGAGTACAGGAGCGGATGAATCAATGGTTATTCTTGGAATTGACCCCGGTTACGCCATCGTCGGCTATGGAGTGATCCGTACGGAGCGCGGGCGCTTTCAGCCGCTTGAGCACGGCGCGGTAGTCACCAAGGTGGATGATAATTTTAACCGGCGGCTTGAGATTATTTACGATTCGTTAATTTCTGTGATGGAACATTGGAAACCGGACGCCGTATCCATTGAAAAGCTGTATTTTCAGAACAATCAAAAGACCGCAATCGGTGTGGCGGAGGCCAGAGGAGTGATCCTTTTGGCGGCACAGAAGTCTAAGATTGAAATATTCGAGTATACGCCGCTTCAGGTAAAAATGGCGGTCACAGGGTACGGGCAGGCGCACAAACCCCAGGTCATGGAGATGACGCGGCGGCTGCTGTGTCTGAAAGAAGTTCCCAAGCCGGACGATACTGCGGACGCGCTC
>WSSedL1CaDRAFT_10001523_pt1 | contig 13339 bp, 9 predicted proteins | sample WetSurSL1Cattail_FD_9464 | JGI IMG/M metagenome (IMG submission 9464)
AACTGTTGATAAAGAGATGCCTATTGCTGATCACACGGCAGGTCTGCAAATTATCATTGACCATTTTGATGGTTTAATGAAAAATGGGATAATCGACAGCTTAAGCTCACTATTAATTGTTCATAAAATAGCCCATGGCGGAGATAAAGTAGCGCCCGTTGAATTGATTACTAAAAAAGTGGAGGCGGCCATCGCTGATATGTCAGTGGTAACTTCGGTTCATAATCCTCCTATGCTTGAGGGTATCAGAGCTATGCAGGTAATCAGACCCAACGTACCCCAGATAGCAGTTTTTGAAACCGGGTTTCATACTACACTCCCCGAATATGCTTCGGTTTATGGCCTTCCGTATGAATGGGCAGAGGATTACGGTTTACGAAAGTACGGTTTTCATGGAGCTTCCCATCGATATATATCGGAAATGGTTCCTGAGCTCATCGGTTCTTCGGCGACAGATCTGCGATTAATTTCAATTCACCTTGGCAGCGGCACCAGTGTCGCCGCAATCAAGGGTGGTCGTTCCGTCGATATCAGCAGCGGGTTTACTCCCCAATCGGGGACCATGATGTCCACCAGAGCGGGAGATTTTGATCCGGAAATCCTTTATTTCCTTTTGGCGCGCAAAATACTATCTCTGGAAGAACTGCGGGATATCTTAAATAACAAAGCAGGATTAGCCGGAATTTCGGGGATCCCCGGCGGCGATATCCGGGATATTCAAAAGGCGGCGGCCACTGGAAACGCGCGGGCCAAATTGGCTATGGATGCCTTTGGTTACAACATTAAAAAGTTTATCGGAGCATTTGGGGTTGCTTTACAAGGGATTGATGTCATCTCTTTTACAGGCGGGATTGGGGAGAACAACCCGCAAATCCGGGCCGAGATTTGTGACGGCATGGAATGGCTGGGTGTGAGACTCGATCAGGCGAAAAATGATTCAGCCTCGGGAAATAGTATCATTAGCAAAATCGATTCTCCGGTTAAAGTGGTTATTCTGCCAACCGATGAGGAACGTATCGTTGCCAGACAAGCCTTTGAATTTTGGAAAAAGCGGCGAAAATAATTGTGAGTGGATACCAGTGTTTTCCATTCATGCGGATGATTTTGGTAATAGTTTAAATTTAGCAAAAAAATATTCTACTTCTATAATAAACATATCAATATCGTCTACCTTTTGTATATAAAGATTTGCACAGAATTATCGGAAGGAGAATTATCGTAAAATGAAATGGAATATATTGAGATCTATTAAAATGAAGTTTAATTTTTCTTTTCGGATGAAGCTTATTTTAGGTTTTTTATGTATGGTAGTATTAATGGGTGCAGTAAGTGTTTTTTCAAATATTATTTTAAAAAGTTCGGTAACCCGTTTGGACAATATGATAGAAACCGTTATTATTGCTAACCGGGTTTCAAACTCGGTATCGGAGATTCCGAATAGTCTCAATCAATATTTTTATGGGGCTGATGCTGAAAATAAGCAAGTATGCGTGACGCGTTTGGCTAAAATTGAACAGGATATGGCGCTGTTAAAAAAATATATTAATGATGAGGGCGGTTTGGACGCCTGGAATCACTCCAATCAATTGTTTGACACTTTTAAAGAAAACTTCAATACAACCATCGATACAGTTGAAAGTCAAAAGCTAGTAAACGCGCTTGATTTGTTGACTCAAACCAAAAAAGCCGGCGAATCTATGAATGAGAGCATTAAGGGGCTAATTTTGGCTGAATTGAGCCATGATAGTGTTGTAAAGGATATATTGAACCGGGAAGTCAACCAAACCGGTATCATTACGATAATTATATTACTCGTGATTTGTGTGGTGAGCGCTTTCGGCGCTGTTGTTTTTTCGAATACAATCGCCAGGATGATCACCAGCGCAGTTCATCAATTAAATCAAAATGCTCAGAAGGTAGCGGTAGCCTCTACCCAATTATCGGCAGCAACTCAAGAATTATCTCAGGGTAGCTCCGAACAGGCATCGGCTATTGAAGAAACCTCCTCGGTCCTGCAGGAATCAGCTTCCATGTTATATCAAAATGCCGAGAATACTAAACAAACTGCAAAACTTACAGAACAGACACATGAATCGGCTAATAAAGGCAATAACGAGATGAATGAAATGATGAACTCAATACAGGAAATTAAAAAATCCAGCGACCGAATTGCTAAAATTATAAAAGTAATTGATGATATTGCTTTTCAAACAAATATTTTAGCCCTCAATGCCGCTATTGAAGCGGCCCGGGCTGGAGAGGCCGGAACAGGTTTCGCCGTAGTGGCTGAAGAAGTACGAAATTTGGCGGGACGGAGCGCTCAAGCGGCTAAGGATACTGCTGTAATCATTGAATCCAATATTGAACTGTCAAGAAAAGGTGTTTCGGTTGCGGAAAGGGTCCAGGCAGCTTTAATGGGGATAACTGCCAATACCAAAGAGGTAAATGAATTAATTGAAGAAATTTCGGCTGCCAGTCAAGAACAGTCCCAGGGAGTTGAACAAGTAACCAAAGCTATGAGTCAGATGGAAACAGTCACTCAACGCAATGCGGTGAATGCGGAGCAAAGCGCTTCAATCTCCATGGAATTAAGTTCTCAAGCAAAAGATATGAAAAAAACTGTCTATCGGCTTTCACAAATTGTAAGTGGGGTAGAGGCTACTTTAGATAAGGAGGATGATCAGAATGAAATTGATTATCCAAATAAGCCGATCAAAGCAGAGTCTAATCTGTCACTTAGTAATGAACAGGATAAAAGAACCAAAATAATTACTCCAGAAGATGTAATCCAATAGATAAAGCTCAGTATGGGATTCAATTATTGGAGGAGATAGCTGTAAGCAAAAAATAATCATGACAGGAGAGGAAAGATAAGTGCAGAAATTTTCGGATCTGGCCCTTACCAGGAGGAGCATTCGCAAATATCATGACCGGGACATTCCGCTACGTGAGATTGAAGAATTTATCAAAATTGCTGTCTCCGCCCCCAGCGGATGTAACAGTCAATGCTGGAAATTTATCGCCATTAAAGATAAGAATGTTTTGAACCAAATTGCCGAAGCGGTGATGTATAAAATCATGGAGATAGTTTCCGTCTTGAAGCCGGAACCGTCTGCGGAATATTTGGTTTCGAAAGAAAAAGCGGTACGCTTTTTCACGAAAGCACCTGTGGTGGTAGCCGTATTTATGACCGGTTATAAGTATTACGATCCGGTGCTGGAATCGGCCATTAAAGCGCACGGTTTTCCCAAGGATGAAATGATGAAACTTTTTGCTCATCCGGATATATTATCAATCGGCGCAGCGGTTCAAAATCTATTGCTAGCGGTCCATGAGAAGGGCTATGGCGCCTGCTGGATGAATGAACCCGCCATTGCCGGCGAGGAAATCAATAAAATTTTGAAAACATCGTTGGATTATCAGTTCATGAGTTTAATACCGATTGGAATTCCTGCTTATACACCCCGGGAAAAGAAAATGAAAGAATTGGCAGAGATTTTTGCCAATATTTAAATGCCGGGAAGTTCTTATTTAGCCAATCTGAAGTTACTTTCCATCAATGCGGGAAAGAGTTTAAAGGGCAGCCTAATAGATCAATATTTTTGACTTCTCATCATTTCCCATATATGATATGGCTAAAAACAATTTGAAACAGGGGGACATTATGACGGAGTCAAAAACCAGCCAATATGGGGTACGCCTTTTAAAATTACAACGACGACTGATTGAAATGGATATCCAACTGGCTGTTTTAAATTTGAATACGGATATTTATTACTACACGGGTTCGATTCAGCCATTATACCTCATTGTACCGGCTGAAAGCGAACCCTTTGTATTGGCCCGAAAGGCATTGAACCGGATTGAAGATGAGGTGCTTCATTTGAAGTTGGAAGCATTTAAAAATACCCGGGATTTGAAACAGATTATTCTTAAACGCAATTTAACAGGGAGCAAACGGCTGGGCTTTACTTTCGACACGACTGTTTATGCTACAGTTTTACGTTGGTGGCAGCTTTTTGAACAACCGGAGCTGGTTGATCTTTCCTGGGAGATCCGGTTATTGCGGATGATTAAATCTCCGCTGGAAATCGAAATTTTGGCAAGAGCAGGGGAAATTATGGCCCAGATGCCGGTTCTGATTAAAGAGACTTTTAAACCTCCAATGACTGAGTTGGCGCTAAGCGCAGCAATTGAAAATTACTTTCGTTTAAATGGACATACCACTTTAAACCGTTGCCGGTCCGAGGAAGCTGAGATGAATTTCGGTGTCTGTTCGGGTGGTAATAACTCTTTGGCCGGAACAAAATTTAATGGCGTTTGCGCCGGCAGAGGGTTATCTCCAGCAGTACCCTATGGCGCTACTTATGACCCCATCGTCAGAAACTCTCCGGTTCATCTGGATTATGCGTTTAATTTAGATGGTTACCATCTTGATCAAACCCGGATGTTCAGTTGGGGCCAACCGTCACCTACGGTGTTAAAGGCGTATCAAGCAATGCTGCAAGTTGAGAAGGAGATTATTGCCGATTTAAAACCCGGTATCTTATGGTGTGATGTCTATGACTGCGCGGTCAATTTGGCTGCGAAGTTGGGTTATGAAAATGAATTCATGGGTTTGGGACCTGAAAAAGTGCGTTTTGTCGGGCATGGAGTCGGTTTAGAACTGGACGAGCCGCCCTTTTTGGCCCCCAAGATGGAGTATCCGCTGGAGGCTGGAATGGTGGTGGCGGTTGAACCGAAGGTGGCATTACCCGGGATCGGAGTGGTGGGAATTGAGGATACTTTGGTGATTAGGGATGGAGGGCCGGAGTTGTTGACTGGGTGTTCACAGGAATTCCTAATAATAGAGTGAACATATCGCGACCGCGCGGCTTATTTGCAGGCCGAGTTTTCATCCCCGAAAAGGAGCGGCGTTTTCGGCATCCCTGCTTCATGCCTCGAATTTCGGGGAGGGTTGTTCCGGTTCCTTAAAATAAAATCTCGTAAATCCATTAAATCCGGTAAATCCTGTATTAGTTCCTTGTTTTAGGCCTGATACATAAGTCTAAAAAAGGATAACGGGAACGGGATTAACGGGATTTTCAGGATTAACAGGATTAAAAATGGTTAGTAATTGTAAATTGGCTATGCAGGAGTTATTTATTTTTTTCTAATAAAGTAGAATTAGATTTATCCGTATAAAAAAGATGCATTTTATTCTTCACTTAGATTTTGGTGAACACCTTCCCAATCATGAAGTTGTAAGTTTTCATTTTTATAATCCCCATAGCGTATATCCAATTCGGCTTTTTGCCATTCCGGCAGGGGCAGTATCGCATTATTTCGGGCAATACCGTCCCAAATTTTTTCCACTAATGTCAATTGCTCGGATAAGCCCAATTTATCTATTTCTTTAGCGATTTCATCCGGTTTTATGATGAACACCTCCCGGGCGTTTCAAATATCCGTAAAGAGTTTCTTGAGCTAATTATAACAGGCGACTATTGATAGAATAAGTCGAAATCTTTCTTTAGAAAATCAAAAATGATAGTCGTTTTGATGGTCTACGGTTCCGTCGGCGTGTTTCATTGATTGGGAAAAACCATTATGGATAATGCTCTGTTGCCGACAGGAGGCGTCACCTACCCTCCTGCACCTTCAGGGCCAAAGGGTGTGAGCGACACGCCCTTTGGAATCCCGCCGCACGGGGCGATCCCCGTGACCCCATTATCTCCAGCCATCCGTAGCTGGAGTTGTGAAAAGCGTTTTTGTACAACTTCTGATCTCCATGCAGGGACGCGAACATCGTGTTCTTGCCCTACCAGGTTTTTGCTCTCTTGCCGACGGCTGTGAAACATCCTATTTCGAAACCGCGTGGTCAGCCTCTGTGCTGACCATTTCGGAGCTCAAAAATTGGGTCAATGATTTGAAAGCTGAATTATGCATGCCAATAAAATCGCCTCTTTCATCAATAGACGGTTTTGAAACTTCCTTTGATTTCTTCTCATATTTGTGTTTGGAGTTGGTTTCTGGGTGGATAGGGAATTATGTCAAGCGAATAGTTAGAAGTTAGGGTTTTAACTACTCTCAAGAGAGTCTCAGTTATTCTCGGAAAAATAAAAATCATATAACGCCCAGCAGAAAAAGAAAAAGTCAGAAGAGAAAGCGGCTTTCAAACCAGAAAGCAGTCCAGCACTTGATGAAATATCGTGGGTTGATAGATATGGCACAAGCTTCTTCAATGAAACTTTGAGATGAAGAGAGGCGGCGTGCGCCTTCATTCTTGAATGGGGGTTACAACCGAAGCTCTCTGCGGAAATAATTGACCTGTTGTTTCGAACGGTGATATTTCTGACATTAGTTATTCTTATACTCTTTAAGCTTGAAGCTCAATAATTCCTAACTGAATGAAAGCGACTGACAATAAACTAAGCAGTCGATAATTTGAATTCATATGATAATTGTGTTCCTGCTTTTCAAACACAGCTATATTTGGACCCCAAAAATTATCAATCTCGAAATCAATTCCTTCAGCTTGAAGATATTTCATCATTTCATTGGACGCTTTTACGATAGTTGCCTCTGAGATTTTGTTAAGCTGGATTTGATTATTAGCCGCAACATATGCTTTTGCATCATCCCCTAATGCAATTTCAATCAAATGGGTATTATCAATGAAACTGGAGATGGTATAGCTTTCAATTGACGGATAACTGAGCAATAGTAATCCGCCACGCAATCCGTTATCATTTTCGTATGGATTGGTTAAAGTCAAAATTAGCCTTTCGATTAACCAAACATCAACATTGGAGTTGGGATCGCGGTCAAATAAATAATAAATTGCCGATCTATCTACCGGAAAGTCGTATTTAGATATTAATAGTTTAAAGACACTATCAAGGTAACAGTTTTCATCACAAATATCAGAAATATTGGATTCTTCGGTATTTACTACAGCGACTTTTGAGGTACTAATATTTTTACTTTCGAAAAAATCAGGGTTGCCCCTTCTTTTCTCGATGTATTGATACCCTAATACATTACAAAAAATCCGTCTTAATAATGAAAATTCGTTTTTTCCACCCTCAACAATAAAAAGAACTCTCCCAATACTCTTTTCCTTATTAATTTTCATAGTTGTTTTTATAGTTTGGCAGCCCTTCAAATACACCGCTTAAATACATTTTTTCTAAATTTTGGGCTACTCTAGGCTGCTCATCGGAAAAACGTTTTACACGGCTGCCGTCTTCTCCATTAAAATTTACCGAATATATTTGATCCGGACGCAATATTGAGGTTGAAAGCAAATTGGTGGAATGGGAAACAAAAATCATCTGGGATTTTACAGATGTTTGCATAAAATACTTGACCAAAAGCTCCTCCAGTTCATTATGAAACCCACTCGAAAATTCATCAATAAGCAATATACCGTTATTCTCTAAAACCCTTAAAAAAGAAGGAAGCATATTAAGCAGAGTACGATTACCTAATGATTCTTCCATAAATGGAATTGGGACATTAATACCCTTTCTTCGAAAAAAAACCATTTCTTCATCATTTCCCGATTTAATAGTGAACTTATTTCCTTTACCTTCATTTGCATAATCAACATTTTGTTCAAAGCTATGAGCATCAAAAAAATCATTGATTTTTTCGGTTCCGTTTTCTTTTAAGTAGCTGATTAATCTTAGATCATCCTTACCATAGGAAACAACCCGCTTTTCAAAAGCGTTAAAGTAGATTGAGTTTTGTAAGAACTCAAACCATTTTCTTAAAATATCGTTTCCGGCAAAACGGGTGTTAAAGAAGATTGTTCTTAGTGAAAGGGTTTCTTTGTCCAATTCATTTTCATCATAGCTACTCTCTTTATTATCATTGATATATGACTTCGCAGTTAACCCCATTCGCTCTAATAACAAATTATCATCGATATATAGTTTTTCATAAATAATGCTTTTTACAGGATTATTTTTTATTTGATATAGTATCTGTTTACATTCGATTTTAAAATAATAATCAATGGAGAACTCGTGACTGTCCGAAAAAAGACAAGGTAGAAGCCCCGAATTAATTCCCTTTTCCATAAATAAAAGGTCTAATAGTAACTTAATCGCAAGTATGGCATTAGATTTCCCGGAGGCATTTGCCCCTACAAACATAAGGCCCTTTAATACTCCATTATCAGCTTCGTTTGTGTCAGAAAGAAATGTATAGTTTGTTTTTGTAAAATCAATTATTGTTTCATTTTTAAAAGACTTAAAGTTTTTAATTACTATTTTGGCAAGCATCTTAAATCATCCTTTCTATTAGTAGCATATCATGTCTTTGTATTGTATGCAATATATTTACGAGTTATTCATTCGTGTTCGTAAATTTTTTACACATAAGGTCATGGGAAGGAATATAAATTCTTAGGATGATTTTCTCGGTCATTGGAAAGCCGACACTTTTTTATTCCGAACTCCGGCACATGATAATACAATAATAATCGGAATCTATCTTTTCTTTGTGTCTCTGCGTCTTGGCGGGAGACTATTCTATTAAGTTTTTAAATTGATTTTTCTTTGTCATTCATACGCCTTATTTTCTAGGTAGCCTATTCTAGAGTTTGACCAGAAAAAAATTAGCCGATCCCCGGAGGGGATTTAGATAGTTTCTTTATATACCTAGCCATGTGGTTTTAACCCGTGGCGAAGATTGATTTAAATTTACTGGAAGCGTTATGGGTAATGAATAGTCTCAGGAATAGGGATGGGTGGCTACTTGGAGTAGATCTTAAAAAGGCAATGTAAAGATAAAATGGTGGACGGCTTTGATGGCCCACGGTTCCGGCGGCGTCATACTTTTTGGGCGACCAAAAATGTATGCCCCGCTCGGGACGAGCTGCAAAGTCGCCGACACCCATGGTTTCGATCTTCCTTTTATTCATCCAGGGTTTGTGCGCCAAGCGAAGCTTGGCGGTTCTGACAGAGTGAAAGTCTCAGTACGGAAAGGGATAACCACCCGCCGGTAGTAGACCTTGCGTCTTGGCTGAGCAATCAACAAGGCGAAGCGTAGGTCGCGAACTTGATAGGCCGTAGGGAAGAACGCACTTCCCAAAGCAATGCAGCCTCGTTAAGGATGAAAAGAAGTGGAAGGCGACGTTGTAAACCTGACGGAAGCCATAAAGAGAAGGGCGCAATGGTGAGCCCTTGAAGATTCCACCGGGGTCAAAGAGCATGGCATGTCAAGAGAGAACCGCCAAGAACTTGGGAGGATTCCCACCTCTCCTGAAAAAAACAGGTAGATGCTATCGAAAAATTGAGTAGAAACATCATAAGGGAGTGGGACTTCGGATCGACTCATAGTACTCCGAGGACGGGAGAGCCGTCTACAAGAAAGAACAAACAAATAAAAACAGCGGGGAAGGGGTCGACGATGGGTCGTAACCCTCAAAGGAAACATGTCCCGCACTTGAGGTGGATAAATGTCCAAAAGACAGAATGACATGCAAACCTCCCTGAGGGAAATAGCAGAACAAGCAAAGAAAGACAAAGGGCGCCGATTCACCAATCTCAGTAAATTACTCACAAAAGAGTATTTGAGCGAGAACTTAAAATTGCTCAACAAGAAAGCAGCAGCAGGAATCGACAGAGTCACCTACTGGGAATATCAGAGAAACCAAGATAAGAACATCACAGAACTGCTGGAACGAGTAAAGGGTGGAAAATATCGGGCCCGATTTGTACGAAGAAAGCACATCAAGAAAGCCAATGGGAAATTGAGACCGCTAGGGATACCAACTATTGAGGACAAACTGCTGCAAGCAGCAGTAGCTCAAATCCTGGGAGCCATCTATGAAGCAGACTTCATGACATCAAGCTACGCATATCGACCGAAGAGAGGCCCAAAAGAAGCAGTCCGAGACCTGACGGATAATCTACGCAGAGGGAAATATAGCTACGTAGTAGAAGCGGACATCAAAGGGTTCTATGACCATCTCGACCACGACTGGCAAATGAAAATGCGGGACATAAGAGTAGGAGATGGAGTCATTTTTGCGGTGAAAATGTTTGAGACTTCTGCAACTCTAAAAAAGCTTTTCTGGGTTTAATCTTTACGCAGATGCAGCATGCGTATGCTTCCGGGGAAGCGGGGTGTCAATGTCATCAAGCTATGCATCCAGCAATTTACATGTGAATGTCGAATGTTTGCCGACCGCGGGTTAAAACCCACGGCTGATATAAATCAAACCCCATAAATGGGGTTAAACCCGAAATCAAATTACTTGCCAACGTTTTGTGATCCGGTTTTAACCGGATTGGGCTTAACTAGCCGTGGGTTTTAACCCGCGGATTGAGGGCAAAGCGTTTTTTACCTTCCATTTCCTTTTTATGGTATCACAGCTTGATGACATTGAGCGGGGTGTCCCCCGCATTCAATGTAACTATATGCAGCTACCAAGCTACCTTCCCCTCTCTTCAACAGTATTACTGAGCTGCGGTCAAAGAGAGGGGAACGGCGCTCAAATAGCTTATTCCGATCAGGTTAGTGAAGGGGTGAGTCGAATTTGAGATCCAAAATGAATGGCGATTTTTAGGGTCCACGGATTCCACCGGCTGTGCGCGCGTATGTTTCTGTTTTACCCCCATCTGCCCCACATAAGCCACAATTGCAGATGCCGAGCGGCTTTTAGGACTTGGCCTTAACAAGCCTAAGTTGGTTTTCGATTTTGGCGCGGATTTTTTTCAACGGCTCGCCATGGTGAGTGGGTTAACCCAACGTTTCAAAGCCCGGCAGGGAAGAGGTTTATGGGCAATGTGGGGTATATGGGCCGTCCGATGAAAATATGTGCATTCATTTTCTCAACTTGGATTGGGATATGAAAATTTCTTTGTCCTCTCGCTTGCTCTACTCGCTATTGTTCATCCTTGAACGCTCCAACTGAAGCCTTCCTGGCTTCTATCCCCCAATGCGGTGAATCATAGGAACGAATTCAGTGGGAGAGTAACCGATGCCTCCGTAGTCAAAAATCTTTTAGAGATCAGTGGCTAGGGTTACTCTTCCACTGAAACAACGGACCTGAACGACTTCATTGGGGAAGAGCAAGAGTTAGGTTGCATTCCCTTGTACATTGTGACCTTTTTTTGGGGAATTGAAAAGCAAACGGCCTGTCATCATAAAAGATGCAGGGCTGTTAATTAGAGATTTCTTTAACCATGAAAGGCGCGAAATACACAAAAGGAAACCACCTGAAATCCTTTTTTCCAGGCACAAAAAAACGACCGGTAAAAATACCGCCCGTTTGGGTGCGAAGATTATTTTCAGAAGACTTCACCAATATCATTATATCACGGTTTTTTGATAAAAGTGTATCGATTTTGTCTCAGGAACTCTTGATGTTGATATTATGATGGTTTGGGGATTTTTTGAAGCATTATGCCTAATAAATACCCGGTTGATAAGCCCTATAGTGAAAAGGCAGAATAGGAGCGGGTTTTGGAATTGGTGGTTTGAGTTATCCACAGATGAGGGCGAGGAGGGGGAAAAAATGAAAGGAACATAGAGTTTGTAAGGATCAGACACCATGATAGGAGGATTACCGAACATGTTATCTATTATCATGCCTGTTCTGTAAATTATCACGGTGTCCAAGGTTCCATGTTTACGCTTTAGGTTTCCCAATAATATACCCGAAATATTATTAATTAGAAGTTTCACCTCAAAACGAGAGATTTATAAACGAAATACTATTTCTTAAATTTTGCGCACATCAGTTTTAATTAGCTGGTATAAAATCTTTGATTTTCTGCGCAACTGTATCAGGTTCAAAATCTTGAACATAATGTCCGCAATCCAATAATACATATTGGCTATTAGCCACTTTTGAAAGATAAGATATTTGGAACCCTTGCCAGACTTCTTTACTATAACCAAGACCAATCCCGTCACCATTCGATATGATAAACAACATTGGTAACTGTGGTGTTGGCAATGGAGCCAATTTATTAACATTATCATAAAGATCCACTAGCTCTTTTACCATCGGTGGTGTATTCGTTCTCCTATAATATATTGCTCTATATATATCTTTTTCATGAGCTGTCAAGTCCCCTGCCGTTATTGCCGCTTCGCTTTCACACATGGATGGGATCAAACGCGTTACTCCGTTATTAGCAGCAAATGCAAACAAATTTACTTTATTTAAAAAATCAGCTATTTTCGGCGTCCTGGGGTCTAAATAAGCAGGGATAGTACCTACATCCAATCCTACAATGGCAGATACTTCATTTGGATATTTTTGGGCCCAATAAACTGACTCCAATCCCGAAATAGAATGAGGAACTAATACATAGGGAGGTTTCATACCCGCTAAAGATAACGCATGTCTATCCTGATTCAATATGGTATCAAGATCTCTTGGAACGTCCGCAACATCGCTGAAACCATACCCTATTCTTTCTGGTACTGCGATTTTATATTTATCACTTAATTTAGAATATAAGCTTTTAAAATCTAATATAGGCGAGCATGTACCGCCCCCTGCCAGAAATACCAGGGTGGTATTTCCCTGACCTCCTGTATAGACACTCATATTATGTCCATCTACTGAAACCATTTGACCCATGGGCTTAACTAATGCAGCTTCGCTGCCCAACTTGATTTTATGATTGATGAATATAACTAAAGCAGCTAATATAAAAAGACCTACAATTCCTCCCAGACAAAATCCTATTATCTTTAGTATTTTCTTCACTATTGATCCTCCTTTACGCAGAACTCCGACTTGCTCTGTTTTAGCATCTGCCATGTTTATCAACTCCTTATCAAAAATAATTTTAGTTATTTATAAAATGCTGTAACCCCTGATTAATCAAAGATTTACTTACCCAGCACCTTAATTTATCTTCCCTTGTCCCGCCAACATTTTACTGGTGCTGTTACATCTGCTTCCAGCGTTGATAATTTCAACTTATAAACTATAGGGGGATTACGCCTTGCGCTTATACGCAATAAGTGTCAGCGGAATGAATACGACGAGTATGACCAAAGCGCCGAATAATGCGAACCAAAAATCCGCGCCTATCGCGCTATAAGTCAACAACTGCCGCACCGCTATTACGACGCGGGATAGCAGGTTGATATGCAGGACAAAATATTGCAGCCCGCTCGGCATCGTTTCGACCGGAACAAAAGCGTTCGACAGGAATACTAACGGGAACATTACTAATACACCAATGGCAGACGCAGTTGAAATAGTCTTTGTGCACAGACTAATGAACGCAAATATCCAGCTCAGGCCCCAAGCAATGAACATCATGAAAAGTATGCTGAAAATGACCGCGGGAATGCCTGCTTCGGGTCGGTAACCGAGAAT
>WSSedL1CaDRAFT_10001524_pt1 | contig 13315 bp, 6 predicted proteins | sample WetSurSL1Cattail_FD_9464 | JGI IMG/M metagenome (IMG submission 9464)
CGTTTCGGAGAACTCAAATTTTTGTTTCACCTCTTTTCCATTACCTGCCAAATCTCCAATATTTTCCTTTACAAATGCAAGCGCAGCTTTTTGAGTATCCCATTTCATTTCCTTTGGGAAAGCAGTATTAAGTATATATTTTAAAGCTTCCGAAATATCATGAGCCATCTTTGCATCAAAGGTCATAATTTCAAACTCAGAAATGTAACTATTCCTTTCCTTTCTTAATTTTTTAACCCATTGCTTTTTACCTTTGGTATTAGCTACAACCGAAAGGTATTTACCGGCACATTCGACATGGACAGAAGCGGGGTCTAAAGTATTAGGATAAATCAAGTACCCTGTTTCATTGGCAATTCCTTTACTATCGGTATAAACAACTTTAAGGTTACACGAAAAAGGATCGGTGTAATCGCCTTCGAATGTAATCTCGTATTTTTCATTTCCAATAGTTTCTCCTTTAACATTATTTTCAAGGAAAATCATGGCATCTGCAACTTTTGCATATTTTGCAGGGGCTAATTCAGACGCTTTTATTAAGCTACCAAAAGCGGCCACTGCCTGCCTGGCAATTTCGATGTCCGACATTTCAATGGTAACATCATAATCATACCCCTGAAGGATATCATCTTTTGAAATTTTAATGAGTTTCGTTTTATTTACAACGGTTAACACAATCTGCACTTTTTTACCGCTAACCTTAAAATTTACCGAAGCGGGTTCTATATCCGACAAATAAAATTCAGACGAATTCTTCACAACCTTGCCTCTGGAATCAGTTTCTTCAGATGTAAAAACAGATTTTCCGCCATTTCCGGAAACTATATCAATTTGTTGTTTAACAGATTTACTATCGAAAGATATACTTCCTATATTTTTTTTAAGAAAATCAACAGCACTCTGAGAAGTCTTAAATTCAACAGGAGCCATTTTGCACTTTTCGGAGGCAAAGGTTAAAGCAGCAACTATATCTCTGGCTTGATCTACATCATCAGCAAGAATTTCAAGGTTATTGACAAAGTTTTGTAAAGCATTATTTTTAGAATACCGAATAAATTTGTCCTCATTTTTAAGTCCAATTTGTACCGAAAGAGAAGTGCCCGAAACCCGCACTACAACCTGAGTTTTATTGACATCCTGAATATTAAAATTGTACACCTCATCAACAGTAATCCCTTTGCTATCCGTTGACTTAGTTGAGAACGTCAATAGATTTTCTCGCTGTGGATCTATAGTTAAAGATTGAATGCAAGCGCCATTTTTACCTTCTACCTGTTTAATGTGTCCGCACAACCAGGTTAGAGCATCTTTTGAAGAAGCCCAGCTATATTCAGAATTTTTTACAAGGGGAATGGCCGCCTTAACTTTATCAATAACAAATTGCGCAGCATCAGAACCTGGCATGAGAATATCAACATTATCGTCATACGCAAAGAGCTTTTCGTTTTTATTGCATTTTACAAATTTTTGTTTGTCAACAACCGACATACTGACGATAAGCTTTTTGCCTTCTGTTTTTCTGATAATTGTATTTTTATCCAGGTCGGACAAATAAAATTCATACGACATGGTAGTTGAAGTTCCCTTTTCGTCAACCTGAGCAGAAGTAAAACGGAGTTTTCCTTTAGACTCATTAAGAATTTCGAGTGTTTGCTTAAATTGAATTTTATCAATTTGCACATCGATTACTTTTCCCTTAATATCATTAATTAACTGACTCAATGTTTGAGAGTTTACACTATGAAAAGTAAAAAGTAAGAAGAAGAAAACAAACACAGTTTGGGTTAATCGCTTATTTTTCATCATTTAATAATTTTAAGATTTATGTATGATGTAACAGGTAATTAATTGCTAGTTGAATTTGTTAGCTTAAAGCGATGTAAATATTAGAAAAAATCTAAATAGAAAAAACCAATGTCTCTAAAACAAAATATTTAAAATTGTAATACAGACACAGGTTTATAATAACTTTTAGTTACCGCGATATTTTCAACAAATAATCTGCAAAGTTTTCAGCAGCCTGATGGTTTTGAAAATCTGCCGGTAAACGGTCATGGTCTATATATTCATTATAAATCCAGGGATCTCCAATAGCAATAACTCTTCCTTTACCATAACAACTTTCGGCCATAAAAGCAATTCCATTTTCTGTTAAAATAGGTTTGGCACAACCGGTTAGTGTCAATGATGAAATTTCTTTAAGATATATTTTAGAAATACCTTTAAACATGGGATGATCGATAAATGAAGTAAATGCACCCTTGTCCCATTCTCCTTTTGGAACTTTATGTAGTGAAACATAGTTAAACTGAATGCCAAAAACAGAAGTCAACATATTAACATGAGTAAATTCACAATTTTTGGCATCATTGGTCATTAGAACCAATACCCCGCCTGAGTTAACCCATTTAGTAATGGCCTCAATATCATCATTACCTATATAATTAGGATTAGGATTTTCCGGAATTGTGTCGGGATCAACAATAATATAAACGCTTAATTTTTTCAAAGATGAGCTTACCGGTTTTTCGATTTGAGAAATTTTAGCTCCTTTGTCAGTAAAAATCTTACCCCAACGGGAAAATCCGCTCCAGGCTGTATCTGTCCATAAATAATGATAAAGTTGCCCGGTTTTAGAATTTGTTTCACGATTAAACCAATTATCGAGGCCTACATTCTTTTGCGCATGAATAGAATGAACCCAAAAAAACATTACAATTGTTATACTAAAAAAATATTTCATGTATCTAAGTTTAAAAAAATAAAGGTATAAAATAAATACTATAAAAAAGAAGAGTATTTGTAACACTTAAATAGCAACAGAACAAAATTACGGATAACCGCTGCGTATTACTTGCTAAATAAGATTTACAACGCTACTACTCTTACTCTGCGAATTTCTTAATATATTCAGTAGCAGTCATCCCGTATTGCTGACGGAAACATCTCCTGAAATGAGACAAATCTTTAAAACCGACAGCATAGGCAACTTCAGAGACATTTATTTTATTTTGAACCAATAACTGAGCTGCGCGTTTTAAGCGGATCTCCCGTATGAAATCCTTAACAGTCATATCGGTAAGAGCTCCTATTTTCCTATAAAGTTGCATACGGCTAACCCCTAAAATCTGAGCAAATTTATCGGTATCCAAATCGGCATCGTCCATAAATTTTTCGACTGTTTCTACAGCCTTTCTTAAAAATTTCTCATCAGGCGAAACTATAGAAACATTTTTAGGCTGCAGAATCACCTCACCAGAGTATTTCATTTGTAAAGATCTGCGAAGCATTAACAGGTTATCGACTTTAATATGCAACAACGACATATCAAAAGGTTTAGTAATGTAATCGTCGGCACCAGCTCCAAGTCCTTGCTGGACACTCTCGCGATCGGTAAGAGCCGTTAAAAGGATTACAGGAATATGAGAAGTACGTTCGTCCTTTTTTATTTTACGACAAAGATCAATACCGTCAATCCCTGGCATCATAATATCAGCAATAATAATATCCGGAATAAATTTAAAAGAAGTATTCAATCCCTCTTTCCCATCGGCAGCTTCAATCACTTTAAACTCCGGTTCGAAATGAGATCGAATATAATAGCGAACATCCTGATTATCATCAATAACTAATAATAATTTTTCTGAAGCAGAATCATCGATTTCATCCTTATCAAAAGATTCACAGGGTTTATTTTCAGAGTTTGAAATACTCCCGATTATTTCATTTGAGTCATCTAATAATAAGGGCAGCAAAACAACAAAGCGCGAACCCTTTTGAGGAACACTTTCAACATTAATTTTCCCTTTATGAAGTTTTACCAACTCCCGGGTAAAAGTCAGTCCTAATCCGCTGCCGGTTTGGTCGGGCATTTCATTTACCTGAAAAAACCGGTTAAAAATTTTCCTAAGATTATTTTCATTAATTCCAATCCCGGTATCTTTGACAACAATTTCAATAAAACGAGTATCCGCCGAATCTCTTGAATCGTCAATACTATCTAAAATTAAAGAAATGGAAACCGCAACAGTGCCACCTCTGTTCGTATATTTAATGGCATTAGACAATAAATTATTTACTATTTTTTCGAGCTTATCAGAATCGAAAAACGAAAAAATCTCATTTTGAACCGTATTGATTTTCAGAGAAACACCTTTATTTACAGCCATTTGATCAAACGAAGAAATTATCGACTTCACAAAAGAAACGATATCACCTTTTTTTAAATCAAGTTTAAGATTTCCACTCTCTACTTTTCTAAAATCGAGCAATTGATTTACCAGTTTTAACAGTTGCCCGGCATTGCGATGAATTAAGGACAATAAGCTTTTGGTTTCATTTTCAGAAAGAGTCTCATTTAACAGTCTGTCGGTTGGACCCAGAATAAGAGTAAGTGGTGTTCTGATTTCGTGAGAAATATTGGTAAAGAACTTCATTTTTATCAAATCCAACTCGTGAATTTGTCGGGCTTTAATACGTTCAAGAACTACTTCCTGTTTAATTTTATTACGGTACATTAATATTTGCAATAGGAAATAAACAATAGCAAATACAATAATAACCATCAAAATTTTAAAGAACACGGTCCCATAAAAAGGTGGGGTAACCCTGATATTTAGAGAAATTTCCGGATCAGCACCTTCAATTCCGGAATTATGTGCTTTAACCTTTAAAATATATTTGCCTGGATTTAAATTCGTGTAAACTACCGAATGCTGATTGCCTGCATTGTTCCAGGTTTTATCAAACCCCTCGAGCATGTAGGAATATTTATTTTGGAGCGATTTCGAGTAATTTAACAAAGCAAAATCTATCTGAAAAACATTTTGATCGTAAGGAATAGTTATAGATTGAGTTAATGAAATATCCTTATGCAGGATAGCATCGCGGTTATCGCTAATGGGTACGGGTTTGTAAAAAATCCTAAAATCAGTAAACACCAGTGGATATGATTCTTTTTGAGGCTTTATGTCCTCCGGATTAAAAATATTGAAACCATTCACTCCTCCAAAAATTAATTCACCCGAAGGCAGTTTGAGTCCTGCTCCATAATTAAACTGATCATTTTGCAGTCCGTCAAAGACATCGTAAGAAACAGCCTTTTCTTTTTCCGGATCAAACTTTGACAATCCGGCTGAAGTACTTATCCATAAAAAGCCTTGTTTATCTTCAAATATACAATATGTTCTCTTACCAATAATTCCATTACTGGTATCGTAAAATTTAAGTGGCCCCTTATTTTTATCAACAAGTATCAATCCCTTATAGTTCGTTGTAAGCCAATATCTGTTTTTAGAATCAATAAATAATTCACGTCCGGGTGCATTAATTTCTTTTACTTTATGTGTAGAAACATTATAAACATAAATAAATTTACTGGTAGATATCCATAAATCATGTTCTTTATCTTCAGAAATCCACAATGCGGGTTTACCCTTTATTAATTGAGAATAGTGTTCAATTTTCCCGGTTTTAATATTGCACATATCTAATCCACCATCAGACCCAATCCACATATTTCCATTTATATCGCGGTGTATCGTCCAAACACGGTTATCAGAAATCGAATTATTATCAAAAACATTTTTCAGGAAGCTTCTTTTTATAGTACGGGATTTAATATCGATAACAGAAATTCCACCAAGAAAACTTCCCACCCATAAATTCCCCTGATTATCCGGCTCAAAACATTTTATCGTATTACTTTCAAGTTTCGGATTTGCCCCCCGCGTAATATATTGATATTTTCCTGTTTGGAAATTGAGAATATTAATTCCGCCACTTTCAGTCCCAATCCAAAGATTTTGGTTGTTTTCGAGCCAAAAAGCGTATATTTCTTTGTTATTTAAATAGCTATTATCTCCCTCGATGGATTTATAATGTTTAAAAGCCTGTTTATCAGAAGCCATCAAGCTAATACCTCCCCGGGTTGCCAACCACATATTATTGTGTGAATCCCTAATAATATCGGCAATGGAATTATTACCCAGACTGGATTGTTCCCGATCGGAATAACTATAAAATGAAAATTTCCGAGTTTCCTTATCATATAAATATAAACCTCCCCGTGTGCCAATCCAATAAATTCCCTTTTGATCCTTCATAATTTTTCGCACCGTTTTACTTCTTTCTGAACGGCTATCGGGTATCAGGTGCTCCACCGATTTAGTTTTCAGGTTATAAATATAAAAACCACTATAATAAGTTCCTATCCAGGCATTTTCGTTATCAAAAAAAATACTAATAGCTTCATCTTCTACATTTCCGTCCTGATAAATTATGCTATTAAATTTGTTGGTTGTTTTATCATAAACATACAAACCTTTATAGGTGGCAATCCATAATTTTTTATCAGGGCCGTATTCAATATCGTTTATTGAGTCGTTATGAATCCAGCCTTCTTTATTACTTTTTTGGAATACTTTACTTTTGCCGGTTGATGTGTTTAGAAGATAAAGCCCGCTAGTAGTACTTAGCCATAAATTGTTATCATCTAAAGCTTTAATTGCTGTTACCGATTTATCGTCAAGATAATTTTTAAATACTCCCGTTTTTCTGTCGAAACGGCTAACACCTCCTACCCCACTTCCAAACCATAAAAAACCTTTGTTATCTTCATAAATGCAACGAACCGAATTACCTTTTAATTTGGTAGAATCTTTGGCATCAGACATATACCATACGAAATTATACCCATCGAACCTGTTTAAACCTTCGGCAGTTCCAAACCACATCCAACCTTTACTATCCTGAAATGCACAATGAACCATATTATTAGACAGTCCATTTTCGATTCGATAATTATCAAACTTCAAATGGTTAGGTTGCGACCCGACGGAAAAAGAATGAAATAAAAATAAAAAACAAAACAGCAGTTTATTAATTATATATAGTGAGATCCGGATAGGGTTAATAGTAGCTTTTGCCATACAAAAATATTTAGTAATAAAAGGCCAATCAGAAAGATATGATAGTAGAAGAATCGAAATCCTAATTACACAAATATGCAGAAACTCTGCGAATTATCAAAAACAATGGGCCAGAAACGAAATGTTTTTGGCCCATTGGTTAATCATAAAAATTTAAAATCAGGGTTTATCAATTCTAAACCAGTCAATATCGGCAAAACCGGCATCATTAATAACTCCCTGGCGTACACAAAACATACCTACTTTTGCGCCAATCCATTGACCAGAAGAAGCAATAAGAGGTTCTCCAACTTTTATAAATTTCTTTCCATCAAAACTATAACTAAATGAACATACAGCATTTTGAGTTACCGTAACTTTGAAGAAAATATTTCCATCTTTTATTAAGGTACGATCGGATTCAACTTCCTTTCCCTTTTTGTTAGCACTTTTGCACTTAGTATAAGACAAATACAATTTGCCACTATCCTGCTTAACGGCAAGATATGCATAATCATAACCCATAACTATAAAGCCAAAACGTTCACCATCTTTAAAAGGTTTAAATGACACTTTAGCTGTAGCTGAAAATTCAGGAGCTGGAAATTTCTGTAATAATAAATTGGGCACATCCCAAAAATTAATAAAATTATCGGGTAATGGCATTGCGAACATTCGCAAATAACCTTTAGGTCCGGTAGGGAATGCCCAAAATGGTTTAGGATTAGCATGCCATTGCCATTGCAGTCCTAAAGTTAAACCATCAAATTCGTCTGACTCAGGAGGGGTCATAATAGGATAAGTTTTACCTACATCCGGTTTTTTGTATGTAACAACAGGCTCGCCTTTACCATCTCCATCTTTATCAACTCCAATAACAGGCCAGTCATTAACCCATTTCATAGGATTTAAATGAAGTACACGGCCATAAGCTTCTTTGTCCTGAAAATGTAAAAACCAGGATTCGCCTTTAGGAGTTTCAACCCAGGCTCCCTGATGAGGGCCATTAATCGGGGATTTTCCCTGATCCATAACAATTTTTGACTCATAAGGACCATAAATACTTTTCGATCTCATTACTAACTGCCAACCGGTAGAAACGCCGCCTGCAGGAGCAAAAATATAATAGTATCCGTTTCTTTTATACATCTTAGGCCCTTCGAGAGTAGGATTATCGGGATGGCCGTCAAAGACCATAACACCATCATCGAGAATAGAATCGCCGGCTGCATTCATTTTATTCAGCGTAAGAATACATTTTATCCCTGCCCGGCTGCCAGCATAAGCATGAATTAAATAAGCTTCACCATTTTCATCCCAAAAAGGACAAGGGTCAATAAAACCTTTGCCCGGCATAATTAGCTGAGGTTTACTCCATGGGCCTGTAATATTTTTAGCTTTAACCAAATAAATACCATAGTCCGGGTCGGGATAATAAATATAAAACTCATTATTATGATAACGGATTGCAGGTGCCCAAACGCCATTGCCATGCTGAGGTTTATCAAATACATTAAAAGGAGGTTGTTGCGTAAAAACGTGACCAATAAGTTCCCAATTCACTAAATCTTTTGAGTGCAGGATAGGAAGCGCCGGAACACAGTTAAAACTGGAACTTATCAGATAATAATCATCACCTACCCTAATTGCATCAGGGTCAGAATAATCGGAGTGCAAAACAGGATTTTTGTAAGTACCGTCACCATTGTCGGAGACCCATACTTTAGATACATTTTGCGCATTTAATCCGGAAACCAGAAATAGCGCCAGTATTAAAAATAAATAATTACAGTTTTTATTCATTTTGAGAGTTAATTATATTACGTTTTTACTTTTTTAATTCCAGAGCTGCCATAATAAATGGTCCTGTGGCTTTAGGATCGTTATCTCTTACCTTTTCACTTATATAATATTCATAAGTTCCGGGACGATCTTCGCTAAGACCGGCTACCGCACAACAATTTTTGATCGCTACAGTTTTATCAGGCTCCACTCTTATTAAATATTTAATATAGTTCTTAAATGCCTTTTGTGCCAAAGAAAAATACTTTTTATCAACCCAGCCATTATTGGCAGCTTTAGCATAAGCATAAATATACATTGCCGAGCAGGTTGCTTCAATATAGTTACCTTTGCGTCCGCCCTGGTCTGTTACCTGATACCATAATCCGGTTTGCTTATCCTTATATTTTTCCAAAGCTAAAAATAATCCGTTTAAAATTTGAATAACATCTTTTCTACCAGGATGATTTTGAGGTAAAAACTCAAGCACATCAACCATAGCCATGGCATACCATCCAATACTTCTACCCCAAAAACAGGGAGATTGTCCGGTTTGTGGATTAGCCCAGTTTTGCACATGTTTTTCGTCCCAGCCATGATAATACAACCCAGTTTTTGAATCTTTGTTGTGTCTGTCAATTAGTACAATTTGATTCACAACATCAGTAAACAAAGCGGTATCATTAAATTCTTTAGCATATTGGGCTAAAAACGGAGTTCCCATGTAAAGCCCGTCTAACCACATCTGCCATGGGTAACGCTTTTTGTGCCAAAATCCACCCTCGCTAGTCCTCGGATGACTTCGCATTTGTTCACGGAGTGTATTTATGGCAGTAAGGTATTTGTTATCATTCGTTTCCTTATAAAGATCAAATAGAAATTTACCCGGATTTACCTGATCAATATTATATTCATCCAACTGGTATGATTTAATAGAACCATCAGGATTAATCATGGTATCGGCATACGACTTAGCATACAGATAATATTTTCTGTTACCCGTTTCTTTCCAGACATCTAACATAGCCTGACAAACCAATCCCTGGCAATAGCCCCATTTCGGCTTAGATGAAAAGTCGAGCATCCAGCTTTGAGGAAATCTTACCATTTCCGAATCAGCCATTCGTTCAGCCCATGATTTTCCAGATTGAGTAAATGAACTACTTAACAATACTGTTAAAAAAAATATTAAACCAATAAAAAGTTTCTTTATCATTTAATTATATGAAATAAACATATTTAAAGAATGAATCTTAATTTTTAATTTTCACTACATTTTTATCAATGCCATCTGCAAATTTAATATTCGAAAGAGCTACACCCTTTATAAAAGTTAAATTTTCAGATTTACCTTCAATTAAAATAAATTCAGCAGAATCTGCTTTAGTTTTAAAATTCTCAATCGAAATACCCTTAGCATTATTTATAGTTACCACTGGTAATTGAGGTGTAATAACCTGTATATTTTTCATTATAATACCATTTGCATCATAACAAAAAATTCCGGTTTTTGCCTCTATAACCGAATTTATTAAAGATACATTTTGAAGATTCATTTCAGGTAATCCCTGAAATAAAATTGCTCGTTCTGCACCTTTGCAGTTAATATTATTCATAAAAATATTCCGGAAAACCGGAGTTGTTTCATCTGCAACAGTAGGAACGATGGCATTTTTCTTAGATGCATAATAGAGATCATAAAGGATAGCATCGCCCTCTATGTCAAGCATATTAATATCGTTAATAAAAATATTTTCGACTATTCCTCCCCGGCCTCTGCTGCTTTTAAACCGTAATCCGCAATTAGTTCCCATAAAGGTACAGTGTGAAACCTTAATATTACGAACACCTCCGGACATCTCACTACCTACAACAAAACCACCATGACCTCTGTAAACTTTACAATTATTAATAATCACATTTTCGGTTGGAATTCCTCTTTTACGGCCTTCTTCGTCTCTGCCTGATTTCATACAAATAGCATCATCCCCAGCATTAAAAACACAATTATAGATTAGTGCATTTTTACATGATTCAAGATCTAAAGCATCAGCATTAGTTTGCCATTCTTCGTTATAAACTTTAACATTACTTATTATGATACTTTCACATAGTTCAGGATGTAAGGTCCAGGCAGGAGGATTCTGAAAAATTACATTTTCAATTAATATATTTTTACAATTATAAAAATTAAGCAATACTGGCCTCAAAAACCCTTTAACTCTCTCTACTTCCTGTTCTGTCATTTTTGACACGTCAGGTTTAGTAGTATTACCTATTAACGCACTCTCTGTTGGATACCAAAATGTTTTATCAGCACTTAAATATCCGCCGGAAGCTAATAATTTTTTCCACCTGCTATCAACTACTTTAAATTTTTTGATTGGTCGCCAAGCATTTCCATTGCCATCAAATATGCCGTCTCCAATAATAGCAATATTTTTTAAGCCATCAGCAAATAAGGGAGACATTGCTCTCCATGTATTTGAGCCTTCGTAGGTAGTTCTTATAAGTGGGTATTCATTATAATCGGAAGTAAAACGAATTAATGCACCTTTCTCAGTTTTTAAACAAATATTATCTTTAAATACAATTGGACCTGTTAACCACAAACCTTCAGGAATAATAACAGTTCCTCCTCCCTTTTTAGCTACTGCCTCAATTGCAGCATTAATACTTTTAGTATTGCTGGTTATTCCATCGGCAACTGCACCAAAATCTGTTATAGAAACAGTATAATCAGGAAAAACCGGGCGAATTATCCTATTCATCTTAAAAGGCAAATCTTTATATAGACTTGTTTCTAAAGAATTATCCGATTGAGATTTTAAAATCTGAAAACTATTAAAATAACTTATAGCTATAACACACAACACTATCCTTTTAGCTATTATCCCTAAATATTTCATTCCCTCTATATTAAATTATATTAATCAAACTTCTACCAAAAATCATAATTCACCATTAATATGTCATCAAAGTTTACACAACCCTTTAATCCAATGATGGACACCATGCCCCTAATACCGGAATGGGTACAGAATTCCTCGAAAATATTTTACACGGCATATAATCAACCGTATCATTGTCCATTAATTGCTTTGACCATAATGCACGTTTATCAATAGAAGCACCTGGTCCATAGTTTTTATACTCGGCATAAAAAACAGTTTTTTCCTTTTCTGTACTATTCCAGTTATGCCAACCTTCGGGCCTAATAAAGACACCCATACTACAATTTAAAAATACAGTTTTAGCATAAGCCCTCCAGGGACGTCCCAAATAAACTTTATTAATTCCGGAATCGGCGGTTATGGTACAATTTTTAAATACAAAACCATAAGGATTTCCATTTGGGGTAGAAGCTGCTGTAATAAATGAATTAGCTTTACAATGTATAACACAGTTATCAAACAAAGCAACAGCTGAGCCAAATATAAAATCGGTAGTACCTTCTATAAAACACTTTTCAAACAACATGCGCCCAATACCATGAGCAAACAAAGTATCCTGATTTCCTAATAAACGACAATTTTTAAAAATTACTCTATCGGACACTACGCGGACGGCGACAGCCTGACCAACGGGACCTGAAGAATTTTCAATGGTTAAATTTTGAATAATCACACCCTCGGCATCAACCGCAAGAGTATAAGAAGTCCAGGTGTTCATAGTATCCCTGCCTACTACTTTAGGGTTGTAATCACCGTGTGTAATAATGGTATTTTTAAGATCTTCGCCAATTAAAACAATATTAATCTTAGAAGAAGGAATGATAACCTTTTCGGAGTATGTCCCGCTTTTAATAAAAATAACTATGGGGACCGATTTATTATCGGGAGCCGCATTAATTGCAGCCTGAATGGTTTTATACTTTCCCTTAGCAGAAACTACAAAATCATATTTTGAATCTCCTGATGCAAAAGTCTTATAAAAACCTGAAAATAAGAATAAAAAAACTAGCAATCTAAAAACCATAATAATATATTAAAATTCGAATTTATGAATATTACAATAATACATTATAGTAGATTTTGGCAATTATAGGGGATAAAATGGCAAAAGCACATTTTTTTAACAACTTCTATAAAACAAAAAACATTATAAAAAAATGTGCTTTAACATTTTATCGGACAAAAATTACTTTTTTATAATCGGTTTTACCATCACATTCAATTTTGCAAATAGCAATACCAGATAAATCAGAATTATTATAAGGAATAACAGCTACTCCTGCAGGAAGTTCACCTTCGTAAAAAACGGAAATAACTTTTCCAGTTAAATCCAAAAGAGAACATTTTACATCAGCTTTACTGTCTAAATTCAACTCTACAAATAAATTATTATAAGCAGGATTGGGATAAATTTTAGAGGTAAAATTTTTATTTTCACTAACCACATCAACAGAAGAAGCAACTATAGAAACACCATTTAAATAGTCTTCCAAATCAGTATATCCATTGCTGTTAACATCACCGTTCCGATCCGAAGCATCAGTTGAATTAAGACCAGCTGTAATTTCCCATGAGTCAGGCATTCCATCCAAATCAGTATCGGTTGGGGCTGTTGTAGAACTTAATGTAGGCCAACCACCAACTTTGGCAACTGTATCAATGATAGCTCCT
>WSSedL1CaDRAFT_10001525_pt1 | contig 13313 bp, 12 predicted proteins | sample WetSurSL1Cattail_FD_9464 | JGI IMG/M metagenome (IMG submission 9464)
CCCACCATAATCTTGCACCAACAGAGCACTAAACGCGCCATTGGCATGCTCATACGAGTTTTTACGAAACTGCTCCAGAGAGTCGGTAGTGTCTGCTTTTAAAGGCAAGCTTGCACTTAAAAACAGTGGTAAAAGAAGGGCTAAAGCGCTTTTTTGCAAAAAGGCGCGCAGTCTTAAAAACCTGCTTCCTTTGGTAAAAAAGTTGCCGACAAATCCAACACAGAGTAAAAAATACCCACAATAGGTCGGCCATTTGCCGGGGTCTTTATTGACTTCCAAGATCGTTCCTTTCTCGTCCGTATCGTAGGAGGATTGAAAGAATGTGTACCCTTTGTAGGTGAGCGGATGGTTCATAAAAATGCGGTACGGTTGGACACTTTTAGAAGAAGTATCCATCACTTCGATCTCACTCGCGTACGATGAGGGACTCATGGAACCTGCATAACGCTCAAGCTGAAAATCAACGAGTTTAAGGGCAAAAGGGAGTTCCATGACTTTAGCACCCCATGAGAGGGCTATTTCAACATTATCAAAATGAAGCACAGTTGGAGGCTCGATCCAGCCAGCTCCACCTTCAATTTTAGCAGTTCGTGTTTTGTTATCATACGTGACATCCACCATCAATGTCCCAAGCTCGCCTTTGGAACCAGCACGGAAGCTTTTATAGCTTACATGTAAAACTTTTCCATCAATTTTTTCACGGTATGAAAAACTGTTATTGCCCACTTGTGCAAGAGCGAGAGGGAATTCAAACATCTCTTTTTCGGTTCTGATTTGAAAATAGGCTTTGACACTGAGCATCTCGTTTTCACTCATGCCTTCTCTGATATGAATAATACCCTCATACCCAAAATAACGCGTCAATCCAGCACCAATCAAAATCGCCACAAAGGCAATATGGAGCGTAAAAGCACCAAACTTTTTCCACATTTTATTTTTAAAGACAATGCCAAGCAAGGAGAGGGTGAGCAGCAGCATCACCCCTTCATACCATGAAGCATCGTATATCAACACTTTAGCGCTTTGGGTGTCATAAACACTCTCAACAAATGTCGCAATACCCGCACCTAACCCTAAGAGAAACAACATGAAGAGGATAAACGGATACGAAAAAATAAGTTTTCCTAAAATGGCTATAATCTTCATGTTAAACCTTTAAAATCAAATCGATACGTCTTACACGCCAAACGTTTGTCCTGCGTAGATAATGAACATTCTGAGGCATAAAACGCCTAAAACACTCGCCATTCCTGAGAGATAAAAAGCCATCTGCGAATGCGCCACGTGTTTGCCCAGTGCAAAATTAAGCACCAACGGAAGCCCAAATCCAACACCCATCACGCCAAACCAAAAGAGATTGGCATACACGCCATTTTGAAACGCCACCGTGGTGGTTTGTTGAAACTCATTGCCCACCAAGAGCGAGACAAACAGCATCGCAATCAACATAATCTCAACCGCCATAATCGGCCACTCAATGGTATGAAGCGTCTTAAGATCAGGTGAATGTGCCTCTTCGTTAAACAACCACGAAGCAACCATACCAGCAGACGCCGTTCCTGCTGAAAGACCCGAAACCACAAAGAGTGCCGGAAGAATCGCTGTATTGAGAATAGGAAAGCGTACCAAAACTGAAATTAAAAAGCCCGTATAGGCACAAATAATCACAGCAAAAACGATGCTCAACACTTCAACCAAAGGACGGAATCGTGTCAAAATACTCATAACTATCGCATAATAACGTACCAGTTGGTTTTTCTTTGCTAAAACCAATGAAATCTCTTTCTCAAACAGATAAAGACACATCACCAAAGTCAATGGAATATAGATCGAAATCGCCATAACACCGATCGACATGACCGAAGAGAAGTTATAATGAATCAAAATTTTCCAAAAATAGAGTGGTTTCTCCAAATCACCCACCAAAAAGACCATACCAAGCGCAATGGTGACAAAAGAGACCAACGAAGCCGCCTTCAAAAGGGGTGTATCAACGTGTTGTTTTTTGTAAAAACGCACCAACAAAGCAACAATCAAAGCACCACCCGAAATACCTGCAAGCAGCAAATACACCGCAATCGGCCAGCCCCACTCCACGCCATGTGAAAACCCGTATGTAAAATTAATGGCACCGTTCATATCACACCCCCGCCTTTACAATAGGTATATAGCGCAGACTTGGTTTCGTTCCATACATCGGTTTCATGCGCACGTGATCTTTTACATGTAAGATCTGGTTGATGTACGAATTTTCGTCGTTCAAATCACCAAATACGAGCGCTTTGTATTTACACGCTTCCACGCATGCGGGCTCTTTACCTTTGGCAAAATTCGTATTAAGACAAAAATTACAGTTTTCAGCCGCTTTGGTTTTATGGTTGATGAAACGCACATCGTATGGACACGCCACAACACAGTATTTACAGGCGATACAATCATCAGGATTCATCGTGACAATCCCTGTTTTAGCATCTCTATGACAGGCTTTGCTTGGACACACCGCAACACACGGAGCGTCTTCACACTGTTGACACGAAACACGCACATACCGCTTCTCCATCGGTGTTGCAGGATCGGTTTTGTTCTCAACATAGAGGCGTACTTGCCCCTCAGGTACAGCATTGACTTTTCGGCACGCTACTTCACAATCGGTACATCCAACACATTTGTTTTGATCAAAAATCATCCCATAGTGCGGTTTTTTCTCTGCTTTTTCTGCTCCCAATGCAACACTGTAACCCGCAGTGCCCACTGTAACAGAACCAAGACCTAAAACTTTTAGAAAAGCTCTTCTTTTCCCGTCATTTTCCATCTTCTCCTCCAATTCGTGTAGATGAGTACGCACAACCTACAGTTTCTTTTTCTCGACACCGTGGGCTTGCTTCATTTCCTCTTCGCTAAGTGGTTTTGCACTGTTGGCAAGCTCACCTGGTTTAAGCACTTTCATCAATTCTACTTCAAAAATAATCGTTGAACCTCCTGGGATCTCTTGCATGTCAGCACTTCCGTATGCAAGCTCACTTGGGATGACCAATTTGTATTTAGAACCCTCATTCATCAGCATCAAACCCTCTTGTAATCCATCCACAATGTTGATCATGGAAAGATGGGCTGGCTCTTTACGCTCATACGTGTCATCAAATACTTTACCATTGGTTAAATACGCTTTATAATTCATCAACACAATGCTCTCTTTTTGTGGCTTTGCACCAGCACCAAGTGTGAGCACTTCGTATTGCAATCCCGATTTAGTCGTTGTTACTTTTTTATTTTTTGCATTTTGCGCTAAATATTTTTTGCCCTCGGCAATGTTTTTATCTAAGGCTTGTTTGAATTTTTCTTGACTCACTTTATTGAGCGTCTCCGCACGGTTGTTCAGATTGGTGACAATCTCTTCATCGCTCAGCTTTTGTTGCTTTTTGAGCGCATCTAAAAAACCATCAATAACGGCATCAACATCTACTTTTGCGCCCATTTCAGACTGTTCAAAAAGTTGATTGGAGATATAGCTTCCGGTGGAAACACCAATACTATATGACTCTTTTTGTACTTGTGTTTTTAGCTCACCAGCAGACGCCCCAGAAACCAAACAAATAAATACAAATAATCCTATAGACATCTTTTTACTTCTCATCGCTCTACCCTTATTTTTTTATATAGGGTTCTTGGGCAGAGCCCAAGAACCTACGCTAGCCTCTTGTAAAGCTGACGTTATTTAACGTTTTTACCAACAACTCTTTGCGCTTCGTTGACATACTCAACTGCTGCATCAACTCTTTGTTTGGTATATTTGTAACCATGTACGCCCCATGAACCATCTCTTTCAAGAAGATCTACGGTCTCTTGCGCTTTTTCAATCAACTCATACACTCTGGTTTTATCCGATGATGAGAGTTTTTTGACTTCGAGCATGGCGTAAAGCCCTTGGATGCCCACTTTGACCTGTGTGTATTTCTCTTTCACAGGAGTTTGCCATCCCATTACTTCATCATAAACCTGTTTTTGATCTTTGAAGTGAAGCGTCTCTTTGAGTTCAGACTGAACGATACTGTGACACCCTTTCGTATCGATTTTGTCTTTATCTGCCCAACTGGTGCTTGCACACGCCCACATAAGATCAATAAAGTTACGGCCTTTGTCATTTCGATCAAAATGCCAATCTTTCGTATCTCTAGGACCTGTCGCTGCAGAGCTTGGAACCATTGTTTTCATTTTTGGATCTACTTGAATTTTCCAGATATGGGATCTTCGTGTCGTATCAAATCCCGCTTGATCTTGGAATTGGATCGCATAGAAGTTTTCACAACTCATTGTGTATGGCATATGACAGCTTTGGCACGTATTTTTACTATGTGTATCCGCTTTAGATTGGATATAAGCTTGATCTTTATGACAATCCGCACAATTCTTTTTCATTTTTGGTTTAGAGTACAATGAACTCAAATAGCCCGCATTTGGATTGTAGTTCACAACTCCTTTGAGATCTTTCTCACCGCTAACAGGGCCCGTTACATCATGAGGATCATGACATGTAGAACATCTCATCCCTTTATCGTAGTGAGCCGTAAAGTAAGACTGAGCTCCTTCTGTACCACAACCAGGTCCCATGGATTTGAATTTTGAACTAAGTGCAAGATCTGGTTTGCCCGCATTGGCAGGATTTTTAGCCAAATCAGGACTGTAGCCAAATCGTTGGTGACAACGCTCACAGTTTGAGGTTAGAAGACCAGAACCGCCCTCTAAGTGACCACCAGCACCATGACACTCTTCACAGGAAATTCCTTTAGAGATGGTGTGTTTTTGAAGCTCTTTTGCATTACCAAGTGCTGAAAAGAACTCGTTTTGGTTTTTGAAATCAAACTTCCAAGGGTGACATACTTCACAGTAAGATGTAGACGATTGGAATGCCATTGATTTTTTGTATTTAGCCGCATACGACGCTAAACCTCTTACATAACCACCATTTTCACCGTATTCCGCTAACGTTACAGGAAAATCAGGGACATATTTTTTGATTTTTTGTGCAACTTCAGGGGTAAGGTTCAATGCCCATGTGCGTTGGAATTGGTTTGCACCTGCCGTGATTTGACCTGTTCCATTTTTAAGAAGGCCACCCTCAACATGGTACGTTCCACGAAGTAACCACGCATCAAAGAACCCTAGTTTGGTTCGTAAATGTCCAACCGTACAGTAAATGACATCAGGTGTAATACCTTGTGGCAAAATAGAAGCTGTATCGCTTGAAAAAACAGGATCATTCAACTTATTGTTCACTTCAGGGTGTTCACCCGGGAAGCGAATGGTTGTTGCATGTCGTGATCTACTCCATGTTTCGTATTGAGCGACGTGACACTCACCGCATTTTTCAGGTCCAATGAATTTGTTTGGATACGCAAGTGTTGATGTTCGTGCAACCCTGTACATCATGGAGCTTACACCTTCGCCACCACTACGTTTACTCGCTTTTGAGAAGTCTTTACCATGACCTTCTGCTAGCCACTCATGTCCGCGATCTGCTACATCAAGTTTGCCGACCGTTTTTCCACCGTATTTGGTAAAAATAGGATGGTTTTTAAAGAGCCAGTCATACATAGCCTGCTCTTCTACAATATAGTCCTGCAACGAGATAACGCCTCTGCTTTCCTTTGTCCCTTTAGGATTAGCAATGACATCTCTTGCTTCTTTAGTCATTTGCATCCCCTCCATTCCCTCAGCGTTTAGACTGATAGAAAAGAGATTGATGCACATGAATAAACCAAGTAACACCTTGTCCCAATTTTTCATGTTTCCTCCTTTGAAAAATTGAATTCCAAATCCTCTACACTTTTTCGTGGGCATGAAAAAATGTCGATGATTTAAAGATCAACCAGCACGAATGCCTCATTGGAAATACTATCAGGAAAAAAGGGGAGAAAAGGGGGAAGTATTAAATTTGTGTTAAATATAAAAACTAAAAGATAATTGTAAACCTAACGCCGTCATCAACATTTTCAACACGCAGTGTGGCACCATTTTTTTCGATGATCATCTGACTCATGTAAAGCCCAAGTCCACTGCTAGACTCTTTGGTCGTAAAATAAGGGTCAAAGATTTTCTCAATGATCGCATCTTCAATGCGCCCTGCATTGTTTTGAAGCGTAATGACAGGAATACCATTGTCTAAAAAAGCGGTAATTTCAATGATTCGCTCTTTGATTTCACGCGCCAAAAACGCCTCTTTGGCATTGTTCATGATGTTAATGAGCACTTGAACAATCTCATTGGCATGCCCTAAGCGTGTAAAATTGTTCTGAATGTCAATGTTCACAGCAATGGCATACTTTTCCAACGACGCACTGAGGAGCTTTTGGGCTCGGTAAATCACCTCTTGCGCACTAAACTCTTTATTGGAAGTGTCTGGTACAAAAAAGTTTTTAAAATCATCAATCGTGCTTGACATAAACGAAAGCTGTTCGTTTGCCTCTTTGATCTTTTGCGTCAGCTTCTCTTTGGTGAGTTTGTCTTTGTCGCTGTGCAGTTCAAGATTGATCAAAATCGTTCCCACTTGTGCGAGAGGTTGGCGCCACTGATGTGAGATATTGCCGATCATCTCGCCCATTGAAGCAAGACGATTTTGACTCATCATCAGCAACGATGTCTTCTCTGTGAGACGCTGTTCGTTTCGGTAAATTTTGTAAATAAACAAAATAAACACACCAAAAACGATCAACATAACCGTTCCACCTACCACAAACTCTTTCACATGGTAGGTCAAAATACTGTAGACGGGAATTTTTAAAGAGAGCATCGCGATCACATCGCCTACTTTACTCTCAAAGGTTGGAATACGGTGGTACTGCTCGATCATCGCCTTAGGTGCGCTGTTGGTTGTATGACACTGTAAACAAGACGCTTGGCTATTATGAATCGGAAGGCTCACGTAAAAATAGCGCGTACCTTTTTCATTGATGATGCTAGAGTACTCTTTGCTTTTACCCTCTTGGAAATTATCTAAAATCTCATTTTCAAACGCATTGCCTTCGTGGTCGGGATTGAGAGGATCTTTTGCAACCAGTTTGTAGTCATAATTGATGTTCTTTTTCTCTTTTTGAATGTTGTAAATCTCACGCGTAATGTACGAAGACGACAGAAGCCTTGGATCGAAAAAATCCTCCACCAACATTTTTTTAGCTTTGAGTTCTTCAATCAAGGGGCGCTGCACCAATGAGACGTAGTCGCGAATCGCATTCATCGTATCTAAGACAAAAATCGCCTCTTGTCTGGCATCTTTCATTGCAAGTTCGCGGTAAAAATTGAAAAATAGCAGCGTAATAATCGCGTAAAGTACAACAAACAGCGCTACGATGACTTTGAAGCTATATTTCACACACGTACCCTACCCCGTAAAGATTTTTGATGAAATTGTTGTCGATTTTTTTACGAAGCTCTTTGACGATCGACTTGAGTGCCTCTTTGCTCGGTTGCTCAAACTCCCACATGTAATCAAAAAGCTGTTCATACGTAACCGTCTGATTGGGGCGTTTGAGAAAATACTCCAAAAGCCTGCTCTCACTTTTGGAAAGATGCACGAGTTCAGTGGGATGACAAACGGTTTTTTTACAAAAGTCATATTTACATGTAAGATTAATTTGAAACATCGGCGTATGACCAATAAGCTCCAACGCTACATCTTCCAAGGCCTTAATCAGGGCATTCTTATCGTAAGGCTTGACCAAATAACGCGTGATCTTAAGCTCTACTGCACGCCAAAGATACTCTTGTTCCGTGTGTGCGGAAAGAAGAATGATGGGGATTTTTTTATCAAATTCGCGAATTTTTTTCACCACTTCCAACCCATCAAGGTGTGGAATGGAGATGTCAAGCATGATGACATCGTACAGATTGCTTTTGGCTTCATCAAGCGCCTCGATGCCATCTCGAACCCCAACCACTTTGCCAAAAAAGAGCTCTAAAGACTCCATAATATTGCTCAAAATACAGGCTTCATCTTCAACACAGAGTACTTTTTTATTGGAAAGAACATCTAAAAGATTGCAGTCACTCATATTTTTTTAACCCTATTTGATTCAATTTAACGCTTCTGAGAGGATAGAATAACGCATCGAAGCTTATAAAATTATTTTCTAAGTAATTTATAAGCTTCTTAAACGAAGAAAACTTGATGTACTTAAGTTCTAAATTGATTTAACCCTTTGTTTAACTCTTCGGTCAGACGAAATAGATGCTCTGACGCTTCAGCGATCTCTTCGACGCTGCGCGCATTTTTCGTACTGATTTCATTAATATTATCCATCTGGGAAACAACCGTAGCGATGTTTTCATTGATGCTTTGCGAACGTTTCATCGAGTGTTCCGTGGCTTGTACGGCTTTGTTCATCACTGTGGTGACATCCATGATAGAGTGGCTNACATCTTCGGCATTGTGTGTCATCTCTTTGAAAGATTCTGAATTTTTGTTCATCTCTTCGGAGCTCTGATTGATGGACTGCACGACAATATTGATCGTTGCATTGATGTTCACCAGTGCTTTTTGCGTACGCTCGGCTAGGTTTCTAACCTCATCCGCAACAACGGCAAATCCTCGCCCATGTTCCCCAGCGCGTGCCGCTTCAATAGCCGCGTTTAACGCCAAAAGATTGGTTTGGTCGGCGATATCGGCAATAATCGTTAGCACGCTCTTAACTTGCTCGGTATCTTCACTTAACACATTGAGTTTTTGCGCCAAATTCATCTCTTTCTCACTGTTGGTGACAATGGTATCTGCTAGCGCTAGCACAATTTTCTTCGCCTCTTCCAGTTTGCTGTTTGCCATCTCAATTTCAGTCCCAACCCCTTGCGTTGCAATATGGTTCTCTTTTACAATGGCGTGAATATGATTGGTGGTGGTGACTGCTTTTTGAATCGTTGCCACCTCTTCTTCTACGCGTTTCCCAATTTCGATCGCTGTCGTGCTCAACTGCTCAGAAACAGCTACATTTTCACTGCTTGATGTTTTTCCCATTGAAATGAGTTTTTGCAACACGGTAATAAACGTGTCAAAGTTGTGCGATACATTGCCGATCTCATCGTTAGCGTGAATGTTAATACGCTTGGTCAGATCGCCATTGCCTCGTGCCAAATCTTCAGTGACATTTTGAAGCACTAAAATAGCGCTCAAAATAGCACGTGACAAAATGAAACCTCCAATCAGAACAAATAAAATCATAAAAACAGACAGGCCTACAATGGCGCTATTACTTGTATTAGCAGACTCTTTTGATTTGGCAGTCGCCTCTTTTACTTCGCTTGAAACAGATTCATATATTTGCTCAAGGGTCTGACTCATCACGTCACCTGCATCATCAAGCGCATCATCCAAAGCATCCAAGTCCGATGCAACATCTGCGCCTTTTAACCCTTTGTCGATGGTATTGACCAGATCTTTTGTCACCAATGTTTCCAAAACTTCACTCTCGTGTACAAGCTTTGATGCCAGTGCTTTTTCTTCAGAAGTATCACTTAGATTTTCAATGGATGCTTGCAAACGTTTGATCTCTTTAAACGTCGTTTTCATCTCATTTTGACGCTCTTTGGAAATTTCCTCTTTTTGATCAACAATAATATCCATCGCTAAAAGTGTTGCTTTTGTGACACTGTGTTGATAACGTTGAATGTCAGACATTTGGTTATTGCGTAACTGAGCAAGGTCATTGTGTTTAATCAAATTATCAATCGTCCTGCTTGCAAAAATATTACTCCCAACCACAATCACAAGAAGAATACTCGCTCCAACAATTAACTTTTTCCTAATAGTCATACACTTTCTCCTCAATAAAATCGTCTATACATTGCTATAGAAATCGAGATTTAAAATAGAACTTATTATAACAATTTATTTTCAATTTTATGAAAGACTTTTGCTTTTATCATTACATGTAAGACCTTAAGCTTTATGCAACGCCAATACAACAATCACGTTTTATAATGTCTTTAATATTACTACGAAGGAGTCGAAAATGACATCTGCAACCTTAAGCTGTTCCCAAGAGGCATGCAAACAAAAACGCTACCACCTTGAACGCCTCTCCTATCAAGCCCTATCCACACAACTTGAAAAATGCGAAACCTGCGAAAACGGCCTCTTCAAAACCAACCTCGTCGCCACACGAACCCACCAAATCATAGCACTCTACTGGGCACAAATCCACAATACCTTTACAGGCAAAGCCGTCGCACAATAAGGGAATTATTTCCCTTTCCTCTCTTTTATTTTTGCTACAATACACCCCAAACAATCATAGAAAATTTTATGCCTTTAGCTTTACATGTAAAGATGAGAGGAAAAGCCAATGGAAATTATGATTAGCCTTTTGTTGATCGTTCTTATTTGGGTGTTGATGAGTGTTTATCTTATCGTGACGCTTTATGTTGTGATTAACGTTGTCAAGTTTGTGAAAGCACTTTTTACTACGATGCCAAGACGTGGGTATAAACAGAGATTTGTTTCTAAGCTTTCACTCAATATTCGTACATTTTTACCAAAGCGGCGCTTTAGTCAGCTCATTATCGTTATGGCACTCATTAACATCGGGCTTTATGGTATGTCTCGCAACAGTTGGATTGATAATGAGGAGGCTTTACATGTAAAAGCAAAACACTATCTTGTAGCCGGCGATGTCCTCTCCCGTCAGCTTGAAGTTGTGTATGCCATCATTCATCCCGATAGTTACAAAATACGTCCGCTTGTCTGGCTCTTGCAAGGTATTTATGCGCTAGGCGAGCAATATCTCCCCAGCGATGATGGTGAAAAAGCGATGTGGTATTACCGCTTTTTTATCTACCCCTATGCAAGTAAGGATATCTTGCCGTACTCAAATCTTGCGGTAAAAGAGTATTTTAGACCTTATATGCCTCATTTTTTAGGACGTATTTTTGTTGAATTTCCTCCTCTTGGACCAATGTTTTTTTATGACAATGGAATTCAAAATGATAAGCTAGTAGATAAAGACTACAGAGAACCACAAATACGTTTTTTAGCAAAAAGTTTTGAGATACTAGAAGAACTTTCTACCAAACCTATTCATGATCCAAACATGTACCGAGCTTATCTTCAAGCCTACCCAGGATTTGCATTTTTCTACTCACTTAAACAAGGGTACTACTACAACGGCTTTCAAAACCGACAAGCGCTGTATAAAGAGCCGTGGTTTGTCGAGCAAGATCGTAAGCAGTTAGCATGGTATTTAGATTTTGAAAAACACTTTAGCGATGAAAAAGTGCAAAAAATCTACGGGAAAAGAGTGGCGAAAAACAAAGTACTTCTTTACTGCGCACTTTTAAATATGACAGAGGATTTCATCAGAATTTCCCATATCAACCAGACGTTTTCATGTGAGGGTGAACCTATGCAGACCTATGTACGGGTACGTAATCTGTTAGTGGGTGAAGATGCCAATAAAGCACCTTTATTACGCTCTTCAAAGTACAAAGAACTTAAACAGCTCAATGCTTCTCAAAAAGAGAAAGGCGGTGTGTTGTTTGAACTCAGTAATCAAGAGATAGATACACTCTATTTTTCGTATATTAGCGGATATGGTGGTGTGTATAAACATATCGGCAATCAAATTTGTGGTTATACCGTTTATGGAAATGTGTATGAGAGTCCAGACCATATTACATACTGGGAAAAGAATGCAGACAAATCAGGGGCAGATGATTATCAACGCTTTTTAAAAAAAATCAATAAAACAACTCAAACAGGAGAAAAATAATGAGTCAAACTATCGAAGAGATCATTTTAGAAAAAAAGCAAGAGTTGGGGTTAAACCAAGAACAATTAGAAGCCCAGCCTCGCCCTTATTGATTTCCTTGATTTTTGTAACTAAAAAATAGTATCATTTCGCATGAGTAAAAAAGATAAACTTTGGGCTAAATTTATGGAAGTCCCACCCAAAAAGAACTTAACTTGGAATGAACTCTCCGCATTGATGTTAGCGCTTGGTTTTGAAGCATTACAGGGTGATGGCTCACGAGTGAAGTTTTATCATAAAGCTAAAGACATCATTATCAATCTTCATAAACCCCATCCTGACAATTTACTCAAAACGTATCTTGTAAAACAGATACAAGACAAACTAAAGGAGGCATTTGATGGCTAATGTATTGACCTATCAAAACTATACTGGCTCAGTAGAATACAGTCATGAAGACCGATGTTTCTTTGGAAAAATCGAATTTATTAATGACTTAGTCACCTTTGAAGCGACGAGTGTTGATGAGCTCGAAACCAATTTTCAAGAAGCGGTTGAGAGTTATATGCTTACATGTAAAGAGCTAGGCAAAGAGCCACAAAAGCAATTTAACGGCGTGTTCAACATTCGCCCAGGCGTTGAACTGCATATGGCGGCTGCGCGTAAAGCGATGGAAGTGGGGATGTCTTTGAACGCTTATATCAAAAGTCTTATCGCTAAAGATACCCATCTTTCTATCAATTAGTCATCACAAGCATTTGATGGCTAATCCTTCTACACCCCAAAAAATTTTTACATGTAAACCCTAATCCGCACCATTTTCCTGCTTCTCTGCCCCGCTTCGGATGATGTCTGCGCCGTATTTATCGCGTAGTTTGGTGAGCTTTTCGGACAAGCGTTTTGACTTTTCGTCAGACTCTGCATACAAAAGCGAAAAGGTTTTGGTTTGCGTGGGTGTGATAAAGTTTGAAAGTGCAAGTCCAAGGTGGAGCACGCCATAATGCGGATGGGTGTCGAGCGATGCGACCATCTGCACAACCCATTCGCGGTACATTCCTTCGCTAAACGAGCGATCGAGCGTTTGTGAGCTTTTCGATGAAATGCCATTTTCATAGCGCAAATACAGATAATAGGTCGTTGGATGCAGATCAAGCTTGGCGATCGTGTAGGAGAGGTGGCGTGAGAGGATGATCGCACGGCGCAACACCTCTTCTCGGTTATGAATCACATGAAAATTGCGCGAAATGCCGATGGAACGGCGATCGCGTTTGGTAACAACGGGTTCGTTATCGGCTCCACTGATGCGCGCAATGAGATCTTTGCCGATGGTTCCCCATGTTAAGACGAGTTTAGCGTGCTCCAAAACCTCGCCCAAGGTGGCGATGCCGTAACTCTCAAACTTNTTTTGAAGCACGCGCCCGATGCCAGGAAACGTGGCGATGGGCATCAAAGAGACAAACGAAGCGATCTCATTTTTAGGCACCAACGTCAAACCGTAGGGTTTTCTAAAATCCGTCGCAAGCTTTGCGATCCACTTGGAACTCGACGCGCCAATCGAGATGGGCAGATCGAATTTTTCTAAAA
>WSSedL1CaDRAFT_10001526_pt1 | contig 13311 bp, 3 predicted proteins | sample WetSurSL1Cattail_FD_9464 | JGI IMG/M metagenome (IMG submission 9464)
TCTCTTTGGCAGTCGCCTGTTTTTTAGTTTCCGCTATTTTAAGACGGAGAAAACTTTTCCGCCAGTTTTCATAGAATCATCCGCCATTTTGGAGCGGAGTTAACATATCCTGCAATGTTCCTGCCGCTATTTGAGTCTGCGGATCATACACCCCGTAACATCCGTACCCATTTTAGCCTGGATAGTTTGTACCCTGCGGCTTTCATAACCGGAAATATTATATCCTCCGGCTTTTATCCAGTTCTTCGAGCCAAAATCTACAATATCCAAGAAATTCCACGCCATTTTTAATTTGGCGGCATCATTATACCAACTGCCCTTAGGGCCATAGGAGAAGAAGTCATCGTTGGAAAGCCAGAAGTTATAGCTGTTAAACTCGTAATTCCAGCTCAAATCATAATCCCTATATGATACTCGCCATTCTCATAATCCACCATATCGGCCTAATTGATTTATTGAAATCGACAGCCTGTTTTTTCAAAGGTTCACTTCAAAAATCAGGGCCTAACTTTAGAGTTAAGCTCTATTTTTTGTTCCGATCAATTTTTTAAAGTGCACAAGATTAATTCTTGAAGCGCATAAATTTAATGCACTTTGGAGCCTAACCCAGAGGTTATATGTTTGCAGAACACATGTCTTGGAAAATTACATCACTTTTTGATATTTTGCAGGATATTCTTTAGCCTTGTTTTAGATAATCGCGTATACTTCTCAACAATTTCAATATCAATTCCATCCGCAAGCATAGCAGTTACAACTGCACTTTCTCCCCTTATTTCTCCTATCGGAATAGCTGATCTTGCACCTTCATCTCTACCTTCTGCTCTTTCACTAGAAACAACATATTCTTTTTTTAAATTCAACTCTATATACCATTTCATTTCTTCTGGAGACGATGAATCATATCGAACAATTCCTTCCCATTCCTGTTCATCTTGATACCCGATAACAATATCCCTTTCTTTAAGCGCAAAATATTCTATCTCAAACGATGAGATAGTTGGTTTATCAAAACCAAAATAATTAAAATTGCAATCTATTGATATTTTGGCGTTTATTTTTTGATTATCCATGGTACCTCCTAATTAAAAATAATCATTTTGAAGGATTCAATTTAATGGTGAATGTACTTTGCAGGTTCGCTGCTTCCGCATCAGTTAAGACCTGTCCACCAGGGGTGATAATTGATACATGGTTAGGATTATTAGCTGTTGGCGAAGAAACAACATCATAACCTTTGGCTCTAAGCTCACCGACTGTTGTTATAGAAATTTTGTTTTGTGGTAAACCAATAGATAACTCTCTTTCTGACAAACCAACTCCTCCATTTGCCGATAAGGTTCCATCGCTACCTTTTGTCTGATTCTTTATTAAGTCGCCTGCCTTGCTTTCACCGCCACGGACAACTACAGCATTATCTGGAAGTAGTATATTTTCAAATCCCACAAATACAAAACTAGTTAATAACCCGCCAGCCGCCAATCCCCCTTCATGAGCAGAAAACATCGCCATCTGTGATGTCCATCGGTCTGCATCAACTTTTACAGCTGAGTCGCCGCCTCTTAAATAAGCCGCCCAAGTCTCCTGCCGTTGACCTGCGAATTGACCATGGTCGGATGTATCCAACTTCTGCGAAGGCTCAAAGCTGTTGAGCAACGGAGCCGCCATTTCGTTCCATTGCCACTTGAAATAATCGACGTTATAACCATTCACATACGCTTGTGCGGTAAGTAAGGCATTTAAAGTATTTGGACCTACGATACCGTCTGCGTCTAACCCAGCCAGAACTTGAAACTGGATTATCGCAGCTCGCGTTTCTTTGCCATAGCCTTTCTCCATAGTATTTAACAAACCAAGGTTCATTAATGATCCTTGCACAAAACGCACGTCGTCACCGATCTGTAACGGCTTATATATGGAATAATTAATGTAGCGCACCATATCCAAGTCCCAACCTCGTATTACATCGTCAAATGCAGTCGGAGTCGGAACATCCCATTCTTGAGGATTATCGTTATCCCCAACTCTGTTTCCGGTTGGGTCAGTATGAGTCAATGGATTATCAGCGCAATAGGCGTATAGATTTGAATTATTCGGATCCTCTACCGGATCCTCACTAATAAACCTCCCTACCTCAGAGTCCATCCACCTAGCATTAAAATAATACAACCCCGTATCACTATCCAGATCCTTCCCGGTAAACTGCGTCACATGCTCCAGTTCACCATCGGTCGAGTGTTTTCCACCGAACGGCAAATACTCGCTGGACCAGACCTGTTCTCCGGCTTCATCCGTTACAAGAACAGTGCTTCCCAGATGGTCGGTATGGTAGAAATACTTCTGGGTTATGGAATTGTTAAGGTTCCCGTCGACTCTGGCAAAATGTCTCCCGTTAACATACACATACTCCATATATCCGTTACTTTCCTGCTCATATAAAACATTGCCGCCGGTGTCGAATGCATAATAGGTTGTGCCGTCCGGCCCCTGCTTTTTCAGCCGCAGCCCGGAGTCGTCATAGACATATTGGGAAACTACCGCGCCGTTTTTCGATACTTTCACCAACCGGTTGAACAGGTCGTACTCATAATCCCAGACGATGCCGTCCCCGGTGATAGTGGATTTTTTGGTTAGATTCCCGTTGGCGTCGTATTCAAAGGTATATTTGCCGTTGGACTTCAACCGGCTGGATTGGGGATAATAAGTATAAGTGTTTGACTTGCTATAACGTTGCGTAATGGTCTCGCCGGTCCGGTTGCCCGCCATGTCGTAGGTGTATTGCTCCAGTCTGTTACTGACCTGGTAATAGACCTTGATCAACTGATCGGCGGTATTTTTAAACTGGGCTTGGTTGAGCGTTTTAAACTGTTTATCCCGGTTGTCGAATAAGGATTTGATCTTGAGGAACCTTGCTTTCACCGGCGTTCCCAAAACGATCTCCAAACCGCCGTTAGGCTTGGCTATCGCTTTCCAGTCCTTGATACGGGTATAATGGGAATTATCAGCACTGGAATAAACCCTAATATTTCTGGCCGCCACCCGGTGGAGCGGACTGTCGGGCATCAGCTCCGCCTTGGTAATGTCAGCCGTCATTTGCAGGTCAACCCCAATGCTCCCGGCGGCATAGTCCAACTCAATAAGGTCCAATTGCCCCGCGCTGAACTCCAACTGCTGCTGCCCGGAGAAGTCTTCTTTAACAGTACCGGCGATCTGAAGTTCCTCTCTGGGGTCCATTGCGAAACTGCCGTTAATGCTGGCGTAAACCAGCCGGTTGACGGTGTCGTATTGGTAGAGATCCTCATTCTTGTGCGTCAGGTTGTTGGCTTCGTCATATGTATAACTATAGTTCTTCAAAGCCGACCCTTGATTGGTATAGTCTAACCGGTTCAAGCGGCCGTTCCTATCATACTCCCAAGCGACGGCGATTCCATTGGCCGCCTTAAGGCCGGTGAGCATTCCGCTTTGGTCATATACCGGCGGCTCCTCCACATAACCGGGTACTTTCAGTAACTGATTGAGAGTGTTATATTGATAATTCACCCATTGACCGGCGGGATACTTGATTCCAATCATCCGGCCCGTCTGGTCGTAATCATAGTCCACTGTAAAAGTCTGGCCGTCCAGTGATTGAGTCTCCCGACGCACCTTGCCCGAAGGGTCGGGAACATAACCTGTATCAAAAATGTTATATTGGGTTATTACCCCGCCGCTACTAACCCATTTCCGGTTGCCCGCCTCATCATATCCATACTCAACCGTCTGGATAGTGCCCCCCCGGGAAAGGGTAATTTTTTGTAATAAGTTGTTAGAATAATAATCATAGCGGCCGACGGTCCCGTTCCGGTCCTGGCTGTAGATCCGGTTGCCGTTGGCGTCATAATCATATTTCTGAATATAATCCTGGGAATCTTTTTCCCAAATTAAACGGTCCAGTTCGTCGTAACTGTACTGGGTGGTATGAATTAATGCATTAACCTCTTTCGTCTTATTACCGTTACGGTCATAGTAATAGGAAGTTATCCCGCTTGCAGCGTCTTTGACTTGGCTTACGCGGTTATAATTGTCATAGCTATAAGCCGTCCGGAAATTCCGGCCGTCAATGTAGGCCAGCCGGTTGTTTCGCAGATCGTATTCAAACCGCTCCGTATTCCCTTCCGGGTAAGTAATCTTGATCAGCCGGTTAAAGGCGTCATACTCTTTCAGCGTGCTATAACCGCGGGCATCCTTACTCTCTTTTTCATTGCCTGCTTCGTCGTAAAATTTATACGTAGTATAAGTTTTACCAGCTCCTTGAGCGCTAATCGATGTCACCTTGTTGCGCGCGGTATAAGTGTAGGTGGTCTTACCGCCGTCCGGCTCCACCTGTTCGCTAAGATTGCCTTGCACATCATAACTGTAACGAATCACCGGCTTTTGGCTCTCCCCGGGAGCGGCCGGCAAATACTTAGCAACCAGCCGGTTTAGGTCGTCGTATTCGAACTGAGTAGTAAAATCACCACGATAGTTACCGCTATTACCCCTGGGATCGGTGATGCTCTTCCGGTTTCCAACCGCATCATAAGTATAATTGGTGGTATTACCGGCCGGATCAGTCTCCGACAGCAACAAATTGGCTGCCGAATAACTATAACTGGAAACCTTTCGCTCTTCTTTTGACAGAACGGAATTATTGGCATCCACCGTTTGAGTCTTGTTGCCATTCGCATCGTAATAAACTTTCGTGATAACATCTTTTGCGCTACCGGATCTATCGGTATAGAAAGTCTTCGCTATGATTTGCCGGCCTAGAGAATCATACTGATACTCACTCCGGTGTTCTGATCCTCCTGCCAACGTCTTAACTTCAGCGGTTTTTTGTCCCAGATCGTTATACTCATAACGGATCAAAGGACTAACTGAAATCTTGGCCCCATTTTCCCAGAAGTCTTCCGTAGGCGGGATTACTTCTTTTTGACGGCCTAAGGTATCATAAATACACAAAGTAACATTAGTTGCCGGATCAATCGACTTCACCAGGTTACCGGCGCCGTCGTAAAATGATTGGGACACCGTCTGATAAACCTTGTTGCCATTTTCAACATCTTGCCGGATAGTTCGTCCCAGCGCATCCCGGTACTCGACTGTTTCATAACCCCGTTCGTTTCTGACAATTACACCGCCGGTTGCGAAATCATAGGTAAAGGTTTTACTCGGACTATTTGTAGAATCGGTCGCATCAGCGGGATAAGTGACTTTCGTGATATCTCCCAGATCATCATAATCAAAACTGGTTACATTTGCCCGGGGATCAGTAATAGTCTTAATTCTTCCGAATGAATCATAAGAAACCCCGGTTAACGCATAGGATTCATAACTCCCACCATTCGTTCGCCGGTATTTGCTAACCGATGCCAAAGTGCCAAAGAGGTCATACTGATAAAGAATCTTGTGACCTCCCTGATCAATCACTGTTTTTGTAAGTTTGGTATCGTCATATACAGTATGAACGACTGGATTGCCGGACCGGGCGTTTCCGGTACGAGGATCCCAACCTTGCGGATCGGTGTCCGCCGGTAATTCCTGTTCCCAGACTCTGCCGCGGTAATCCATTTCTCCACTCGGCTTTGTATACCGGTAAACTGTAACATAGCCCCGACCGTCTTTTTCCCATAGCTTCCAACCCCAGACAGGATCATAACCCCATTCCTGGATTATGGTATGATTGTCGCCATCATCATCGACAACTGTTTGTTCGGTCTTACTTGTATTCCCTAAAGTGTCATAAGTATAATAAACGCTATGCAGTAACGGGTCGATCACTTGTTTTGGCTTGGCAACATCGGTATCATAGATCAATTGTGTTTCCAACCATTTGGCCTTGTCGTCATCCCAACCCGCTTGCCGTTCCAACCGGCCAGAAGAATCATAGCGACATGCCTCTTGTTTACGATATGTTCCTGCCTTCCCGCTCTTATCCACCGGTGTATGAATCAAAGCCACATGGTTTAAAAGCCGATCATGCAAATCATTATTAACTGTAGAAGAATAGGGATTACTTTGAACCCCGGTGGTATTAATGCTAATCGGGGAAGTATTGGCATAGATATACCATTCCTCAATATCATCATTGCCGGAATCGGGATCGCCGCCGGTCGATGTCCGATGGCTAATATTGCCCCAATCGTCATAGTCGTAATTCTCACTAACGGTTTTACCATTGATCCGATGTTGATAATTATTAACCCGCCAAATCTCACCATCGGGGTTATCTCCATAATGAGCATAACCAAACTTTTCCCATTCGACCAAGGCATCGTTTAGATATATGTCTTTGCTCGTCAAGGAATTTTGCTCGTCGAATTCAGTAAAAGCATGTTCAGTCCGAACCTGGCCGGAGTAAAATATAGATTTGCTGAGTCTTAGATTAAAATCAGAATTGTCTTCGTTTTGCATTTCAAATATATAACCATAACTGCGATCATTTCGTATCTCATCACCTGCCGACTGGTAACTACGCTTAACTACAAAAACATCATAACATGTTTTATAATTCATTTTACTGTAACTTATAAAACCCCATTTATGTTTCTTTTTTTTCCTTTGATTATATTTGATATCATATTCAAAGGCGTCCTGACGATGTAATTCATCGGTAATTCGATTCAACACCCAAACATCGAAACTCTCCAAACTCGACGCATTAATTGAAGCGATATATAAACCCGTAACTTCTTCTTCCGTGTCCCCATTTTCATATGTTACATTACCAAATATCCCAAACCCCCAACCCTTAACCTTCTTGCCTCGTCTCACAGTTGCTATTTGATAGTTATAGGTATCGGACTGCCCGGTTAATTTATTCCTAGCTGTTTCAAGTTCAACCTTATCCGTATCGTAAGTATAACTTAAAATGCTTTTCGCCTGTTCGCCGGGAGAGACTAAAACCACTTCACTGATTCCGGTGGAGTCATAATTGAAATCCAGTTCCCGGTTTAGGGAGTCTTTGATCTTACTTACCTTTACATATTTCGGATCGCTGTCGAGGTATGATATTTCCTGCCAATAATGGTTCACCGTATCTTCAATTTTAGTGACTCGGCCATGTTCGAGAGCGCGTGTTATGATACTATGTTTACTACCGTCTCGTAACTCAATATCCCACACTTTTCTTTCAAATGTCATGATGATCCCGTTTTTCAAAGTCAGAATTACATGATTATCATCTGTTTTTTCAACAGTAAATTCATTTCGGCCATGGTAATCGCCTTTCCAACCATTCGGTTCTTTCCAGATGGTTCCCAGTTGTTGCGCGTTATTATCAAAATCATGAAAATGTCCTTTGCTGCAAATATATGGTAAATTTAATCGCCAACCTCTTCCAAAAGCGGCAAAACCCTGGTCCTCACTAAAGTCCAAATCATATATAAGATCATGGGTTTGACTATCACCATTTAAAACCAGAGAGCGACTTTTGTCTTTTGAGACCATCTTTTCAATTTGATCTACTTCAGCAGTTTGGGTATTATAAATCCGGGTCACACCAAATTGCAATAAACCTGGAGTTGGTAATGAAAAATCTACAAATCTGCCAGCCAGATTACCGCTGTTTTCTTCCACCCGGATTGTTTTCCGGCTTTGGTCATAGGTATCAGCTTTGATCCCGAATTGCTCGGAAAAATCATCCACATATGGATTAACGCCTACCAAATGAGGGGAGAGATGGTTGGTCTCCAAAAAAATCCGATGATTTTCCTTGTCAACCACAGCGCCTTCGTCATAAATCCACATTCCGACCTCGGTTGAGAAAAAAGCTACCCCCAGCGAATCCTCATCACAACCAGCTGGAACATCTTCTGGATTATACGGAATACAAATGGTGACATTCTGAGACAACTGACTTTCCTGAACCCAAGTCCCGTTTTCTTTAGCTTCCAACTTAAATTCAACTATCGGGCTGGCTGCTCCGTATGGTATTCCCGGAAATTCATTCGTCGATCGTTCATAAATAGTTACCCTCGTTTCCTTCCCAAAATCAGCCGGGATATAAATCCCGCCGGAATCGAACATTACAGCCCCGGCTTTTCCTGCAGGAATTACCTGTTCAATCATACCTGCTGTTACCGGGGTGTCCTGCATTATTCCAGGGGAGACCTGACCATCAATCTGCGGGACCGTGGCAAGAAGACTGCTCCGGTTCCCGCCCCGGTCAATGGCTGTAACTTTGTAAACATAAGTGGTCCCATTTTGAACGGAAGTATCTTTATAAACATCGAGCACTTTACCTGAATTATCAGTGATATGCGATATTTGTGAAACAGCCAAAGTCACGACGGATCCGCCACTAAAAGCCGGAGTTCTGGAAATTTCGTACTGAATAATGTCGGAGTTGGGTTCGTCTCCCCATCGTAGCTCAATCGATCCATTCCCGGGTATTAGTGTATAAACCACCGGACTGGGCGCTACCGTATCAATATAGACCTTCACCTCACCAACAGTGTAGTTCCCGGCCCTGTCCACCGCCTTCACCTGCACCGTATGTTCCCCGTCGGCGATAGCCGTCGTGAAAGTGTAAGGACTGGTAACCGAACCACTGGTTGTCCCGCCGACCACTCCGATCTCGTAGTGGTCGATGCCGCTCTCCGAATCCGTCGTGCTGAAAGTAATGGTCGGCTTGTTGTTATTGGTCCAACTGCTGGCGCTGGCGGTCGGAGTAAAGGCATCAGGAGCGCCGGTATCAATGGAAACATTTCGGGTAACATTCGCCGTATTGCCGGCGCTGTCGCCGGCTGCGATCTTTAAAACATTGGCCCCCTCCTGCACCGCCACAGTTGCGCTAAACTGGCTACCGGTCAAGGTCGCGGCTTGGCCGTTAACTAAAACCGCAACCGGACTGGCGTCGCTGACCTTACCGGAGACCGTCACCGTCAGCGTGTTCAGATATGCCCCCTCCGCCGGGATGATCGCACTCAAGACCGGGGCCGTCCCGTCCCGCTGGACAGTCAAGGTCGTTGTACTGGTCCGGCCGTTCTGATCGGTAGCGATTACGGTGAGCTTATTGGCCCCCTCCGCCAAAGTGACGGGACTGGAATAAAAGCTCCCCGAGCTGACTGTGGCAGCCTTGCCGTTAACAGTCACTTTGACCGTGGTCAGACTGCTAACTTCTCCGCTAACGGCGACTTGGGCGTCTTTCACCACCTGGCCGTCGGCCGGGTATTGAACCCTTAAATAGGGCGCGCTGCCGGTGCGGACCACTTTACGCACTAAAGTATTCACCTGAGTGCTGCCTGCTCTGGGCGTCAGCTTGACTGTCAGCAGGTTCAGGCCTTCGCTTAATGAATAGCTTGTCGAAAACTTGTTGTTTTGGACGGGTACCGCTGTCCCGTTAATCGTAATTTGGCTGGTGGAAATGACGACTGTGCCGGAAATCAATATTTTGGTCTCGCTGGTATAGGTGATCCCTTCCGGCAGATTAATGGTAAAGTCCGGCGGAGTACTGACGCTGATGGTGATGGTATCGGAGCCGGTCCGGCCCTGAGAGTCGGTGACTACCGCTTTAATAATCTGTTCACCCTGGGGTGTCCCCAGTTGCGGCAGGGGGAGCTTGATGGCGGTTCCGAGGAAGTAGGTCGTTTGGCCGTTCAATTGCAACGTCACGTCGGGGTTGTCCAGGGTGGCGCAGAAACTGCCTTGGCCCCACTCGGACAAGGTAAAGACATCACCGTCCAAGGGGGATGTGATCTTGATTTTCGGTGCTCCGTCATTGATTTCACTGCCGTAAAGCAATAGTTCGCTGGGACCGTTTGAAGCCGAACCGGAATCGTAACTGACCCGGATTTGGGTTGCCTGACCGACACCGCTGTAGATAAGCTGCCCGCCCAAGTTATCGCTGGAATTGGCCGATGACCCGGATAGGTTAATCCATTGGCCGTTTTGCAAGACTGCAATTTGTACAGTGGGCTGGCTGCCCAGATATTGAAGGATCAATTGATCCAGGTGGAAGCTCCCGCCCAGATCGATCAAGTTTTCATTGCCACTGGCCGGGGTAAGCAGCCAACGGTCGGTGAGTCCGCTACCAGCGGCGCCCAGAGTGTAAGTCGTAACTTTTTCGATCCGGCAGTCGGTTACGGTGATTCCCGAGCCGCTAATCCGGATATAATTGGTCCCAACTTGTAATCTGCGGGTATCGATGGGTGTATGGTAAAAAACTACTCCATCCTTAACCGATGATACCCTCAAAGTTCCCATAGGGTAGCCGTTGAGTTCCCAGGTGAGATCGGAGGTTCCGCCGGTACTGCTTAGATGAAGATTGTAGGTACCGCTGCTTATATCTTCCAAATCAAAAGCATAATTGCCGGACTGCCCGACGTTTAGGATAGCCGGCTCGCTGCCGGAATAATAATAACTACTACCGGTGACTTCGCCGCGGTAACCCCAGATTTCCACTTCTTTGATACCACCCATGATCTGCTGGCCATTCAGAACGACCCGGAGTTTGCTGGCGGAAATGTTGCCGCCGCTCACATCAAAGCTCTGCCAACCCTTGGTCATCCGGTTCAGGTTGATACTGACACCGGGCAAATCGTACCAATTATCATTGTACTGGTATTGCATTTTAAATTGCCCTTGGTACGAGTCGCTACCGCTTTTGGGGGTAGTATAGACCTTGATTCGCCCGATGGAGCAGACCTCGCCCAAGTCGGCAAGACTTGTAGTCTCGGTCGGTCCTCCGGCATAGACTCGCCAGTCGGTGTAGCTATTATGATCAAACAAGTAAGTCACTGGGTATCCGTATTGGCTCCGGCTGGACTCGCCGACTGTCACTGGGTCCAATCTCTGGATCACATCTGCCGCCTGTCTGCCGAGTATCTTAATCTCGCCGATACCGCCCAGTTGCACCGCTTGATTGGCAGTCAGACTAAGCCGGATCTTATGGGTAGCGATCCGGTCGTAGCTTAGGTCGATTAAGTTCCAGCCGGGATGGACGCTTGTTTCCGGGATGCTCCGGGCGGCTAAAAACGAATGCCACCCGTTATCCTGCCAGTATTCTATTTTTAGATCTCCCTGATACTGCCCGTAGATTTGCAGCCCGTCAATCATGGCCGCTTTACCGATGGTGAGCTCCGCCCACAGCGGCCCGGTAGTCTCTGCGGCACTGCTCCAGGCTGTACCCGGGTTACCGTCGTTTAGATATTGAACCGGTCCGGTCGGGGCCGTATTGGGACTTCCCGTTATCGATGCGATAACTATCTCCCTGGTAGCCGCCTGGGCGGTAACGGTTAAGAGCCCTAGCATCAAAACGGCAAGGATGACCATAAGCAACTTCTTCATCGTCAAAACCTCCTGCATGGAAATCCGGGTGTCTCTGTGGCCTATATTTTTTGCCACGGAGGCCGAGAGACACCATGAATTACATGAACTATCCAATTTATTAGAGTTAGCAAAATACTTGTCGGCTCTGACCTAACGCCCTCACCCCTCGGGCCGGTTCAAGTCAACGGCCCTCTCCCATAACGCTCGAAGAACACTCGCTATAGGAGAGGGAGAAACGGGCCTAAAACCTTAATTTCCCCGAGTCTTAGACATCCTCGGTCCCTCCCCCATAGCTATCACTTTTTGATAGCGTTATGGGGGAGGGCAGGCGGCCCTGATCCTGCCCTAAGGGTGAGGGCATAGACCCAACGCCGACTCCCATTACTTATTCCCGCTATTCCCCGATATCTGGTTCAATTCCTCAATCGTCAGATCGGTATCCGTCTCGCTGTAATAATCCATCCCATTGCCTGTAAATGTGCATCCTGTGACCACCGGCCTGCCGCCTTCGTCTTCCTTGATACCATAAAGGGTATTGCTCAGGAACGAACACCCGTTAACCGCCGGAGTGGTCCCGTAGACATGCAGTCCCACCTGGTTATTTTGGAAGATACAATTACTTAAAGTCGCTGTGGCTCCGCTGACCACCGTCAGTCCCCGTTCGGCGTCTTTAATGGTTACCCCATCCAAAGCGGCCCCTCCTTCGAGATAAATCCCTTTCCAACTACCGGCCCGGCCGCTGGAGGAGGCGAATATCTGGCCGCCGCTTGGGATATTCAAAGTACCTTTGACATCCAGAGTGTATTCACTACCTAAAGTGCCGTCGACGATCACTTGAGTCCCCGGAGCAATTGTCAGCGTAATCCCCGCCGGGACGGTAACATCTCCGTAAATATAGTGAGTACCGCTCCAGGTCTCATCGGTATACAGAGTTCCATGGTTGGTATTGCCCACGCTAACCTTCGTGGTAGCCACCGCCACTCCACCGTCGTTATCGATGACTGTTAACTGAAGAGTATACGTGCCGGTTTTAGCATATTGATGGGTTACCGCCACTCCGCTTAAAACCGGACTGCCGTCGCCCGCATCCCAACTATAGCTTACCGGATGGCCGTCCGGATCGCTTACCGCCGCATTAAACAGCACCACTGCTCCCGGTGTGGCGCTCAAGGCTGTTAACGTAATCTGGGGCGGCGCATTCACCCGGATTGATTGTACTTTAGCGGCCCCGATATTACCGGCAGGGTCCACCGGCAGGGCGGTCAACTGATACGTTTGCGGTGTGCTTTGGTTGAATAAGAAGCTACCCGCTCCGGTTACTCCGCTTGCCGTAGAAGTCTCCGCTGTACCGTCCGCCGCGCTGAGAGTAAACTGTACATTGGCTGCTTCACTTAGGGTATATTCGATATTGATAGGTGGCGTATTCAGGACAATGGTACTTCCGGCATTAGTGAACTCTAATACCGGCGCGATCGTATCCACGCTAACGGCCCGGCTGTAACCGACCTCCGACCATTCGCCTGCCCCGTTACAAGTCTGGGCTGCAATATATATCACTTGCCCTTCGGTGAGATCAAGATAGGTCAAGGTACCATCGAATTGATCGATCGAAGCCTGTTGAAGACTCTGCCACTCTTGACCGGGTGCGGCTACAATGCCCAATCGGTAATGGGTAATCCCGCTCTCCGGATCGCTGGAAGCCAATTGTATCCCGGTGAGTTGGCTCTTGGAGGTGGAATAGGCTCCGAAGGTTACCACCGGGGTAGTCGGCAAGGTATGATCAATAAGTATCTTTGGACTGACTAAGGCCGTAGACCAAAGGCCCACTTTGTCTTTGGCCCGTACCATCAGATAGACAAGGCTGTTATGGGCTACCCCGTCGCAAGGTACGTTAAACTGGATAGAACCGGTGGTACCGGCTACATCCACCCAGCCGTTACTGTAGACGGTTGGATTAGTCTTGGTGCCCAAGGCGTATTGGTAGCCGCCGATACCGGAGAGGGCGTCTGCGGCAGCCGCGGT
>WSSedL1CaDRAFT_10001527_pt1 | contig 13311 bp, 12 predicted proteins | sample WetSurSL1Cattail_FD_9464 | JGI IMG/M metagenome (IMG submission 9464)
CGCCGACGGCGCCGGCCGAACCTGCTGACTGGGGCCTGGCAACCCGATGTCCTGAGCCATGGCGGGGCAGGGAGCAAACGATAGCGTCGCCGCAAGAAGAATTGCCGCAAGCCTGATGAACTTTGTAATATTATTGCTCATATTCTCCACTCTGTCTCTATTCGGCATCGTCAAATCCTTCCGAGCAAAAATCCCACCAAGCTCTTGGACCACGCCGCCATGCGGCTTCGGAACGGAATATGCCCGCAATCGGCGATCATTTCCAGCCACGCAATTGCGACACGAAAAGAACGGCAGTTAACGCGGCATATAACTTTTGGGCTTAGGCGTCACGACAGCCTGATCCGGCACGAAACCGCCCGCAAGTGTTCCAAACCGATCTGCATCGTCAACCACACCGCCGGCACCTGCGATGTCAGCGCTGCCGCGATCGCCGTTACCTTCTGCTTCTGGCAACAGCGCCGCCGCCTCGCTCCACAGACAGGCCTAAACGCCGTCCTTGTCCGATACCGACAGAAACCGGACATCCGCCCCGTCCAGCACCACGGCCGATAACTCGCCCGTGGCATAGGCCGCGCGCAACGTTTTTCCATCCCTCTGCCAGTAAAGTAGAAAATCATATCGGCCACCCGGCACAAGAGGCCGATCCTGGCGACCCAACCATGGATTACATTTGCTTTTCTCCCGCATTGCGCATACTCAATATAAGGTTGATGTTTTACTGGGGGGTACTGATGAGTGGGCGCGACAAAAGGAATGAGCGTGCGCAAAAGGCCGGCCGGCGCGCATTTCTGAAATCGGTGGTCAAAATTCTGCCCGCACTGGCCGTTCTGGGATTGGCTGCGATCGCCCTTCCGGCGGCGGCGAGCGCAGATTGCGAGAACGCTTGTTTCGGTACCTGCAGCGGCAATTGCAGGGAAGAATGCGTGGATGGCTGCTACAACAGTTGCCAGGATACCTGCGATAGAACCTGCAAGGACAGATGCGACGACAGTTGCCGCGGCAGTTGCGCGGGAAGCTCGCAGTAATCAGGCATAGGACAACCGGCCAGCGGTGCGGGGCAGATCTGCGTTCGGCCGCGGTTTGTCGTTTTTTTCAGTTACGCTTCCGAACGGGGGCTTCAAGGAGATGCATATGCATAGAAACGCCATGAGGAAAGGCCGCCGAGCCTTTCTGCGATCCGGGATCGTTGTACTGCCGGCACTTGCGACCCTCGGCTTGGCGATGATCGCGCTGCCGCAACCGGCCAGCGCCGACTGCGGCAGCGCAGAATGTTCGGACAAATGCCACAACTCATGCAAGGACGACTGCATGGACCGGTGCTATAAAACCTGCTTCGACACCTGCTCGGGAACCTGCGACACGACTTGCTCCGGCACGGCGCAGCAATAGCCCCGACGTGGCAAACCGTCTCCGCGTTTTCGAGCACATACTGGTGATGTTGGAGAGCGGCGCCGTGCCGTTCTGCCACTACGAGAATCCGCATTTTCATTCCGGCGCGGCGCCGCGATGGATTGACGAAAGGCTGTTGCGCGGCATCGTCCGCTTTGCCGAAGAAAACGCCGTGGCCGCGACCTTTCTGTTCGGCAGGCATCGGCTGCCGGCCAAGCTGGCGCGGTTGCTGGATTCCGTTTCGCACACCAAGATCGTCCCGTTGGATATGTGCGAAATCCATCCCGACGCCATACCGGTATTGTTCTCCGAAGACGCCGCTCTTTTTGGCGCGCTCAAGCCCAACCCGGCACGGAATCTCATTCTGCGCCTGGCGCGGTCAGACCTTTCCCGTTGTGCCGAGTTGTTCGATGCTCTGGTCGGCAAATTCGGCCGTCTCAGCGTGCATCTGTTCGGCATTGAAGAATGCGACGATGACGATCTTGCCCGCTATGCCGACGAGTTGGAGAAAATCTCCAAGACATTGAAAAAACTGTACGCCGCCGGGCAAAAGATCGAGGTCAACGTGCTGACCGACCGGATGATGCTGAAGCGTATGCGCAACTGCGATGCCGGCGCGAAGCACGTCACCGTAGCGCCCGACGGTAAGCTCTATGTTTGTCCGGCTTTTCTTTACGACGGAGAATCCGCCATCGGCGCGTTCGACGGGAAAATCGGTTTCGCCGTCAAGCCGCCCTCAACCGTCGTCTTTTCGCGCGCCCCCATTTGTACCCGTTGCGATGCCTGGCATTGCAAGCGCTGCGTCTGGCTCAATCGCAAGCTGACGCTTGAATACAACATACCTTCGCAGCAGCAATGTCTGATCGCTCATATCGAACGCGAAGCCTCGCGACGGCTGCTGAAGGAACTGGGACAAACGGAACCGTTCCTCCGCATGCCGCGCATTGCCGAACTCAACTATCGCGATCCGATGGAACTGGTCGAAATGCAGATGCCGGAACTGCTGCATTCTGCGGCGGACGATCCAATGTTGTGAAATTGCCGGGGGGGGGCCATGAAAAAAACACCGAGCCGCAAACCGACGCAGAAACCCAAGGGTGCCGCGTCGCGCGCGGTCGGCCGCGTTACACCGAAGGAACGCGACGAAATCCAGGCGCTGTTCGAACGCAAGAACGGGCTGACCGAACTGGTTCAGATGCTGCAACAGAACGGCGGCCTGGACAATAACGCCGCGCTCTACGAAAAAGTCGTCGCCGACCTCGGCCGAACCTCGGTTCGCTCGCAAGCCTGGTGGTCGGAAAAGGCGAAAGCCTACGGCTGGAAGGTCGTTGCCGGCGGCCATTGGACCATAAACTTCGAAACCTGCGAAATCCGCCTGGACGGAAAGGCATATCGTCATGAAATACAGTCGGCGCAAGCTGATTAAGGCTGGAGCGAAGGCGCTCCCCGCGCTCGCCTTTCTGGGTTTGTCGGCGGGCCTTGCCGCTCCTGCCCGTGCCGACGATTGCCGGAACGGCTGCGAAGCCAGTTGTCGCGTCGGCTGTCAGGAAGATTGCGGCGGCAGTTGCTCGCACGATTGCGGCGGCAGTTGCACCAACGGCAACGGCAACACCGAGGACTGCTCAACCTGTACGTCGAGCTGCGGAGCGTCGTGCTACACCACATGCGGCGCCTCGTGCAGCGACCATTGCGGCGCCTCATGCCTCAATACCAGCGCTTGACAACGATCCGCATGCCGACAGAACCCGAAAGCATCAAGCCGAGCAGATCGTGGCAGGAAGGCCGCGCCAAGACAGTGACGTTCATCGTCACCGAAGACTGTCAGTTGCGCTGCAAATACTGCTATATCGTCGGCAAGAACAAAAAAAACCGGATGAACTTCGAGGTGGCGCGGGCAACCATCGACTACCTTCTGCGCGAACGGACGCAGTTCCCGGAGAAATCCGTCATCTGGGACTTCATCGGCGGCGAGCCGTTCATCGAAATAGACTTGATCGATCGCATCTCCGACTATGCCAAGCTCAGAATGTACGAGCTGAACCATCCCTGGTTCGACAGCTATCGCTTCAGTTTCTCGACCAACGGCCTGTTGTACGGCAAGGACAAGGTGCAGCGCTACATCGCCAAGAACCGCCGCCACATCAGCATCGGCATCAGCATCGACGGCACCAGGCGCAAGCACGATTCTATGCGCGTATTTCCCAACGGCAAGGGGTCTTACGCCGATGTCGTCAAGAACTTGCCGCTGTGGCTCAAGCAATTCCCTGACGCCGCGACCAAAGCGACGGTGTCGCACGACGACCTTCCTTTCATCAAGGAAAGCGTCGTCCACCTGTTCTCTCTCGGTATCAAGACCGTCAACATCAACACGGTGTTCGAAGACGTGTGGCAGGACGGCGACGACGGGCTGTTCGAACGGCAACTGGTCGCTCTCGCTGACTACATCATCGACAACCGGCTGGACGAGACGCACACTTGTTCTTTTTTTTCCCGCAGCATCGGCCAGCCGATCGGCGTCGAGGAAGACCACAACTGGTGCGGCGCCGGCAAGATGCTGGCGGTGGACGGCAATGGCACCTTCTATCCGTGCGTCCGCTTTGCCCCCTATTCGCTGTCGCACAAACGCGGGCGCGACATCGGGAACTGCTACGACGGCATCGACCGCAATCTCCTGCGTCCGTTCCTGGCGATGACCAGACGCACGCAAAGCTCGGAAGAATGCCTGAATTGCGAGGTCGCCTCCGGCTGCGCATGGTGCAGTGGCTGCAATTACGATCTCGCCGACGAAACCACCATCTATCGGCGCGCCACGTATATCTGCAAGATGCATAAGGCGCGGGTGCGGGCCAACGCATATTTCTGGGCCAAGCTGGAAAATCGGAACGCCGGTCGTCTCGCCGACGTGCCGGTGCCCGGTGCCGCGTCAGGCCATATGCACGGACAGAAACCGGACATCCGCCCCGTCCAGCACCGCGGCCGATAACACGCCCGTGGCATAGGCCCCGGTATCGACGCCGATGCGATACCCCCGCCGTTCGGCACGTTCCTGCGGCGTATGTCCGTGGACGACGATCTTTTCCAGCCTGATGTTGGACAGCAGGAAGTCCTCGCGGATCCAGAGCAGATCCTCCGGCACCTGCCGGTCGAGCGGCAAGCCTGGCCGCACCCCGGCATGGGCAAAGTAATAATCTCCCGCCTCATACCGATAAGCCAGATTATCGAAAAAATTCCGATGCGCCGGCGGCAGGGCATCGGCAAACGCCACCCGTACCGCCTCAAACGCCTCCGCCTTGTCGAAGCGAGGCGGCATCACGCCATAACTCAACAGCGTTTCGGGCGCGCCGACCCCTCGCCAAGCGCGGTAAAATTCGGCATCGGCCAGAAAATCGACTACCGCCTGATCGTGATTGCCGCGCAGGAAAACGATCTCCCACCCCGGCCAGTCCAATGCAACCAAGCGATCGACGACCCCTTTGGAGTCCGGTCCGCGATCGACATAATCGCCCAGGAAAACGATAGCGTTGCGACGGCAGTCCCCTTCGGCATCGGCCGCGATTGCCCCCAGCATCTCGTCCAGGAGATCGAGCCGACCGTGCACATCGCCGACGGCATAGAGGCGCATTCCCTCTGGGGTGCGAAATGCCATCCTCTCGCGGGGCGCCAGCATCGGTCGGAAAAATTTTTTCAAGTCCATCATCAATACGGCTTTGTCTCGCCATCACGCCTTGCCGTCCGTGCAGATAGCATAGTGGGCGATCCTCGGCAGATTTCCAGGCGAAATTTGGTTACCGGCGGCGCGGCCGTTTTTTGCCGCTAGAGATCGATTCAAATTTTACGCAAACACATTGAAAATAAAGAAAAAAGTTGAGTTCGCGGTCTAACCGGGCCGCAAAAGCCCCGCCCCTAGCCTTTCCCGCACGTGTTGGGAGTGCGGGTGATGGGCATCAAACCGGTCAAACTGGCAATTGCCGTGGGATTGGGTATCTGGGCTGGCGGTTGCGCCAACACCTTGACCTATGCGCCGATGCCGGTGCCGTCGGCTCCGAATGCGGCGGTGGCAATGCCGGAAACCGGTCCGGCCGCTATAATCCCCGCCGGGTATATCGACTTCTGCAGCCGGTATGCCTCCGACTGCCAACTTCATCCCGATCAAGCCGACCACATCGTTCTGGATACGGCGAACTGGACCCTGCTGCAGACGGTCAACACACAGGTGAACGCAGCCATCTGGCCGGAGGATGACGCCAAACACTACGGCCGCGCCGAATACTGGACCATCCCAACCGACGGATACGGCGACTGCGAGGACTACGCCCTGACCAAGCAGCGCGACTTGGTGGCGAAAGGCCTGCCGGAACCGTCCTTACGTCTTGCCATCCTGGTGACCCCGCGGATGGAGCGGCACACGGTGCTGACCGTCGCCACCGATCGGGGAGACTTCGTGCTCGACAGCCTCACCGACGCCATTCTGCCGTGGAACAAAACGGATTACGTCTGGCTGGAACGGCAGAACCCCAAGGTCGCGTTCGGTTGGACGGCACTCAATGCGCCGAGCACGCTTTTGGCCGCCAACGCCAACATCCCGACCGCTCAAGCAGACGAGGCGGCACCGTCACTGCCGGTACGTTAACATTTGCCAAGGGCAGCCCCCAAGGAGGCATCGGGCCGTCATTCACACCGGTGGCGCACACAGTCCAGGCCCCACGGCGGCTCTTCGAACCGGCCCGGCTGGAAGAGCCGGCCGAGAAGATCGCCGACCTCGTGCGGGTATCGAACGCGGCGATGCCTCGCGCATCACCGGCCTGACCGAGCGCACCGCGCGGCGGGTTCTCAACGATATGGTTGCCGCCGGTTTGTTAGCGTCGGAAACGCCGAAGAGCCCAGTATCGCGTCGCTTCCCTTCGGACGTGCTCAATGCCCGATTCCCGAAGCTGTAGCGGAACGCGCGGGAGGTGCCGAGGAAATTGAAGGCGCAAGAAAAAATGTGAACGAGGCGGGTATTCGCTGAGACGTGATTTTTCAAATCAAGCCCCAGAAGCCGCTCTTGCGGCCGTGCTCGGTCTTCAGCCGTGCGGCGTAGGCATCGTGTGTCTCGACGGTGCCGAAGTCGGAAATAGACGACGCAAGACTCGCACACTCCATGAAATGACGCGCGGCATGGCGGTAACGGCTCGATCGGGCCTTGGCGAGTGTGAAATTGATCATCGCTCGAAGCACCAAGGTTGCGGCAAGCGGGTATTTGCCGGCGAGCGCATCTGCGGCTGGCGACAAGATTTCGTAATAATTGCCATCGATTTCACCTGTCCGCACGGTCACAAGCCGCGCGGCCCTCTCCACAGCAGGCCAGGAGACGAGAAACGCCAATGCCTGAAGGGCACTCTCATAGCGCTCCGCAAAATCGAGCGCCCGCTCCTCGGCCTCAACATCGTCGAAGTCGGGAAGCCGCTTGAGGTACGTGCGTAAGTGCCGGGCGCTGAGGGTGCGTTCGAAGCATGACCAACGGGCGGTTTGCGCTTGGTCGCCGCGACCGAGCGCATCGAGCACATCGATCCGAGCATCCTCCCACTCGAATTCCGGCCATCCGCTACGCCTATGTTCGGCCACTTCAATCGTTTGCAGCGCTTCTTCGGCGCGGTCCGCCGCCAGTAGCCGTCGGGCGATCTCCGCCGCAATCTTGGGGACCTTTCTTGTCTCTTTGTCGTACTGAGCAACGAAGGCGTCGACGTCGCCTTGGGCGTCGGCGATTTCCCGCAGAGCAAGGCGAATGGTGCTTTCGCGGCTCCGCGCCTCGATCTCGTCCTCGTAAAGCGGTCCACCCGAGCCAAAGCCGACGAGCTTGCGCTGGTCGTGCGGCGGCTTCTCGACCGGCGTTTTCGACAGCGCGGTGAAACGCTCCTTCAAACGATTGAGGCCGTTGTTTCCGAGAACCGGAGCCAGCGTCTCGATCAGATTGTCGTATTGGCCGTAGCCGTTTTCATTGAGGGCGGCAAACACGCGATCGGCCAAATGCATGGGATCGGGTTCCGCCGCCTGGGCAAGCGGACCGAGATCGCGACAACCGAGGCGGAAGACATCGCCGACCACGCCGTTACTGTCGTCGCACCGCCCCTGTACGGATTCGGCGAGGTCCATGAACCGCCACAACAGCTCCAGCGCGTCGGCCGCGTCGATTTTCGCCACCCGATCGACAATCGTTCGGCGTTGGGTGTCGAGATCGTCCGCGAGATCGCGAATCTTATGCCGATCGACGAATCCGCGTGATCGGGAGATTTGGGCGAGGCGCTTTCTCACCTCTGCCGCGACGCTCTCCGGCGCTTCTTTAGCGGTAAGTTCCAGCCGCAGACGGCGACTGGCTGCCGCATCGTTTTCGGCGAGTTCCATGAGCAGCTCTGCCAGGCGCTTCGCCCCCAATGCCTCGAGATTGTCGAGGTTCAACTTCCGCTTCGAGACCATCGTTTGTCCCACCTTGCCGCATCCGAAGACGGCATATGCCGGTTGCCAGGATATCAGCAAGCTCGTCAAGCCGTTCCTTGCTTGACATTTGGTTGGAGAAAGAGGGTTTGGACCAACGTGAAGGGGTGTACGCATGGGCGTTCCGGCTAGGGCGTCGGGCACTCATTCGCTCCGGTGGTGCACACAGTCCAGTCCCCCAGTGGCCCCATTCTCTTCGTCCTAAGTCATGTCCGAAAAACACAAAAAACCAAGACTTGCGCAATCCGACAAAGAGACAATTTGTTTCGAGTCCCCCATCCTCCGCCATTTATCCCCGCCGAACATTCTCCGTTCGCCTGAGCGTGCCTGAATTCCCCAGGAATCGCGCGGCTCGGCCGCAGATCTGCAGACTTGAAGGGTCGCTTACGGAGTTCTTAGCTGTTGAAATTACTGAATATTTTTAATGAGCGCGTCCGCGTGTTTCGAACTGTTGGAAACGCCCCCAGTTCCTCGGGCTGAAGAGGCTCAGCCCCATCGTCTTAACAATCCCGTCTCACCGTCACGCCTCGCCGGAGGTGCAGATAGCATATGTGGCGATCCTCGGCACATTTCCAGGCGAAACGAGGTTACCGACGAACCTTGGAATTTCGAATGGGTGGTAGTCGATTCAAATTTTACACAAACGCATTGAAAATAAAGAGAAAATTTGAATTCGCAGCCTAACTCGGCCGCAAAAGTCCTGCCTCTAGCCTCGCTCCCACGCGTTGGGAGTGTGGGTCATGGGCAACACGCCGGTAAAGCTGGCAATTGCGTTGGGGTTGGGTATCTGGGCTGGCGGTTGCGCCGGCACCATGCCGAGCACCGCACCGCTTCCCGCCCCCTTGGTCACACCGTCCACATCGGCACGAATGCCCGACACCGGCCAGGCGGCCGTCATTCCCGCCGGTTATATCGACTTCTGCATCCGCTTCGCTGCCGACTGCCAGCCACGCTTAGGCGAGAGTGACAGCATCGTACTAGACATGACGAACTGGACGGTGTTGCAGGCGGTCAATGCCTCGGTAAACGCCAAGATCTGGCCCGAGGACGACGGCCCGCACTATGGCCGCGCCGAATATTGGACCATCCCCACCGACGGTTATGGCGACTGCGAGGACTACGCCCTGACCAAGCGTCGCGATCTGGTGGCGCGCGGACTGCCAGAGCCGGCGTTGCGCCTGGCCATCGTGGTGACGCCGCGGACCGGGCGCCACACCGTGCTGACGGTCGCCACCGACCGAGGGGACTTCGTGCTCGACAATATCAACGAAGGTATCTTGCCGTGGAACAAGACGGATTACGTCTGGCTGGAGCGGCAGAACCCAAAGGTCGCGTTCGGCTGGACTGCGATCAATGCGTCGAGCACGCTTATTGCCGCCAACGCCAACGCCCCGACGGCGCAAGCGGACGAGACGGTACCATCACCAGCGCGTTGACATTTTCCAGGGGTGGCACCCAACCGCACCGCGAGGGGCCGCGCTTTATAACGTCTTACTTCCGGTCTCTTGATCGATAGCGATGATAGAGTAATAAAATAACAATCATTTGGCGGCAGAAAACGACAGAATTCGGTTTAACCATCCGTACGGACACAATTTTCACGATACATCATTACGCATAAAGTCATAGTTGGAACTGGCATACGGGTGGCATAACCCGCTATACCGGGCCCCCGTTTGTCCGGACGTGCGAGGGCGAGGAACCATCGGTGGCCGAAGCGTATTTCATCGATGAAACCGATCCGACGCTTGCCGTCGTCCTCGGGCGCAGGAAACGGGAAGAGGCGCAAAAAAAACGTCGCTGGCGTCGGCAACTGACGGCCATTTTCGTCGGCGTCGCCCATCTTTTGGTTATTTTTCTGATGATTCAAAGCCGAATGGTCGAGGTGGCTCGCGAAAAACCGCCCACGCAGACCCAGCTATTGTGGCTGTTGCTGCCGAAGGCGTCGATGACACAGGCAAGAGAGCGGGAATTGAAAAGCGAAGATCTGGTCCACCAAGCCTATAAGGCGGTGCAGTTGCTGCCCATGGTTGAGGCGGACCGTCCCAATGCCATCACCGTCGAGCCCGGAGACGTTTTAGGTCAGGCGATCGCTTGCGGCGCCGGCAGATTCGAGTATCTGACCCCGGAAGGGCAGGCGCGCTGCAAACATAAGCCTTGGGCATTCCTCTACGACCGCTACGGTTTCGTCATTCTCGATACCTCGCAGCGACATGATAGAACGCAGGAGAAGCCGCGGCCGAGCGATGTCATGGCTCACCAACGCAACACCGGGCCCTCCAACACCAAAAATGTCGATGCCAATGCCCCCTGTCTCGATTGTATTATCCGTGGCAACTGATGCGGGGGCAGGGTATTCTGGCGACGTGATGGACCGTCCGAACGAAACCAAAGCGAACGAATTTGCCGCGATGCGCCTTTGCGTGCGTCTGCCTGCAGTCGTCGAGAACTATCGAACCGCCAAGCGGATGGCCGGACCGGCCGCCGTCGCCGGCGTGGTGAAGGCCGATGCCTACGGTCTCGGTATGCGCCCGGTGGCGCGGGCGCTGGCCTCTGCCGGCTGCGACAGCTTTTTCGTTGCCCGCCTGGAAGAAGGCATTGCCCTGCGGTTAGTGTCACCGGAAGCGCGGATTTTTGTGCTCGACGGTGCGCCGGCGGAAACGGTTCCGGCGCTGATCGCCAATCAACTGACACCGGTGTTGAATTCTCTTCCTGAAATCGCCGGGTGGTCGGCTGCCGCCCGTACCATGCGCACAGAGCTGGATGCCGCCGTCCATATCGATACCGGGATGAACCGGTTGGGACTGCCGAGCGGCGAATTGGCGTTGCTTTCGGCCGAACACAAACATCGGCTCGCCGGCGTGCGGGTGGTGCTATGGATGAGCCATCTGGCCTGCTCGGACGATCCTGCATCGAAGATGAACCGCCGTCAGCTTGACCGGTTTCGTACGGCGCTGGCCATGCTGCCGCCCGCGCCGGCCGCGCTCTCCGCTTCGGGCGGGTTAATGCTGGGCAAGGACTACCATTTCGATCTAGTGCGCCCCGGCATCGCGCTGTACGGCGGCCATCCCTTGAACGTCGGTCCCAACCCGTTCAAGACTGCGGTGGTTTGTACCGCCCGCATCATGCAGACACGCACCATTGCGGCGGGCGAAACCGTCGGCTATGGCGCTACCTTCACCGCCGGGCGGACGACGAAGATCGCCACAGCCGGTCTGGGTTATGCCGACGGGTTGTTCCGGTCGGTGTCCAATGCCGGATGCGGCGCCGTCGGGGGAACGCGGATACCCGTCGCCGGGCGGGTGTCGATGGACCTGGCCAGCTTCGACGTCACCGATTTGACGCCGCCGCCGGCGACCGGCATGGAGATCGAATTGTTCGGCGACACCATTGCCTTGGAAGAAATCGCCAAGGCCGCCGGCACCATCGGTTACGAAATACTCACCTCGCTGTCGCGGCGCGCGAAGCGAACTTACGAGGAGAATCCATGAACTTCCTCGCTTCCATCGGCCGAATGACGCTGGACTTCCTGCGCAGCGTCGGTGCGCTGTTCGTGTTTCTGGGCGATGCGGTCGTATCCATTTTCCTGCCGCCGTTCTACTGGTCTCTGCTCGGCAAGCAGTTGATGCGCATCGGCTATTTTTCGCTGCCGGTGGTGGGACTGACCGGCTTCTTCACCGGCGGCGCACTGGCGCTGCAGATCTATTCCGGCGCCGCGCGCTACGGTGCCGAGGCGTTCGTGCCGGCGGTGGTGATGATCGGCATCTGCCGCGAACTGGGGCCGGTGATCGCCGGGCTGATGGTGGCGGGTCGCGCAGCCGCGGCGATCGCCGCCGAACTCGGCACCATGAAGGTGACCGAGCAGATCGATGCGCTGACCACGCTTGCCACCAATCCGGTGAAGTATCTGGTGGTCCCCAGGCTGGTGGCCGCGGTGATCTCGATGCCGCTGTTGGTGGCGGTCGCCGATTCCGTCGGCGTGTTCGGTGGCTATATCGTATCCACCGGTACGCTCGGGTTTACCGGCTCGATCTACATCAAGAATACGGTCGATGCGATCGCCTTCAACGACGTATCTTCCGGTCTAACCAAGGCGGCGGTGTTCGGCTTTATCATCGCGGCAATGGGCTGCTATCACGGCTTCCATTCCAAGGGCGGGGCGCAAGGGGTCGGCGCGGCCACCACGTCCGCGGTGGTTACCTCTTCGATTCTTATTCTCGCCGCCAACTACATTCTCACCAAACTGCTTTTCGAGTGATTGTCATGGCTCAGGCTACCGCAACGGCAAAAGTCGAACTTCGCGGCGTCAAGAAGCGCTTCGGCCCCAAGGTGGTGCTCGACGGCATCGATTTGACCATCGAACGCGGCGAGAGCCTGGTGGTGATCGGCGGTTCCGGCACCGGCAAGTCGGTAATGATCAAGTGCGTGCTGGGTATTCTGCGTCCCGACGAGGGCGAGATATACGTAGACGGCGAGCCGGTAACGCATCTGCACGGCCGCAAACGCGAGGCATTCTTGCGCAAGTTCGGCATGCTGTTCCAAGGCGCGGCGCTGTTCGATTCCCTGCCGGTGTGGGAGAACGTCGCCTTCGGTCTGATCCAAGGGCGCGGTGTCGATCGCATCAAGGCGCGCGAGATCGCTTATCAAAAACTGGCCGAGGTCGGCCTCGGGCCGGAGGTTGCCGTGCTGTCGCCGGCCGAACTTTCCGGCGGTATGCAGAAACGCGTCGGCTTGGCCCGCGCCATCGCCGCCGACCCCGAGATCATTTTCTTCGACGAGCCGACCACCGGTCTCGACCCGATTATGTCCGACGTGATCAACAATCTGATCGTTGCCACCAGGGCGGAAGGCACCACTGCGCTTTCCATCACCCACGATCTGATCAGCGCCCGCAAGATCTCCGACCGCATTGCCATGCTCTACAAGGGCAAGATCGTCTGGCACGGCCCCACGCGGGAGATCGACGCGAGCGGCAACGCATACGTCGATCAATTCATCCACGGCCGCGCCGAAGGTCCGATCCAGATGGAAGTGCGCGGCTGAATCGTCGCTTAACCGAACCGCAAAGCCTGCCGGGTAAGATGCGGGCATGATCCGTATGGGCCGAAAACTTGTCGTCGTGTGCGCCGGGGCGGTCGTCGCCGCCTATGCGGTTTCTCTGGGCGTGCTGTTCGTCCGTCATCAGTGGCTGCTGGGGCCCGATGGCCGGCCGCTGGTCGCCGATTTTCTCGCCGTGTGGTCCGCCGGCGGCATGACGCGCAACGGATCGGCGTTCGTCGTCTACGACCCCATGTTGCTGCATCGGGCGGAAATCGCGACGGCGGGACACGACTTTGCCGGCACGCTGAGCTGGCCCTATCCGCCGTCGTTCCTGTTTGTCGCGGGTTTGCTGTCGGTTGTCGGTTTCGCACCGGCGCTGCTGATGTGGGGGGCGGCGGGGGCGGCGGC
>WSSedL1CaDRAFT_10001528_pt1 | contig 13306 bp, 18 predicted proteins | sample WetSurSL1Cattail_FD_9464 | JGI IMG/M metagenome (IMG submission 9464)
TCAGGAATTGAGTAAAATAGCTCATGAATTTGATATTTCACTGGGATTTGACGAGGTACAAACAGCTGGTGGACAAACAGGCACATTCTTTTCGGTAGATAGCTTCGATTTACCTTATCCGCCCACTGGGATTGCATCAGGAAAGAAATTAGCCAACGGCGTTATTTACATGCATCACCCCATGAAAGATCTCGGTATTCTCGATTCAACCTGGGGTGGAAATCTGGCCGATATGATTCGTTTTTGTCAGGAAATGAAGGTAGTGGAAGAGGAAAACCTGTTGGAACAAATACCAAAAAAATCAGCTCTTTTGCTTAATGGATTAGATAAGCTTAAAAACAAATATCCTGATAAAATACGCAACATTAGAGGGTTGGGACTTTATCAGGGCTTTTCGCTGGTAAATTCCGAAAATCTGACAAAATTGGTAGAATATGCTCAGGATCATGAAAAGCTTATTTTACTCGAAGCCGGAACCGACAGCATCCGTTTCCGGCCTCCAATGGATGTGACCGAAAGTGAAATAAAACTTATGATGGAGATTTTAGATCGTTGTCTGGCTTCGCTTGATTAGTTATAGAACTATTTTCTTTTAATTGTAGTGAAACAAATTCTCAAGCTACTTTTTATGTTTTTCTTGATTCTCTGGGCATGTAATCCTAAAGATGAACCAAAAGTCCCTGTCTATACAACTTTAATGCGTCTAACAGGTGATACAACTGATGTCACCACTACCACATCATATGGAGTTTGTCTTATGGGTGGAAGTACCGATGTGGATACTGCGCTTAAATGGATGATAGCCAAATCCGGAGGAGGAGATTTTGTTGTGCTTCGCGCGGATGTATCATATGGTTATAATCCATATATACGCAAACTTGGCACCGTCAATTCAGTCGAGACGATCGTTATTCGTTCGAATTCGGATGCCATAAATCCTGCGGTAGCTCGTAAAATCCGCAATGCCGAAGCATTATTCATTGCCGGAGGCGATCAGGCAGATTATGTCCGAATTTGGAAAGACACACCTGTCGAAGATGCTATTAATTTTCTGATTAATTCAAAAAAAGTGCCGGTAGGAGGAACAAGTGCTGGTTGTGCAGTTCTCGGAACTTCTTATTTCTCGGCTCTAAAAGGATCGGTAACCTCTTCTTCTGCGTTAAACAACCCTTATTCATCTTATATCACTCTTGGCCACAACGATTTTATTAATAATCCTCTTTTACAAAACACTATAACCGACCAGCATTTTTCACAACGTGGCAGAGAAGGACGTTTGATAACATTTATGGCTCGTATAAAAACTGACACTGGAACAAACCCTCATGCTATTGCAGTAGATGAAGAAACGGCTGTATGTGTTGACGGGAATGGTGTTGCCACTGTATTCGGAACAAACTATGCTTTTTTTCTTGAAACATCTTCTTTACCAGAAATTTGCATAAACAATCTTCCTCTCACATGGAATCAAAATGGTCAGGCTGTTTCTGTCTGTAAAATTATTGGAACAACAACAGGTTATGGCTCATTTAATTTAAATGATCACTCCATTATTTCAGGAGGAACATGGTTATGGTATTATGTGGAAAACGGCATTTTTCACACAAATACTAACTGAAATAAAAGGTAATTTAAATCCTTTGAAAAACAAAATACAAATTTTCAACAAATAAAAAGCCGATAACCATTTTGATTATCGGCTTTTATCCGTACCCCTGACCGAGTTTTTTTCCAAACAGTTTTTGGATGATTTAGATGCGATATGGGAACTTAGAAAGAAGAATTTATTCTAGGTTTGGGCATTTATGTACCCCATCCTCTTCAATCGTGTAAATCCCTAATGGAAGCCCCTTCCAGTGCTCTGGAATACCCCAACACGGTGCAAAGCGTAAAAAATTTTTCTATATTTTTTGCTCAAAAATTGAGCATTGGATGAACGTTTGATATAATAATTAAAACAGCTAAATGCCTTATTTTATTGAGAAATGACCGTTCATCGTAAATATCGTTCCATAAAATGGAAAAAATATTTTAAAACAACCTACTAAATTTTCTAAACTAAGTATTTATTAAATAGAAGAATAAATTATAATATCAATAAAAAACGTAAATTATGAAAAGAACAACCAGAAAATTGTCGGAATCGACAAAACAAAAAATTGCCAACTCTCTGAAAGGGAGAAAAAAAACTGAAAGGCATAAACAAGCCATTGCTAAAGGCATGGAAAGATACTGGAAAAATATTCCAGTTTTGAGTGAGGAAAATAATAGTACTAACCTTAAAACAGATGAAAAATGAGAAAAACGAAAACATCGGAAAAATTCAAATAGACCAATTAAGAATTACATCTCTGGCAGAAGATGAAATCATAGAAATATTATCAAGACTAAAATACAATGATAGGATTGAATATGATGGAATGAATGGTTTTGATTTATGTAGAATTCGGGATAAAAAGTACGAAAATGTCTATCAAATAGGCTATTTCAAAGGGAATGATTATAGAATACTTGGAAAATTACAGTTCAACTTTCAATGTGCATCATCAATGCAATATGTCAACGTAAAAAATGGAAAAAAGAAAATCTGGATAGATATAAAAAACCCTGTATTCTATACAGGTGGGGATATTCTATTACTAAAAATGGTTATCGAAAAACTCAACCTATCATTTCTTCACATCAGCTCTATTGATTTATGCATGGACAAGACCTTTGATATTTATGAGCGTATTCAAAAGAATATCCAGAATAAAAAATTGGAAGTCCTAGTCAATGGTAAAGTGGTTGATAAAAACGATTATTTAAAAGAAGCTGAAATGAAGTCCAGTGGCTCATTACTTAACCCATACAAAGTGAAATCTTACTATATTAAGCAAAAGAAAGCCTGTAAAGACAAGACCAAGGGAAACTATCTGATTATGTACAACAAGAAAGAGGAAATTGAAAACTCATCAGAGAAACAATACATTCTAGATTATTACGGAAAACCTGATTGCTTACACCGTATTGAAGTGCATATATGTAAAGAGAAAATAGGCTCCTTTTTAGAGAATAACAATATTCAATTTAATGTGGACTTGTTGACTAATCAGAGTTTTTTGAAAGAGCTATACGACTACTTTCGTAATTCAATCCTGAGATTCAGAACAAAAAGTAGAAGTGCTAAAGGACGAAAAGTGAAAAGTTGGAATGTTCTATTAAGGTAGATAACAATCCCCCCTGAGAAGACACAGGTTGTAATTTCTTTTCTGACCAATTTTATTGATAAATTACATGATAAAAATCCTAAAGTTTCAATAAAAAATGATTCTTTGAGATATTTATATATAAACTTATTCAACATGGAACTAAACAAAACATCAATCGAAAAAATTATCCGAGGCTTTATTACTCAGTTTAATTCGTTATCTAAAGATAGCGAAATTTGCATTGTCCCTGAAGAGACTAAAATTGTGGCTGTGTGTGAACATAATGTTTCACCCGACTCCAATCTGGCATTATTATACGAAAATCAGAAATTCATATTCTTGGATTCGGGATTTAAAGCACTCTCAACGCATGACAAGTTGTTAGTGGTTGCAGCAAGTATTAATGCACATTATCAATTGACGGAAGGCATGATTACAGGCTATGGTGAAATATTGAGCTACGAACTTGTATTTAATCGATTTCTGGAACAAAAAAGAGTACTCTTTTCAACCAGTGGAGAACTTCTTGAAGAGAACATGGAACAATACATATAATCAATTATCACTTAAATTGTTTTATTAGCAATCCCCAAATCCATAATGGAAATGGGGATTGTTGATTTGTATTTTCTAAAACTGAATTGTTTGATTTTCTTCCTTGTCGTAATTGCCAGAATCTTTATAATGAACAGTTACTTTATTTTGCTCTTTTTCAAGCTTAATATTTAAATCATTAGGCTCACCCAAAGATTTCTCAGAAACTTTTGTTAGAAAAAGTCTTTTCGCTTTGATTCCGTCTTTATAGTATTCTTTCTCTTCAAACTTAACAAATAGCAGTTCGACTGCATTCGCAGTTCCGCCTCCATTTGTAATAGTACTTAAAACATGTACTCCATTATTCAATTTTCCTCTCCATTTGTAGCTAAAATATCCTAATTCATAAGAGTAAGTTCCATCCTCATACCTATCTGTAACTTTTCTCCAAGTAATTTTGCAAACGCTATCTCTTTTGCATTCTATAATTCTGAACTCTTCACCTTCTGAAGGATTATTTGGATTTCCAAAATTTTGATATTTTTTCAAAGTCGATGCATAAGATATATCAATACTTGAAATTACATTTTCTTCCGTCCCTAATTCATTTTCTGTAATTTCATTGATAAAACACGGATTAATCGGTTTTCCTTTATATGTGAAATACTCATTTGCTTCGACTAATTCGGGACTCTCAATTTTCACAGAATCCTTTTTGATATTCGTAATATCTTTTTTATCTTTCATATTACATGAAGATAAGATTAATATTATACTTAAAGCAATGATAGATTTGTAATGAATGTATTTCATAGCTACTATTTTATTACTTCCATAATATTATTTTTTAATTATTTTGACTCTTTTCTTAGTATCATTTTGTTCCTTAGTAGTATAGATTTTCTCTTCTATTGTGCTTACTTCTAACTCAACATCAGTATAACTTGAAACCTTTTTTGAGTTGAAATAGACTTTGTTTTTCTCAAAATCTAACTTCTCTACTTTCTTTTTTAGGCTTTCCCAAGATGCCTTTTTCGATTGAAAAATAACACTTTCGTTTTTGTCTTGCACAATAGGAAGTGCATCTACATTAGTATATACTCTTGCAGTCCAGCCTTTAATTGTAGAAGATGAAACTTCTTTAATTTCGATATATGTACTTTTCATAAAAAACTTATTATCAGGTTCTTTTAGTCGAGACAATTCTTCATTATTTGAAAGTTTCGCCAATTTTAGTTGCCAATAGCTTTTTAAACCGGGTCAAATATGATTCTTTTTTAGTCCGATGTAATTTATCATTTTCAAATGATTTCTTGATAGCCTCAATTACAGATGGTTCTTCAAAAGAGTCTTTTTTAGAATTATTTTGATTAGATTTTTCCATTATATTAAATATTTCTACTCATAAACTTTATGTGTCTGCTCGTTATTTGTTCGAAACTTAATTACCACGTATTTTATGTTTCAAAATAAGGTCTTTTTATTCAATAAATTAATAGTCATTATAATTTGGATTTTATGGAAAACTTAATTCGTTGTAGGCTTAACTGTAAAACTCTTTAATTTTGAAATCTCATCTAAAGAGTAATCTTGAATGAAATAGAAGGTTGCAGCAATTTGCCCAATTTTTGGAAAGCATATCATTCCGATTACGTCGGTACCAAAATTAGAGTAACCATCTTCACTATGTAGATATTCTAATCCTATTGGGGACTTGTCTATAAAGATTAGATTACCTTCACCTTGTTTGTTATTAGTAGCTAATATATTATGAATATAACTGCTACTTTTACCATCCTCAATCATCTTTTCAATAAGCCCAATTTTTCCTTTATCTAAATCAATAGTGCGTAGATTCTTCCCTCCTATATTTTTTTGTCCTGTTTCAACAGTAAACTGTCTCACGCTTCGATTAATATTATGCTCATCTTCTCTAAAGAAGTTGTTGATTGTTCTAAAAGCCGTTTCGGTTCTTAAATTAAACAATTTATATTTATACCTTTTAATATCCCCAACTCTTTTGAAATCACAATTTGTTATCAGGATTTGATAAACTTTTTTATTAAGCTTGGAATAATCAGAAACTTCCTTATTAGTCAGGCAAATTGCAGATAGAGTTTTTATCAAATAATCGTAACAAGCAGCCATATTTTTATTTGGTATTGCAGACACCTCAAAAATAACATTAAATTTGTTATTACCGCCATATGAAGATTTAGGCTCTGAACTTTTTATTGAATAATCAAATGTATTCCTATAAGGCACTTTTAAAACATCAATCAATTGGTTTATAGCTCTTATTTCTGCTTGTTCATTCAGCAATTGTTGTTTAATGTTAATTGCAAAAAGTCCTCCTTGTATTTCGACTGAGACTCCTTTGGTTTGAACAAAATTTATCAATTTGCTAAGAGAAATAGTAGCGTTAAGAGTAACTCCCCAATTTCCGTCTGTTAGTTTCAATTCGTTTAAAATTTGGTAAGATTGTATATTTCCATTCGATATTGACGCATACTCATCTGCTACAATTTGGTCGTTAAAAATTTCAGTTTTAGATGATATAAAAACTCCAAAAGTTTGTTCGATGGCTGAGCGTAGAGCTACTTGGGTGGCTTCTTTTTGTGTCGCTCCATTTCCACTGGAGGTGATATTCACAGTCTTGTTATCTTGAGACTTTACTGTTTGAGTAGTGAAAAGTAATAGAGATATAAGAAATAATGTAGTTCCAATGGATTTTAAATCTTTCATATTTTTTTATTTTACTGAACTTAAAGCTCTGAAATAAATGAATACCATGCGAGTGCCATCTTGATTATCGAAATTCGTAAGTAGCTCCAGGCCTCTCGTGAAGCCATAAGAATTCACTTTAATTGACTCGAGTATTTCAGTAATTGATTCTACAGAGTTATTACTTTTTTTTTCAGAGGTCTTAATAATCAAATCAGACGAAATGCTTGAGCCGTTTATGAATGTATTTGCCTGCGATTGTGCTTTCACCTGAGCAACTCTATTCATTACAGACATGCTTGTATATTTGGACTTATCAAGTGTAATAACTGACACTAAATAACTCTGATTGTAATCGTCAACTATTTTAATTCCCTCGAAAGGCGTTGCGGTAAACATCCTTTTTAGAAAATTCCCAAAGGTAATTTTGTCATCATTAAATGACTGTGAAAATGTTGTAAATCCGTTTATTGTTAAAACCAAAAAGATTAAGGTCGTTTTTAAGTGCAAATCCCTCATGAATTACCAAATTATATATGAATAATTAATTGTTTTCGGTTGATTTTTTGCGTACTCAACAGCTATTTGCCGACAAGTCTCTAACCGTTGTTTTTCTATTTCAACTTTATCAGCATATTCTTTCTTTTCTCGCTCTAAATTGTCTGTGTATTGTTTCATATCAAATTGCCATTGTTGCTTTTCATCAGCAAGAACTTTAGCTTGAATCTGTTTGACGAATGGTGCTATTTCAGGATAACAAGCAGCTCTATGGTTGATATTATTAATCAATGTACGAATATTATCTGCACTTTTTGAATTAGGTGCTGACATCCAAATAGATTTTGCTTTAGAGAACAATACAGCTCCTTCATAATCAATTTTTTGTTTATATACCGTCTGAATTTTGTCTTGACTTTGTATGTAACAGTCTTTACAAACTTCAGGCACTAAAGCTAAGGTGTAAATTGCCTCATCGTACTGCTGTTTGCTAATCAGAGTTTCAACATTCTTAGAAATAAATTCACATTGATTTAGATAGTATGAAATGATTTTATTTTTGCCTTCTTCAATCAATTCTTTAATTGAATTGCTTCTTGGATTTATTGAGTTAAAGGCTTCAATGAACGATTTATTTTCATTATCTCCAACCCCAATCAAGTTTAGGGTTGTACTTGAGAAAACAGTATTACTAATGGCATCGCCAATAAATAAAGTGAGACTGATTCTTTGAGACATTTTTGCTGGTGCACCTGCAATTATGTCTTTTGTTCCAATATTAATATTTGCCGTAATTATAAAACGAGGATTAAAGTCGCTTCCTCCCAGACCATTAATAGTAGCTATTTCCTTTAGTTTCGTTTCTAGTAGGTTTTTGGCTTCATTAGGTACTGGCAAGCTCGAAGGTAGATGAGAGTTGAGAATTATTCGACCAAAATCATTTAGACTTATTTGTGCATAAGCTATCGTAGATATTGAAATGATAATTATTAGTGTGATTACATGCTTCTTCATAATGATTATTTTTCACCCAAAACAAGGATTGCCTCACCAAGTCCACGGGTCATTAATTTTACTTGAAAGTTGAAGGGTTCAGATTTCAGGTAGTTCTGTAATCCTTTCGCAAATTCTCTTGCATCAATAGGTTCGTTTTCGCTATCAAACAATGGAATGCGTACTTGTTCAAAACGGATTTGATTTTCAGTTGCATCACTCACATTAAACATTTTGTTTACAGTATTTTTTTTCATCCATTTGTTGATATAATTAGAAAGCTCTTCTCCATCAATTTCTGTGTCCAGATTCTTATCCCAATTATTCCATCTCCTAATGGTAAGTAATATTTCTCTCCCATTCTTGGATATATCATCAAAATATGATTGAAGTTGAGAGTTGAATGGCTTAATATTATCTCTAATTGCATTTTCTAAAAGAACTGGTACAATATCACTATTACTGAATTTACTATTTCCACTAGCAGAAGCAATGCGTTTACTTGTATATGAATCGAACGCTTCGAGAATGAATGAAACACTTTTTCCTTGTTTAGTTCTATTTATTTTCCACCAAATCTGAATTAAAATATCTGCTTTACATTGTCTTTTGAGTTTATCTAATGGGCTTTCTGACAGAATCGAACCAGAAGTAACACTTAAAGTTGCATTATCTTCACCTGTTCTTGCTTCAATTGCTTTAAGTTCTTGCTCAACATCTTTAATAGAGAAGCCACGCTCAATCATAAGTGCACCAATTTTGCTAATAACCTGTCCAATTTCAGTGTCTTCTTGAAATGCTTGCTTGTAGTTAGGAACTTTCTGCTTAACTCCTTGATTATTGAACTCTGTCATAAAATAACGCTGTTCACACCAATTATCACTCGGCAAAATCATAAGAGTAGGTTTTCTGGACTGACTAAAAAGTAATGCATTTGCACCATAAATGACTATTGTTATAAAAAGACAAATTCTTTGTTTCATATTGGGTTGAATTGTATGATTATTTTAGAATTTTTAGACAAATATATAGACAATACCTGTATGTTCAAAATCAATTTTATATTTCTGAAATTGCTAGTTATTTTAAAATTTGCAATGAAGACTGAAATTGACCAATATGTTATTGATAAAGTGCTGAAATTAAGGAAAGAACAGCATCTTTCTCAAAATGATTTAGCATCATTCATTGAGGTGTCGAAAAGTTTCATTTCTGCCGTTGAGAATCCTCGTTGTAGAGCAAAATATAATGTTTCTCACCTCAACGAAATTGCCAAAGTCTTAAACTGTAAGTTTTCCGATTTTTTCCCTCCAGAGCCATTGTAAATTCTTCTTCTCCAAATAATTTCGTGTATTTTGAAATTAAAAATTGACTTGTAAGAAAAAATGGAGAATAGATTTTTTTTCATTTGTGTAAATGTTTGTGTTTCCCTACTCATAAAGCTTTTCGGTTACTCTATTATTTGTTCACAAAAATAGGAAGTTGATTTTAAAAACATTGAATCCATTTAATCCAATACATCCATTGCATCCATAATGAAAATGATTTAGATTTTTGATGTATTTTTGCTGTAAATTCACAAGCAGTATTCAAAATGCTATCACCAATAATTAAGGAACATATTGAAAAGAAGTTAGGTAAGTGCATTCGTTACCATTCTGATTTAGAATATCTTTGTGTTGAAATAGAGAAAGAGACAAAACAAAAAATCAGTTTAAACACTCTCAAAAGACTATTTGGATTTATTGTTGGAGTTTCAGAACCTCGATTATACACTTTGGATACTATCGCTATTTATCTTGGTTTTACTAATTGGGACGTTTATTTGTTAAGTTTAGACCAATCAGGGAATTCAGGTTTCAACTCATTACAAGAGATAAAAATCGAATCGTTACCTGTATCTTCAATAGTGGAATTTGGCTATGAACCTGATAGAATAGTCCAAATCAGATATGAAGGCAATAATAAATTTAGGGTCATTTCGTCTAAAAACAGTAAGCTCTTAGTGAATGATTTACTAGAAATTACAAATTTTGTTCTCAACTACCCTCTGATTATACTAAATGTTATTAGAACGGGAAAAGATATGGGACGGTTTACTGCTGGAAAAGTTGGCGGATTAACCGCTTTAAAACTGATTTAATTTTAGTAAGTTTGTCGAAACTTTAGGCAAATGAACAGTGAGTCTTCTTCTTTTGACAACATTCAAGATTTCTCCCCACTGATAAACTCATTCTCGGATATTGTTCCCATTAATAAAAATGGAGCTACATCCGATTGCTTTAAAGTGCGTATTCATGCAAAATGGCACTTTCTTAAAAGACCAAAGAAGGCATTCTCCACTAATCCGCTTTATATTGCAGCCTTTAAAAAAGAGTTCGACCTTGGATTCACGCTTGACCATCCAAATATCGTCCGATACCTAAGTAAGGGAGCTGACAAGGATGGTATTTATATTCTTACCGAATATGTTGATGGACAAACGCTCAGTGATTTCAGATTAAAAAATGCTGACTTTTTCAAAAAGGAAGAAAACATAAGAAAATTATTGCTTCAATTGCTTTCTGCTTTAGATTACCTTCATAATCGCCAGATTGTTCATCTAGATTTAAAGCCTGATAACATCCTGATAACGAATAATGGAAACAATATCAAATTGATAGATTTGGGATTGTCTTATTCCGATTGCTATACAGAAATAACTGGAGGCACTCAATCCTTTGGAAGCCCTGAGCAATTCACCAAACCTCAACTTATAGATTATCGAAGCGATTTATATGCTTTCGGGAAAATTGTACTGTTCTTATTCTCTGGAGATACAACTATAAGTTCATTAAGGCAATTACCGTCCCGATATAAGAAACTTGTGAGCAAATGCCTGATTGATGATATTGAAAGGCGAAATATCAAGGCTGTTGAATGTGTAAAGCGAATCAATCAAAAGAATAGATTTCCAGTTCTTTTGGTTGTTGGAATTGTGCTGATTATCACATTGTTACTGATTTGGACAAATAGAGTGAAAACTTCCCGGAACTCAATTACACCGCCAAGGATGCTAAAACAAGATACAATTTTAATCAAACAGAATCCGTCAAATGGTACTATTCAAAATTCTAAGCAAAAAGTCATAGGCAATGGCAATGCCACAGTGATTAACCCAGAAATAATAAAGGTTAACAATCAATCAAAGGATTCTGTAACTGAAATCATAAGATTGGTCATAAGAAAACGATTAAATCCTAATAGGTATGCATTATCAAAAGTTTATTCAGATATTAATGAGTTCAATATTTCTGTTTTAAGAAAGTCATTTGAAGATTGGAAAAATGGGTGTAATGAGGATTGTAAGCTGTTATACGAAGATTATCAATCGGATATATCATTTCAGAAATTCAAAGCTATCTACAATACAGAGCTAGATAAAATAAACTCACCTATCCAGAAACGATTAGATGAGTTTAAGAATTCTCAGCCTTGATGTTGAAATGCTAATTTTTTTATCTTAGTCATTGTATTTATATGCACACCTGCTAGTTTGGCAGCTTCATTGAGTTTATACCCCTTTTTAAGGTAGTCTAAAGCTTTTTTGTTTTTAGGTTTGTTTAAAAATGCGTGAACATCTTCAGTTGTACCTTCTGCTCTGCCTTTATACACGCCTTTAAGCTTAGCTATCCGAACACCTTCTAATTGACGTTCCTTGATTTGGGCTTTCTCCATTTCCCCCACAGTACCGAGAATACTTATCATTAGTTTTGCAATAGGATTCTCCTTCCCGTTTTCGTCCATTGTAATCAAACTCTGATTCAGAAATTTTATCGGAATTCCATTTTCAGTAAAGAAATGGATTGTGTTGAGTATGTCCCGCAAGTCTCTTCCAAGTCTGTCTATTGTCCACACGCTTAAACCTGAAATTATACCATTCTCAATATATTTCAGAACCTCTTTCCCACCTTCCCGCTCAAAGAATGGAATTGCTCCCGAACATTTGTCTTCTACAACTATTTTGTAATCCGATTCATTAACTCTTTGACGGTCGGTTTTCTGTTCCAGTGAGGATACACGACAATAAAGACAATTCATAAATTCATATTTTTAGATTGGTATTATTTATACTTCAAATATATGATTTTTTTGTGGTATACGCAACTATTTTGGGGTAAATCTCACAAAAATGAATCATATTTTGGGGTACACTCTAAAAATATGAGCAAAGCAAACAAAAGCACATAAAAAACACCTATTAAGTTTTTTTAATTCTAAATGTTTATAAATGTGTATTGGCTTGTTGTTTTTCTCGAAAATTAATTGTACATTTGAAGGTGTAGGTCAGCTACATACAAATAAAATAATAAAATCTAAAACAAAATTTATGAAAATGACGATAGCAAATAGATGTGGTGGGAGCACTTGGCAACTATTATTATTGCTTAAAAAGGTAGAGATAAATAACAAAAGTATTAACCCTTTAACCCATGCAGGACTATGAGAATGTAAAACTAAAACCTAAAGATGTGCGGCAATATGAAGGGTTCTCAAATATGTCGGACAAAGAAATAAAATCAATTCTAAGTTTCCTATACGGATTGGCGAAAATAGAGAAAAACATAGCAACCTATAAAAACATAACCGAATGAAAAAAGTAATTATTTATTGCCGTGTAAGCACGGATGAACAATCACATGGAAATAGTCTTGATTATCAAGAAATGAGACTAAAAGAGTATTGCGATATTATGCATTATGAAATTTTTGATATAATAAGGGATGATAAAAGTGGAAAAGATTTTAATCGGAATGGGTGGAGAAACATTCGTCAGCTATGCAAATCAAAAGGCAACAAAATAGAATCCGTTATATTCTTGCGCTGGGATAGATTTGCCCGAAATCTGGGCTTATCTCTCAATGAAATTGAATACTTCAAAAAATATAAAGTAGAGCTAAACTCTAGCGAACAACCTTTGGATTTTAATAATCCAAACTCCATTCTTTTACTCTCAACCTATCTGGCTATTCCAGAGGTCGAGAGGAATAACATAAGTATCCGTACCAAAGAAGGAACATATAAAGCCCAGTTATCAGGCAAATGTACTAATAAAGCCCCCAAAGGCTACATAAATGACAGGTCGGATGAGCGCAACAAAAAAGCAGTAATCAATGATAAGGAAGCTTTGAATGTAAGATGGGCTTTTGAAGAGGCTGCCAAAGGAATTAAGTCGGTAGAAATGATTCGACAAGAGGCAAAAAAACGTGGCTTAGATTTAGGTAAGAGTGCATTCCCAGAGATGCTTAAAAATCAATTTTATATTGGCAAAGTGTCTGTTATGGCTTGGGGAGATAAACCAAAGCATTGGACTAATGGGATTCATC
>WSSedL1CaDRAFT_10001529_pt1 | contig 13291 bp, 11 predicted proteins | sample WetSurSL1Cattail_FD_9464 | JGI IMG/M metagenome (IMG submission 9464)
TCGGACGCCTGTAGCAGCTGCTGCAAGCCCGCCAGTCCGGCCGCCAGCGTGGCGGCGATGGCCAGGTACGGGTTGGCGTCGGCACCGGCCACACGGTTTTCCACGCGCCGCGCCACCGGGGCACTGGTCGGCACACGCAGGCCGGTGGTGCGGTTGTCAAACCCCCAGGCCATGTTGGTGGGGGCCTGGCTGCCTGCCACATAACGCCGGTAGGAATTCACGTTGGGTGCAAACATCAGCATCAACTCAGGGCCATAGGTTTGCAGGCCGGCGATGAACTGGCCAAACAAAGGGCTGGCAGAACCATCGTGCAGGCTGAACACATTGGCACCCGCCGCATCCACCACACTGGTGTGTAAGTGCATCGAGCTGCCCGAACTGCCCGCGATCGGCTTGGCCATGAACACCGCGTTCAGCCCATGTTTGAGGGCGATCTCGCGCGCGGCGTACTTGAACAGGAAGGCTTGGTCGGCCACGGCCACCGCGTTGCCATGCATCAAGTTGATCTCGTACTGCGTTGGGCCGACCTCGTGGATCCAGGTGTCGGCGTTGATATTGAGCGTGACCAGTGCGGCGCGGAATTCGTCCCAGAACGGCGCCAGTTCGTTGAGCATGTTCAGGCTGAAGGCGCTCTGGCCCACTTCAGCCCGGCCACCACGCACGGTGGGTGGCAGCAGCGCCTGCGCCGGGTCGCTGTTGGCGGCTGTCAGGTAAAACTCGATCTCCGGCGCCACCACCGGTGTCAACCCCAGGGCCGTGTACTCAGCCAGTACCCGTTTTAAGGTGCTGCGTGGCGCAAAGGTGCACAACTCGCCATTGAGCTCCAGGCAGTCGTGCACGGCGACCGCGCGAGGTGTACTGGCCCATGGCGCCAGCGTGAGCGTGCTGTAGTCGGGCAGCATGCGCACATCGGGGTCACTGTCGGGAAACACCGGGTTGTAGGAGTATTCACCGGTGACGGCTTGCATCGGGATTGCCTGGCAGATGCGCAGCTCGGCACCGGCAGCAAAGCGATCGGCAGGCATCAGCTTGCCACGCGGGTAACCCGAGATGTCGGCAAACAGGCACTCCACATCCCGCACACCGTGCTGCAGGAAGAAGGCGCGAAGTTGTTCGGGCGTGTGGGGTCGGGTCGTGGTGCTGGCGGGCTGAGACATGGTTTGGACGGGGTGAAGGTTGGAGCGCGCCATCGTATGGGCTGCGGCGGCGCCAGGAGGGCTTAGCGCATCAGCGCCTCGATCTCAGCCACGGTCACCGGCACGCCGCGCGTGATCAGTTCACAGCCGGTGTCGGTCACGATGGCGTCGTCCTCAATGCGGATGCCGATGTTGTGGAAGGCCTCGGGAACGCCGGGCGCCGGGCGCACGTAAATGCCGGGCTCGATCGTCAACACCATGCCACTGCGCAAAATGCGCGCCGGGCGGTTTTTGATGGCTTCTCCGGTGAGCGCGTCCTTTCGTTCACTGATCTGGCCGATCTCGCCAGGCTCGGTGTAGGCGCCGCAGTCGTGCACATCCATGCCCAGCCAGTGGCCGGTGCGGTGCATGTAAAACTGGAAGTAGGTGCGTTTTTCAATCACATCGTCGAGCGTACCCACCACGTTTTTGTCGAGCAGACCGACATCCAGCATGCCCTGGGCCAGCACCTTGACGGTGGCCTCGTGCGGGTCGGTGAAGCGGGCGCCAGCTTTGGTGGCGGCAATCGCCGCTTCTTGCGAGGCCAGCACCAATTCGTACAGGGTTTTTTGCGGGCCACTGAATTTGCCATTGGCCGGGAAGGTGCGGGTGATGTCACTGGCATAACCGTCGAGTTCACAACCCGCGTCGATCAACACCAGCTCGCCGCTCTGCACCTGACCCGCGTCAGCGCGGTAGTGCAGCACACAGGCGTTGGCGCCAGCGGCCACGATGGAGCCGTAGGCCGGGTATTGCGAGCCGTGCTGGCGGAACTCATGTAACAACTCGGCGTCCAGGTGGTACTCACGCACCTCTTGCCCGGCGCGCAACATGGCCGCGCAGCGCTGCATCGCCCGCACATGGGCACCCGCGCTGATGCGGGATGCGCGGCGCATCACGTCCTGCTCATGGGCGTCCTTGACTAGGCGCATTTCGTCAAGGGCACCACACAGGTCGCGTTGTTGTTCGGGGCAAAGCGTGCCGTAGCGCACCCGGGTGCGCAGGCCACTGAGCCAGCCGTCGATACGTGACTCCAGACCAGCATGGGTGGCAAACGGGTACCAGACTGACTCACAGCCGTCGATCAGGCTGGGCAATTGTTTGTCCAATTCGGCCACGGAAAAAGCAGCGTCCATACCCAGTGCCTCGGGCGCGGCCTGTGGGCCCAGGCGGTAGCCGTCCCAGATTTCACGCTCCAGGTCCTTGGGTTGGCAAAACAGGGTGCTGCGGCCATCACCGGTGACCACCAGCCAGGCCTTGGGTTCTGTGAAACCGGTCAGGTAATAAAAATAACTGTCATGGCGGAATAAAAAGTCGCTGTCGCGGTTGCGCTGCTGCTCCGGTGCGGTCGGCAGGATGGCGATGCCGCCCGGGCCAATGTGGCGGGCCAGGGCTGCGCGGCGTTGGGCGTAAAGGGTGTGGGTGTCAGGTGAAGTCATGGTGAGGTTCGCGCAGGGCGAATTCAGTTAACAAAAATCGGTCGGGCCAGTGTGGCAAGTGTATTCAGGGCAAATTGAGCTGTGCCAGCCGCTCGGGTGTACCGACGTCGGTCCAGGGGCCTTGGTATAACTCTGCAGACACTCGGCCTGCGTCCATGGCGGCGCGCAACAGCGGCGCCAGCGCGGCCTTGACACCCTGCGGGTTGCCCGGCGGGATATCGCACCATGGCGGGGCGAACAGGTCGCGGTGGTACAGGCCGATGGTGGAATAGGTGTAGCGCGGCTGCGGGTCATCCTTGGGAAGGTTCAGCGCCAGGCCGCTGGTCGCGTCCAGGCCAAAGTCGCCACGCGGGTTGTGGGCCGGGTTGGGCACCAGCCAGAGATGGGCCAGTTGGCCACTCGCTGCAAAACGTGCAACAGCCGCTTGGGCAAACTCAAAACCCGGCGTGAACACATCGGCGGCCAGCACCCAGAACACTTCGGGCGCCAGCGTGTGCTGCGTCGGGAACAACAGCGGCAGCGCCCGGCAAATGCCACCGGCGGTCTCCAGCGCGGCGCCAAAGTCGCGGCCTTCCATTGAGTACTGCAGTTGTAAGAGCTCTGATTTTGATAGCTGTATGCCCTTGTTTAATAAGGGCTCAAGGCCAAAATGATCACCAAAGGTCTGGACAATCCGGTTTTCCAGCCAGGCGGTGTTGATCACCACCGCTTGGCCACCGCCATGCAGCAGGGCTTCCAGATGCCACTGCATCAGGGGTTTGCCTTGCACAGGCAACAAAGGTTTGGGGCAGCTGTCGGTGAGCGGGCGCATGCGCTCACCACGCCCAGCGGCCAGCAGCATGGCTGGAGCGCAAAGTGTTGGGTCAGGTGAGGTGAACGGCGGCGGGGCGGGTAAAGACGGCATGCTGGGTCGGGGCGGTCAGTCCCCAAGCATAGCCCAAGGTCCGCACCTTACGCGCAGCCAGGGCAGAAACCCGCGCAAGCGCACAATCCAAGGCCGTCACCCTGGTAGTGACCGCCGTCGAGGCACCTGCCAGGGTTGATGGAACGGCTCTGACCTTATGACTGGGTCGCTTTGGCCAGTTCCTCTTTGGACACCAAACCGTCTTTGTTGATATCTACCGCAGCGAAATTGGCCGCCAATCCAGGGATGGCCGTGGCTTCGGCCGTGTTCAACACGCCATCTTTGTTGGTGTCGGCGGCATCAAAAGCCTTTAGCAAATTTTTGGCGCCCGATTGTTGGGTTGTTGTGTCCGCTGCTGGCGCTGCGGGTGACATGGTTTGGGCCCACAGGGCAGCGGTGGTTGTCAGTATCGTCAGAGCAACAGTGGCAGAGAGGATGGGATGGGTTTTGACAGTCATGAATGAACTCCGGTTCAAGTGGTTGGAAAACCCATTGGACTGCGCGCTGTCGCCTGCAACAAGGCATTTTGCCTGCTGTTACCGCGTTGGCCAGTTGCTTACCTCAGACGTATTTACTTACCTTTTGCCGGGCAGGTGTGTGGGCATGCTGCTGCCCTGTTGGGTTTGGTGAGTTACGCCAGCCATTTAGCCGTCAAGCCCCTCTGCTCGATAGAAACGATTGAGTTCACCAGTCGTTGCCAGTCGTATCTTCGGCAAGCAGATGCGGCCAAACATCTCGGCATACCTTTGCCGACTCGACGGGGTAACGACGGCAATATGATGAATCATCTGCCACTTCAGGCTGTCCATAGCACCCTCCAGCGCGCCGCGCCGGTCGTGTTCAAACCAGGTGCGACGACAGTACCGAAAAAGGCTGGTGGCTGTTGATACGTCCAACAGGATGAATCCCGTGGCACGCGCCAGACGTTGTGCGATGCAGCGTGTGTAGTTACCCTCCATGACCCACTGTGCTTGCTCTATCGCCTCGTCATGCAGGCGAAGGAACTCTGCCTCTGGCCGGGGCTGCCAGTCTGTATAAGGCTGATGGAATAGCTGATCAAGATGAATAGCAGGTAGGCTGCGCTTGCGCTCAATGGCTCCAGCCAGGGTGGATTTCCCACTGTTAGAGGGGCCCAAGATGCAGATGCGCGGGCCAAGGTGGTCAAGAACGCCCATAAATCAAATGTTTGTTGAGAGTCGATGGTACCCATTCGCTCTTGCGTGTCTGAGCTGTATAAGCCACCATGACGATGGTCAACACCACCCGAATACGCATCTTCGCGGGTGTTCAGTGGCTGCTGTGTATCATGAACGAACACTATCCCAAGGAGCAGCACATGGCACTGATGGACTTCATCAAAAAGCAGTTTCTGGATGTCATCGAGTGGACGGAAGGTGATGACGGCGCCCTGGCCTGGCGTTACCCCATGGCGGACATGGAGATCCAGAACGGCGCGGTGCTGGTGGTGCGTGCGTCGCAGCTGGCGCTGTTTGTCAACGAAGGTCAGGTGGCTGACGTATTTGGCCCTGGCAGCCACAAGCTCAGCACCCAGACGCTGCCGTTACTGACCAACCTGCAACACTGGGACAAGCTGTTTGCCTCGCCGTTTAAGAGTGATGTGTACTTTTTCAGCACCCGCCAGCAGCTCGACCAGAAGTGGGGCACGCCCCAAGCCATCACCCTGCGCGACACCGATTTTGGCGCGGTGCGCCTGCGTGCCTTTGGCAACTACAGCTATCGGGTAGCCGACCCCAAGTTGTTTCACACCGAAATCTCCGGCACACGTGAACGCTACAGCACACAAGACATCGACGGCCAGCTGCGTGGCCTAGTGTTGCAAAACATCAGCAACGCGGTCGCCAGCAGCGGCATTGCGTTTCTGGACCTGGCGGCCAACCAGTCCCTGTTTTCCCAGGCGTTGACACAACAGCTGACACCTGAGTTCGACAAGATTGGCCTCAAACTCGAAGGCGTCACGGTACAAAACGTCTCGCTGCCCGACGAGCTGCAAAAGGTGTTGGACCAGAAAATTGGCATGGGCATGGTCGGCAAAGACATGGGCCAGTTTTTGCAGTACCAGACGGCACAGGCGATGGAGAAGTTGGCCCAAGGCTCGGCGGGCGGCGGCGGTCTGGCCTCTGACGCTTTGGGTCTGGGTGCCGGTGTGGCAATGGGCCAGGTGCTGGCGCAGAACTTTTCGTCCAGCCAACTCAAGCCGAACACCACAAACCCCGTCGGTGTAACTGCCGAGGAACTGATGGCCACGCTGGAGAAACTTGCCGACCTCACCACCAAGGGCATCCTGACGCCCGAGGAGTTTGCGGCGAAAAAGGCCGAGTTGTTAAAAAAATTGGTGTGAAGCTGCGAGGCCACTGACACTTGGCGGTGCAAAAACACGGCCAGTCATCACCAGGTCATCCATGGCTTGCCAGGGCGCTACAGTAGTCAACCTCAGAACATTCACCCTATGCGCTCATCGTGAGCGCATGACGACCATCACCACAACACCCATGAGCAAGGCATTCACCAAAGAGTCCGACAACGATGACGACGACGAACTGCAGTTGCCGGCGCTGCCACCGGGCGGCAAAAACTACATCACACCTTTTGGTTTTGCCACCCTGCGCGCCGAACTCAAGGAACTGGTCGAGGTGGAGCGCCCGAAGATTGTGGAAGCCGTGCACTGGGCGGCCAAAAATGGGGACCGCTCCGAAAACGGCGATTACATCTACGGCAAAAGGCGCCTGCGCGAGGTTGACCGGCGCATCCGTTTCCTGATCAAACGCCTGGAAATTGCGGTGGTGGCCGACCCGGCGCTGCACCACGGCCAAGTCCAGATCTTTTTTGGTGCCACGGTCACTTATGTGGATGAAGACGATGTGGAGCGCACCGTGAAGATTGTCGGGATTGATGAAGCCAACAGCGCCGTGGGTGAGGTGAGCTGGGTGTCACCGATCGCACGCACCTTGCTCAAAGCGTTTGAGGGCGACGTGCTCAAACTGGTGATGCCCGAGCGGGTGACTGAGGTGGAGGTGCTCAAGGTGAGTTACCCAGCGCCGGCTGCGTCATAAAACCTCGCCTGGCTCGGCGTTTGGCCATGTCCTGCTGCGACGGATATATGAAAAATTGACCTCTATCCCTTATGTAATAAGGGCTTATTGCTCCTAAAAGTGATCAATGAAGAGACGCTAAGCCAAAGGATGTGCTTGCTGACAGCCCAACTTTGAAAAACCGCTCAACCGCCTAGATCAAGCGTTCTGGCGTCTGGGGTCGGTGGCCAGCATGGACATCAGAACCAGGGACTCAAACCCGTCTGGTCCCCGCAGGCATTCCCGCAAAATGCCTTCTTCAATAAAACCTTCGGTTGTGTAGAGATGACGGGCGCGTGAATTGGTGGTCTTCACATCAAGCCAAAGGCGGTGTGCGGCCAATTCACCAAATGCCAGCGCCACCACCGCCTGCACCGCAGCACGTCCGATACCAGCCCCTTTTTGGGCACAGACGACGCGCCGCAATTCCACGGCGTGATGGGGTGAGGTCAGGCCAAACAACAGCACAAAACCCAGCCAGTCACCGGTTCTGGCATCGCGGATGGCCAGGTGGGCGCAGTCCGGGTCCGACAGGGCTGCTTTATGACGCTCTGCGCTCCAGGGGAGGATAAAGGGTGACGTGTCGTTGTCGGCTTCGGCGGCCACAACGTGTGTGATATCGGCTTGGGTGCTTGGGACAAGTCTGAGCATCGGTGCAGGGGCTCCTGAGGAGGATGACAAAAAAACAGTTTGACCCGTTGTTCAAGCCCGTCAGCCAAGTATCTGGCGTCGGTTAGGCATTGCACCAAGCCACCGGTTCGGATAAGCTGGTTCCCAAAAACGGGAGTGGTCAAAAAATGATCATACGCAATGAAACCGCGGCTGATGTGGCCGCTATCTCAGAAGTCACCATCGCTGTCTTTCAGACTCTGACTGTCCGCCAGCACACCGAACAATTTGTCATCCAGGCCTTGAAGGATGCGCGTCGGCGACACACAGATGTCATCAAATTGACATGTCAAACCGTCACACTCGATAGATAACCGACTGAAGGCCGCATGATCGACACCGCTCCCACCCCCGACGCCACGCCTGCCCCTGCTGTCTTGCCCGTGCCTGCCAAGGTCAGGGTGAAACCCAAAGTGACCCCGCCGCCACCGCCGGTGGACACCAACTGGTTGGACCGCGATCTGAGTCTGCTGGCCTTTAACGCGCGGGTGCTGCAATGGGCCAAAAAGACCGATGTGCCATTGCTGGAGCGGTTGCGTTACCTGTGTATCGTGTCCTCCAACCTGGACGAATTTTTCGAAGTGCGCGCCGCGCTTTACACCAGCCTGGCCAAGCCCAAGGCAGACCTCAGCGCGATTGACGCCAAGGCCCAGGAGTCCTTGAGTGGTGTCGCCCACACGCTGGTGGAGCAGCAATACGCGCTCTATAACGAGGTGTTGATCCCGGCCTTTGCCAAAGAGGGTGTGCGCATCGTCTCGCACAGCGAACGCACGCTGGCGCAGCGGCGCTGGGTCAAGGCACTGTTCGAGCGCGAGGTGCGTCCGCTGTTGTTGCCGGTCGGGCTGGACCCGTCACACCCGTTTCCTCAGGTGGCCAACAAGTCGCTCAATTTCATCGTGCACCTGTCGGGCCGCGATGCGTTCGGGCGCGAGAACGAGATCGCCATCGTCAAGGTGCCGCGCAGCTTGCCAAGGTTTTTCCGCTTGCCCGAAAAACTCACAGGAAAACGCACCTTGTTTGTGTCGATTTCCAGCGTCATCCGCAGCCACCTGGAGGACCTGTTCCCGGGCCGCACCGTGGGCGATTTTTCGCAGTTCCGCGTGACCCGCCATTCCGACTTGTCGGTGGACGAGGAAGACGTGAAAAACCTGCGCACCGCGCTGCGCCAGGGCCTGGTGCACCGCAACTATGGTCAGGCGGTGCGCCTCGAAGTGTCTGCTGGCTGTCCCGAGGTTTTGTCGGACATGCTGCTGCGCCAGTTTGAGCTGCCCGCCTCGGCGCTGTACCGGGTGCATGGCCCGGTGAACCTGGTGCGGTTGACCCAGCTGATTGATCTGGTGGACCAGCCCAAATGGCTGTGGCCGCGTTACGAGGCCAGCTTTCCACACCAACTGGCCTCCAACACACCTATTTTTGAGCAACTCCAGACGGGGGACGTGCTGATCCACCAGCCCTACGAGAGTTTTGACGGTGTGCTGGCCTTCCTGCGTGAGGCGGTGATGGACCCCGACGTGCTGGCTATCAAACAAACCATTTACCGCACCGGCTCGGACTCGGTGCTGATGGAGCTGCTGCGCCAGGCGGTGCAACGTGGCAAAGAGGTCACCGTGGTGGTGGAACTCAAGGCCCGTTTTGACGAAGAGGCCAACATCAACTGGGCCGAGAAGCTGGAATACATCGGCGCCCAGGTGGTGTACGGCATCGTCGGCCTGAAAACCCATGCCAAGATGCTGCTGGTGTCGCGCCGTGAGGGCCACAACATCCGTCGTTACGCCCACCTGTCCACCGGCAACTACAACCCCAGAACCGCAAGGCTCTACACCGACCTGAGTTACCTGACCGCCAACCCCAGTTTGACCGCCGACATGGAAACCGTGTTTGGTCTGCTGGCCAACCAGAGTCATATCCCCAAACTTAACAAACTGATCCTGGCACCGTTTCATCTGCAGCGCAGCATGATCGACCGGGTCGACAAGGTGGCCAAGGCCGCTGCCACCGGTGTGCCCGGGCGCATCATCCTGAAGATGAACAGCCTGACCGACGAAAAGCTGATGGAGGCGCTGGTGCGCGCTTCTCAAGCCGGTGTCGAAGTTGATCTGATTGTGCGTGGCGCGTGTATGTTGCCGGCACAGCGCCCTGGCTTTACCGAACACATTCGGGTGCGCTCAATCATTGGCCGTTTTCTGGAGCATTCGCGGGTGTTCTATTTCCAGAGTGGTGACAGCGAGGCGCTGTACCTCTCCAGCGCCGACTGGATGAACCGCAACATGTTGCGCCGTGTGGAACTGGCCTGGCCGGTGGAAGACGCCGCGCTGCGTCAGCGCATCATCCACGAGTGCCTGACGCTGTACTTGGCCGACACGGTGGATGCCTGGACGATGGGTGCCGACGGCCATTACACCCAGCTTCAGACCGGGCGCGGTCGCGTGGTTGGCAAGGCCAAGGCGGCATTGGGCGCGCAAGGCAGGTTAATGAGCATTTATTCGTCCAAGCCCTGATGTAATAAGGGAGTATTGCTATGGATTTGGTACTCTGGCGGCATGCCCAGGCGCACGATGCCGAACCCGGATGTGACGATCTGTCACGCCCGCTCACCAGCAAAGGTGAAGGCCAGGCGGCGCGTGTGGGCAAATGGCTGGACCGCCAGTTGCCTGAGAGTACCCGTGTGCTGGTCAGCCCGGCGCGGCGTGCCGAGCAGACCGCCCGCGCCCTGGGGCGCAAGTTCAAATTCCGTGACGAGCTGGCACCCGAAGCCAACGCCGATGATGCCTTGGCCTTCATCAAATGGACTACCGAGAATGGCCCGCCCCACAAAGGCGCTGTGTTGCTGGTGGGCCACCAGCCGATGTTCGGGCAGATCGCTGCACGACTGCTGGGCATGGGTGAAGCGGCCTGTGACATGCGCAAGGGCGCGGTCTGGTGGTTGCGCAGCCGCCACCACAACGAGGTGGTGCAGGTGTCGCTGCTCACCGTGATCAGCCCTGATCTGATCTGATGCCGTTCGGCATAGCCCGTTTCCAAATTATTTGTATCTAGGCACGCAGCCGCAGGCAGTGCTGTCGCACGACAAGGCGAAGTAACAACGACACGGAGTTTTTGGGAAGCGGAGTTACTGCACCACCAGCTCAAAACTCCACAACATCTTCTGCCACGACAGGTTTTCCTGGCGCAACAGATGGGTTGACTGCGGAAAGTCGATGCTCCAGGCTTCGTTGATGGTCAAGGTAAAACGCTGGCGCTTGGCGTTGTAGGTCAGTGTCAGGTCCTGATCCTGCGGGTCTTGCCGGGCGTGACACAGGATCACCGCCAGGCGCAGCGCCAGCAGTTGCATCACAAAACCGGGCTCCTCCATGTCCGCTTCCAGCTTCTTGAGTTTGCCCCGGTGGCCCAGCACCAGCAGGCCCAGGCGGTGTAATTCGGGCAGGCTGAAACCCACGGTGTCGGCGTTTTCAAGGATGTAAGCGCCGTGTTTGTGGTAGTCGCTGTTGGAGATGGCCATGCCCACCTCATGCAAAGCACTGGCCCAGTGCAACTTGCGTTGCAGGCTGGCCGTCTCGGGGGTCTGTGGCGGCACCAGTTGCGCCAGCAGGCGCCCTGCGACCGCGCCAACCCGCGCAGCTTGTTTGATATCCACCGCAAATTTTTGTGCCAAGCGCTGCACCGATGCATCGCGTGCATCGGTGGTGTGGGCTTGGCGCTCGATCATTTCCAGCAACACACCATGGCGCAAGGCGCCTTGGGCCACCTGAAGCGTGTCGATCTGTAACAAATCCATCAGGCCGCGCAGCACACTCACACCGCCACCCAGCACCGCGCGTCGGTCTTCTTTGAGGCCGGCCAATTGCACCAGGTTGACGTTACCGGCGCGCAGCAGGCATTTCACCAGCCAGTGCAGCCCTTCGCTGCTGATCTGGCCCTCAGGCCAGCCCGCCAGCGCCAGGATGTCAGCTACGGCTCCCACCGTGCCCGAGGCGCCATAGGCGGCATCCCACTGATGGCGCGGGTAGTTGCTCAGGGCTTCATCGAGCACTGCCTGGGCGGCAATTTCGGCGCGATACAACGCTTGTTCGGTGAATTCACCATTGGGGAAATACTTCATCGACCAGGTCACGCTGCCAACCCGGTAAGAGGCGGTGTGCAGGGCTTCGCTGCCGCAGCCCAGCACCAGCTCGGTGGAGCGCCCGCCAATGTCGATCACCAGCCGACGCTCGGCACTTTGTGGCAGCAGATGCGCCACACCTTGGTAAATCAGTCGTGCTTCTTCGGTGCCGGCAATGACTTCGATCGGGAAACCCAGCACTTCCTGGCCACGCTTCAAAAACACATCGCGGTTTCTGGCTTCGCGCAGCGTCTGGGTCGCCACCGCACGCACCTGAGCGGGGCCAAAACCCGCCAGTCGCTCGGCAAAACGCGCCAGGCAATCCCAGCCGCGCGTCATCGTCTCGACGGACAGGTTGCGGTCTTCGTCAAAACCGTTGCCCAGGCGCACGGTTTCCTTGAGGTAGTCCACTCGCTGGATCTGGCCGTGGTCAAAACGCCCGATTTCGAGCCGAAAACTGTTGGAGCCCATGTCGATGGCTGCCAGAAAAGTACCGTTGTTCATACCAGGAGTTTACGTTTGTGGCGTGACAGTCAGATGTCAAAACTGTGTCAGACGCGTGCGGGTTGTAGATGCATGACCGATCACGGTCACTGTGCTGAGCTGGCTTATGGCGGAAAAAACTTTTTGCCACGTTTTGTGGGCAGGTGCTGCAGATGAAGCAACCCATGTGTGGCAATGTATGCAATACTGAATTTGCTTGAAATTTAAGCAGTTTCAGGTGAAGCCCGTCATTGTCAGCTTGCGCGTAGCCGACCTTCGCCGCCACAGACGCACACGCTGCCACGGACCGCGTGTGGCCATCTTTTCCGGAGAGAAAGCATCATGCTCAACAATTTCAAAATCGGTGCTCGTCTGTCGGGTGCCTTCCTGACCCTGGTGGTGCTGCTCCTGGGCATTGCCTACACCGGCTGGGCCGGCATCGAAAAGATGTTCGAGGGGACAGTCGACATGTACGCCGACAGTGTGGTGCCAATGAGCAAAATGAGTGCGGTGCAATACCTTGCCATCCGCAATCGCACCCTGGTGATGGACATGTTGCTGAACCCAGACCCGGCCAATATCACCAAACGTGTGGCTGAGATGGGTAAAAATTCCGAGATCATTGACCAGGACTGGAAAGCCTTTCTGAGTACCAACCTGGCACCGCAAGAAAAGGCCCTGGTGGCCGAGGTTCAACCGGCCATGGCCGCCTTCCGCGACGAGGGGTTGACCCCGGCCAAACAGGCGCTGCAGGCTGGCAAGACCGAGGAAGCACTGGCCATTTACAAGACAAAAATCAGCCCGTTGGCCCCCCAATTTTTTGGCCCGCTGGAGAAATTGATGGAACTCCAGGTGGCCATGTCCAAAGAGGTCATCACCGCCACCATCATCATCGCTGTTGCCACCGTGGCGGCCCTGCTGCTGGCGGCGGTTTTGGCGGTGGTGATCACCCGCTCCGTCACCCGTCCGATTGGTGAGGCGGTGGTGTTTGCCCAGACCACCGCCAGCGGTGACCTTACCGCACGCATCCTGCACGCCAGCCGCGATGAAGTGGGTGAACTGCTTGATGCCCTGGCATCGATGCAGGCCAGCCTGGTCAAGGTGGTCCGAAATGTGCGCGACGGCTCCGAAGGTGTGGCCACGGCCAGCTCCGAGATTGCCGATGCCAACCATGACCTGTCGGCCCGCACCGAACAGCAGGCCAGCGCCTTGGAACAGACCTCGGCCAGCATGGAAGAGCTGGGTGCTACCGTCAAGCAAAATGCCGATTCAGCACGCACCGCCAACCAGTTGGCCATGAGTGCCTCTACCGTGGCCCAACAAGGGGGCAAGGTGGTTGGCCAGGTGGTGCAGACCATGAAAGGCATCAACGAGTCGTCGCACAAAATTGCAGACATCGTCAGCGTCATCGACGGCATCGCGTTTCAGACCAA
>WSSedL1CaDRAFT_10001530_pt1 | contig 13286 bp, 17 predicted proteins | sample WetSurSL1Cattail_FD_9464 | JGI IMG/M metagenome (IMG submission 9464)
CGGGCAACAGGGACGGGCAGGGACAGCCAAAAACCATAACTTAAAAAAAGAAAAAAATTAAAAAAGAAAAAACGCCTTCTAATCCAAACCCAATATTTCAAAAATCAATGTGGAGAGCGCTTAGTGCGCCTTATTGAGCGGTAGCGAGATTAGGCGCACTTGGCGCTACTACATTTATTTTTTAAATATTGGGTTTAACATTCCGCGTTTTTTATTTTTGTTTTTTAACCGCTGCCCGAACTGTAGGCGTAGCCGGAAGTGAGGTAAAAATAAGCGCGTAGCACAACATAAGGAGGCGGCAACGCGGCCTTATTTCAAATAGCTGTGGCGTTAGAGCAGTAAACAACAGTGCGCAGCTTTTCGCGCTCTGTTGTTTACTGCGTTTCAACGCAATGCTGTGGATTTTTCTAAACAAGGCTTCGCAAAGCGATTCATTAGCTGAAGACGTGGAACTGCAAAGAGACAAACTGTAGCGGTAGGATTTATTACGTATAACCCTGACGTTGTTTAATGCGGGGATTTTTGGAGTGTTGCGGTTTAATGTCCGCTTTATTCCGAATGTTTGTTAGCAAAAAAATGCGGCTAAAAGCCGCATTATAGAGAAGGATATAAAGCTCTGAATTCCGAAAAGGAAGTTTGCATCTCAAGAGTTGAGCTTATCTTACCTATAAGTATCATCGGCTTGAATGTGGCAAATCGTCACGCCACAGATTGTCACACTCCCAAACGACAAAGCCGTCTACAACCCCGGATACCGATCGATGCCGTTTTGCGTTGATCAGAGACATCAAAGAACCGTTGAGCATAGGCAGTGCCTGGGACGATTTATCACTAACAAATGCGCCGATCCTATTGCCGGCGCATTCATCCGGAAACCAGCGCTGCGGATATGATTTCACGCTAAAGCCCCTGGCCGTTAATATCTCGGCAACAGAAGCGCGGCCTGTCGTATTCTTCCAGTTAACGCGCTTTAACGTATGCAGTGCTCCCAACAGCGCCAACACCGGAGAGTCAGCTGCCTGTTCCGCTAACGACAACGCCATCCATAAATCACGGTCAACGCTATTCTTTGGGCCGGAATCTATCGCAATTACCTTAATGCACTGGCCTTGCCGTTTCAGCTCAGCAAAATTTTCCAGCATGCGCCGGTAAGATGGGTAATCAACCGGTGGCCATAACGCGACTTTATTGCTTGACGCCCTGCCCTGCATGACCGCATCCAGAATCGCTTGCTGGTCACTGGCGATTTCAAGCCCAATGACGACACATTGATGGTTCCGGATCACATCTAAAGCCAGGCTTTGGAATAACTCAACGGACTCAACCCTTTTGTGATTCTCGCCGATGATCGTTATTGTGCCTGGCTTTATCTGCTCCAGGATAGGGCTGTAAACAGCGGCTACTGAGGCGAAAGGTAGCAATAAAAGTATGAAATAGTATGATATGATACTATACTGAATCATATCATTTTGTTAACTCATCAATTTTCGCGTCAATGGCCTCTTGCAGGACATTTAAGCAGAATTTTTGCATGCTGTCCGGGGTATGCTCGGCAATGTATTTCAGCTTCAACAAATAAGGTTCGGACAATCTCAGGTTGTAAACTTTGGTTACATCTTCCCGAATACCAGACTCTTTCCAGGGATAAGTCGCTTTTGGCTGTTGTGCTGCCGTTGGATTTACTTTCTTCTCAGCCCCACTCAGGAAAGCGTCTAAATCTTGCTTATTAGTTTTTGATGGCGGCCTGCTTTTTAATTCACTCATTGCCGAATACCTCCCGGTAAAGCACTTCCATTTCTTCGACTGCCTTTGGATCTTTCGGTTTTAGCTCCGTGACGGCCAAGCCGTCTTTTGCGGCTTTCCTGTAGGCAATGCGATCCCTAATGGTCACGTCGGCAAGATCAAGGTTGGCGAAATCGTCCAGCAACTTACCCGTATCGTCAGATTCATGAACGGAAGGGTTGGTTGACGAACGGCTGATGATCACCCTCGCCTGCACACCTGGATTAAAGGCTTTTGCGGTTTCAACCAGCTCGTCCATTTGGTTCAGGGTCCAGATGTCAAATTGGCTGGGTTGTATCGGGATATAAGCTTTTTCGACCACAACTAAAGCCGACCTTAATTCGACAGAATCCCGGCCGCCGGCATCGATGATGATGTCCTGGTACCGGTGCGCAAGGTCTTTGACCTCTGCCGGCAACCCTTTGCCAAACTTTTGAACGCAAGCAACGCGTGGAGTTATATTTTCCTCATCCCGGCTTTGCGCCCAATAGTTCGCGCTGCCCTGCGGGTCTGTGTCAATCAGCAAAACGTCACGACCGGCCAAGGCCCTCATGGCCGCTAAGTTAGTCGCTATCGTGGTTTTTCCGGTACCGCCCTTCTCGCCGCCTATTAAAATAATCATTCTATATCATCTCATGTTGTATCGTATGGTATGGAATCATATCATACTATTTTTGAAGGATTCACTTGCCCGGTAGTGTCACGCCGCCCTGTTCAATAATCAGCGCTTTCCTCAGCATGGAACTGGCCGATGGGTAGGCTTCGTAAAGAGCGCCGATTTGCTTGTAGTAGCCAACGGTATCGAATCGTTCCTTAGCTTGCTGCTGAGTGATCAGGGAGAGCATCGACCTGAAGGCGGGGGACACCGTCACCATCCGCAATCCTTTTATTATGCGTGTTGTTGATTCCACCAACACCAAATTAAAGGGCAGGTAGCCAAGGTTGTCGTCAACTTTTTCACCACAGGCCAAATGAATGGTAAACGCCAGGTCTGACCAGTCCAGAAAGCTGTCGATCTTGAACAGGAAGAATAGAAGGCCGCGTTCGTAGAATAAGCCAAACGATGACGATCCGTTTAGGAAGGCGTCAATGTCCTTTTCGGTAACCGAGTAATTGAAGGTCAGCATAGGGACGCCATTAATCAATACTATGCTCATGCTCTTGGCAGGCATGTCGTGGTCAAACTTTTCGCCGACTGTTAATTTATAAATATCCATCGTAGTTTAGATGAAATAATATCATACTATATCATACCGCTTTGTTGGCATGACTATACAGGTTGCCAAACAACCGGATCACGATAAAGATCATGGTTTGGGTGGTTTTAATCGCCGGAACCCGGCTAGGGCATTCTGAGGCGAAATCATCAATCGCTGCATTCATGAAATTGACCAGACCCATTTGCGGACTGTCTTTGATGATCCTATCTACAAATCGGTCTTGAAGTTTTGACCTTATTTTCTTGTCCATGTGCTTGTCTTTAATTAACGATTGCAATTCCGCATCTATAAGTACAGCTTGTTTTTCCAGCCAGTCAATATCCATGTCGTTTTGGCAGGGGAGGGGGCCGAAGGCTTTTTGATAGACGCAAAGCGTATCGAAACATAGATCCATAAATAGGTAGGCCATTTCCTGATTTTCTTCGGCAATAGCCTGCGGGAATATGCTGAAAATCGCTTGAGCCAGACCAGTTTGTTCGAGCTGGAATTGTTCAATAATTTTGCTGCCTATTTCTTCATTAATGCTCTTTGCATAAGCAAGGGCATCGTACAGCTCTTGGTCGGAAAGTTCGTGCATAGTAGTTTCCATTAATATGATACTAAATAATATCATACCATATCATATAATCTAATATCAAAAGCCAACGACATCCGAACACCAAAGCCCGAAATAAAGGAAAGCGAAAAATAAGAAGAACTGTGGATTACCCAATATCCATGGGAAACAGAAGAGAGCATTAAGGGCTTTGGTGGGCGGGGGAGGTGGCGGGGTTAAATAACTCGTGCGTACCGCACACAACTTGAGGGCAGGAGCCCGAACATAGACAGGGATGGCAACGCGTAAGACTGAGCGAAGGTAGCAACCAATTCTCAATTTAACCTAACTTCATGCCAGCGGCCTTGGCTCATGCGCTGGTGGATTAACTCTTTATATTGATCCGGAGGAGGAGCTATCTTTCTCTGGTGTCGTTTTTGATTACAAAACAGGCAAGCCGCAACGATGTTATGTTGTTTAGACGATCCGCCATCCTGATGAGCTTGAAGGTGTTCGCCGGTACATTGAAAGCGCTTGGCCTGACCAAGAGTAATCTTATGTTTTAACGCGAATTCATGGGGTTTTCCGACCACATGGGTTGGCTGCAATAAAAGCAGTAACCGGCTTGACGGATAAAAGCGGTAGAGCGGGGTTTTACGAGAGATTTGCGAGGTTTTGCCATATAAGCGACTCCGACTAAGGTTAATAAAGTCCCCGGCATCTCAAAGCTGAGAATGTACGGGAACCAGTCGGAAATATCGCGAACTGGCAGATCAGGCGCCCAATAGGGTATAGCCAGTCTCAAGTATATAGCCAATTAGCTGACAGAAACAACCATTAGAACGAAAAGAGGGTAGGGGCTGAATAGAGGGGAATGGCGGCTTTTTGAGTAGTTTATGCCTGAGCTGTGCAATGGAAGTCGAGGCGGCACTGGCATGGATGCCTGTGCCGCGCAGCCAGGGATGGCTTTGCTGTCCTTCGGCGACCAGTGAGTTAAGCAAGCCGGGAGGGCAAAGGGGCAATACAGGGATGTATTGTGCTTGCCCGGACGGTTTGCGGGTTATGCGTCGTGGCCGGTTGAGTGGTCAAGCTTCTGAGTAGGAAACAGTTGAGCTGTACACTGGAAGTTGAGACAACACGCACACGGACGTGTGTGTTGCGCGGCCCAGGGATGGCTCATGCTCGGGCGTTATGGAGAAGGAGAATTTGAGCAATTCGGGAGGGAGTGTTTAAAAGCGGACAGGGAGGTTTGCTTTTAAGCCGACCGGACGATTTGCGGGTTAGCGCCACTACTCTTCGGCCGGTGCTCTTAGCCGTCTCCACAGTGCTAGAAGAATCATCCCGGAAGCATCATCCGGATGGACAGAATTGTATAGCTCGTTATTGTTGCACGAGGCCAGCAATTTACTTCCTTGCTCGTGCAGCCCAAAAGCATTCCGGATCGCCATGCCCAGGCCAAAGTGCAAATTGATCAAGTCTTCTTTTTGCATGGCAGCAATGGCGAGTTTCTGTTCGCCGTCCAGGATCATCATTAGCCGATCAACTGCATCGGCCACAGTTTCCGGAGGATTCAAAACTTCCAGTTTTAGGGCTGACCAATTTTTAGACAATTTAACTCCAGCCTAGAATAGACGAGGTACTGAATGTGATTGTGACAAAGTTATGACAGGGTTATCCACAGATTTTGTGGATAAATTCACTTTGGTGTCTTGTCCATGAATAGCAAGCCATAGCGAACCACATTGCGACCGCCGGCCGGAGTCAGGTTGATTTCCATTTCCTTCAAAGCTCTGCTGATGACTTCGGCGTAACCGGCTCGGCCTTGGCTGGTACCGTTCATCAAAGCCATTAGTCGACTCAGGCGCTGCTTGTCGTCTTTATCCAGCCAACAGCTCACTCGGGAGTCGCCGCTCCGATTTTTGGCTTTTCGGTAATGTTGTTGTCTTTCTCGATTTGTCGTAGCCATATTCTGTTACTGGTAATAGGCGGCTTTGTTACCGCTAACGGCAGTAGTTAGTTATTTTGAATCTTAGCCGTTCTTCTGGGTTTTGCCAATTTTGATTCGAGATCGGCTGAAAACGGTAATATTTTTACTAAAACAAATGTTTTAGTAATTTTATAGCTGCCCGGCATTGTTCTTTTGCGTTTTCATCACTCCTAATAGGCTTTTTTTTGCTTTCAATCTAGTTTTTTACGTTTTTGCATTCTTAGTTATATACTATAAAATAGTAATTTTAGTAAATTAATCTGCCGGTTGTGGGCAGGAAAAATTTCAAACAGGTTTCCACACGCGGCAAGGAGTGACGATGGCCAATACCATTGAACTGAAGTTCGACAAAACCAAGAAAGAATTTCTGGAGTTCCTGAAGTACACCAAGGGCCATGCCAGCACCACTTGCTACAACTACAACTCAGACCTGAATATCTGGATCGGCTGGTTGGGCGAGGCGGATCACGATTGGCGCAAGTGCGGACCGACCGATGTGGAGAAATTCGTCAGCCATTTAACCCGGCAAGGGGTAGGAGCGCATGCCGTCGCCCGCAAGATTTCCTGCCTAGCGACCTTTTACAGATGGGCCAAGCGCAACGACCATGTGCAGGAAGACCCCATTTATCAAATCGATAAACCCAAGCGCCCGCGGCGGATACCGGTCTGGCTGGAACAGGACGAACAGGACGTCTTCATGAAGGCCACCCGCAACTACGACGACATCCCGGACAACATTTACGGCCGCAGCCGGCAATCGGCCATCAAGATTCGCCAGCGCTATGAGCTGTTATTCGAGCTGATCCAAAAATCCGGACTCCGCATCAGTGAGGCCTTGAGCCTGAAAGTGTCCGATATAAGAGTGCTAGACGGTATCGCCAAGCATGTGCGGGTGATAGGGAAGGGCAATAAGGAGCGCCTGGTACCGCTGCCGGAGGCCTTCGGCCGCGTGTTGGCCGTAACCATTGCCGACAAGTACCGCGACGAATTCCTGTTCGCCAAGAAGCCCGGTGCCCGGCCGATTGGGCAACATGCGGTTCGTGCCTATTTAAAGAAGCTGGTGGAAAAATCCGGCGTCCAGAAGAAACTCACGCCGCACAAGCTCCGGCATACTTACGCCACGCGGCTGCTGGAAAAGGACGTGCAGCTGGTCGATATTCAGGCGTTGCTGGGACATGAAAGTATTGCCACGACGCAGATTTACACCCATGCGGGGCAGGAGCGGTTGAGCAAGTTAGTGGCTGATATTTAAATAATTAAATAGGATGATGAGCTCCTCAGAAAACTGAAAATATGACTTAAAAATAGGAAAGCTAGGTACTTTGTTGACATAACTCAAAATTTAGATGACTATAAGTAGCATTTATAATGCAATCAAAAAATAAATCTTTAGATCACACATAACAAATGAATAATTCTTTTTCTGATAAGCCGAAAGTATTATCTCTTTTTTCAGGAGGAGGCGGGCTAGATATTGGCTTTCATCAAGCAGGTTTCAATATTATAGCTTGTTTAGAAATTGATAAGGCAAGCTGTATGACCTTAGAAAATAATAAGGAAAGCTTCTCAAGCGAAGGAGTTTCAATATTCAATAGTGATATTACTAAAACTCATCCATCCAGTCTTAACCTAAAAAATATTGATTTTATAATTGGAGGGCCTCCTTGTCAGAGTTTTTCTGCCGCCGGAAGGCGAGCAGGTGGCGTGCCTGGAATTAATGATACCAGAGGTTCCCTTTTTTGGGACTATTGCCAATATGTTGAATATTATAAGCCTAAGGGTTTTTTATTTGAAAATGTTAGAGGGATACTTCAAGCCAACCATTCAAAAGATTGGGAGGTCATCAAAGCGAGTTTCGCTGAACTTGGATACAAATTATTTTATAGAATTCTAGACGCCGCAGGATATGGAGCTCCTCAACATAGAGAAAGAGTCATTCTTGTTGGTATAAGAGAAGATTTAGATATTAAATTTTGTTTTCCTCGGCCTACACATGGGCCGGATTCAATCAACTCTGCTCCGTATATTACCGCAGGCGAGGCATTAGCTGATTTTGACGATCCTGATGAAGAAGAAGTGCCATATGGTGGCAAATATGGTCATCTTTTGCCAGCTATTCCCCCAGGATTAAACTATTCGTTTTACACAGAGGAACTTGGGCATCCTCAGCCATTGTTTGCATGGAGATCAAAATTTTCAGGATTTCTGTACAAGCTAGATCCAAACAGCCTTTCAAAAACTTTAGTTGCGCATCAAGGCCGTTATGACGGGCCATTCCATTGGAAGAATCGTAAGCTAACAATTCAAGAATTTAAAAGAATACAAGGATTCCCTGATAACTATGAAATATTAGGAAGCAAGGTCGATATCCTGAAACAGATAGGTAATTCTGTCTCACCTAAAATGGCGTATTATTTAGCATTGGCTGTGAAAAAACAGGTTTTTTCAGATGAACGAATTGAAATAGCATTATTAAATGCAGAAGAGCCACTTTCCTTTGATAAGAGAAAAGGACTGAAGGCAAAAGCCACAAGAAAAAGTTCTCAAAAAAAATCACTTCCCTTAGGCCATCCATCTTTACTTATCTTCGATATACCAACTTCTACAAAAAATATCACGGATAATATTGTTATCGGTGAAAGAAAAATCACTAGAAAAGCAGTATTGTCTAAAGGGAAGTGGAAAATTTCACTTGGAAAAGATCAAGATAAGAGTCTGCCTCAAGTCAAAATTTCTCTCAATTTTGATAGGCTTATAAATAATCAATTCCATGTGATTGAGGCTGTCTCTAGCCTTGGAGATTTTGAAGATATATCCTTATTGTGGGACAAAATTCATATAGCCGTTGCATCATCGAGCAGTTATAGCGATCTTTCTCCATTATATGGTCACTTTACTGAACCTTATCCTAAATTCGATATGAATGTGCAGATTTTACCTGCCAAAAATTCATTCTTTAACTTTCAGGAAAAGCTCAGCAATTTTCAATTCTTGTCTGAATTGCACCCTTTAGAAGAACTTACAGGAATGGCTGGAGTAATGTCTCCGATAGAAATTGTAAAGTATCTTAGAAGTATTGGCTTTGATATCCGGGTACATGAGACGAACAGGGCTATACCTAATGGTTACTTTAGAGTTTGCTACCCTTTTACCATGCCTAAGGATACCAAAAGTTACACAATATGGGCCGATAAAGGCGATCATAAACATAGTGACTTAATATTTGAAACAAAAAAAGCAACAGCTATTTAAATTACTTTTGACTTTTCAAGTGTTCTACCCACTTTTCGATAGTATCTCTTTTTAAGCTGCTAATCCTTGGGAGCGTTGTAGATATTTTTTCTAAAAGATCGAAAGCCTCATCGTCCTGTAATCTTGACATGAAATAAATATCATTGAGATTTAATGCAACAACGTGAATACCTTGATTTCGATAACGATCAATGGCCATTTGCCAATGCTTATCATTTCTAACGTGATCTTTTACAGGTTGGGCTGCTGCGGAAATCAAAAAATAGAATTTCAGCGAAGGATTGTGTTCTTTTCTATCGCCTATGGCAGAAAGGACATCAAAACCTATTGATTTGGATTTGTCCTTAACTTCAACGCCAATGAATGGCTGATTATTTCTTTCAAACCAAAAATCGCCAGGTGTTAAAGCCCTCGCATCAGCCGCAGTCTTATGACCTTCAACGCCTTTCAAGGCCAAGGCATTTTTTCCAAAGCGGCTATTTAAAACTGACTCCATTATAGCAATGCCCACACATTTAACGAATTGAGGATCTGGGTTCTTATCTAAAAAACTCATAACGAAAGAAAACTCGTCTACAGAAAGCCTTGCATTTGTATTTTCTAAAGCCTGCAAACTTGCATTTCTGATCTTTTGTATATCAATTGCAATATGCATCAAATATATAAAGAAGTACTTCGCTTGGGTTTCGTTACATTCTTCAATATCGTTAATAATGTCTTTGAACAATTGCAGATCAAAAAGCACCTTTTGACCTTGATCGGCTACTGCATTTCTTGAGAGTCTTTTCAAGTTTCTCATTTTCTCTATTGCTCTTGTGCCTTGCATGCCTGAATTGGAAGAGCAGAAATTTTTGTGGACTTCTTTTTTGGTTACCAACGGAACAGTGAATTTTTCGTCTTGTGACCTAATTGAAAAGGCCCCCGCAATCGGCGACTCATTTGCATCTTTTGCCCACATTTTACAAATGTCTTGCTGAGGATGAAGCCATTTGTACCAAGCCGTAGTTACTATAAGGTTGACAGGGGAGGTCCAGCCATATTTTCCGAATTGCCAATTGTCAATTCTCTCAAGCAGTTGAATAGGTATCTGAGAAATTATTTTTTGTTTCGGGAGTTCCAAAGCTTCCTCAAATGCAGTATCAAGGGCTTCCCTTATTTTGTTATTTAATTCAGTCATTTTCGTTGGTTTCTTTATCTGTATCCGTTTTAGTGAGAAGTAGAGATACAGAAACGCCAAGAACGGATGCAAAAATCTCAAGTGTGCTAAGCGTTACATTGCGCTCTCCGCGCTCCACCGAACCAACATAAGTACGGTGAAGGCCACATTGATCCGCGAAATCTTCTTGGGACAAACCGTGTGTATGACGAAACCGCCTGATATTCTGGGCTAATACAGTTGTTAACTCTGAACCAGGCTTACGAAATGATTTAGTTTTTTGCATTCGATTTGGATAATCTGTAGATCTCTGGCCCTAATGTTCCTAGGATGATGACTTTGAGTCTACAGACGATAAGTAGCGATGCGCCTTTGCTTTATTCTTTTTGGGTAAAATATATTAATGCTTTAACATGAATAAAACGCAATCGGACGGTAATTGAATTTCCCGCCTGGGAGGGAGTTAAGCAAGGTGTGTTAAGCCATTACAAAAATATTATTATAATTTCTTAATTTATTACACTAGTAGCTTCCATCATCTAGATTGACCCATATAATTGCCCCTTGCGGATGTTTATATGCAACTGGCTCAGGTAATGAGATGGCTTTTTCCAAAACCCAAGCAAAAATCTTTTCATATCTGCCAAATATCTGATCAAATTGCTCTAAGGGTACGCAATGCTTGTCAATATTTCTCTCAAGATCATCAATAGTAATAGGCCCCACCACATCCACGATCTCGCATTTTCCTATTACCATGCCGGAACCGCTTTTTATCAGCGCTATTTTGCCTCTAATTTTTGTATTGCTTCCCCTGATTTCCCAGGTTTTTTTGCCAGAAAGTATATTTTCAATGTGAGGGCTTTTACTAATTAGTGCTTTCATAATCTTATCAATCGGTTAGTGGTCGCTTAATTAAAACATGAATGATGATGAAGAAGTAAAAGCAATTAAAACCGCTCATGATCGCAGTACTATTATGGCTAAAATACGCTCAAAAAATACAAAGCCAGAGCTGATAGTTCGCCGGTTAACACACAGCCTTGGATATCGCTACAGATTGCATAGAAAAGATCTGCCAGGAAAGCCCGACCTAGTCTTCGCCAAAAGAAAGAAAGTAATTTTCGTACATGGTTGCTTCTGGCATAGCCATAATTGCAGGGTAACCCCAAAAATACCAAAGTCAAACCGGGACTATTGGATACCAAAGCTTGAACGCAACGTGCAAAGGGATAGGGAACATCAAGAACAATTAATGAATATGGGCTGGCAAATCTTGGTGTTATGGGAATGTGAACTCAAAGACAAAGAGTGCCTCGCTGAAATAATTAAATCATTTCTCAATTCATAATGCAGTCCGCAATAATTAAACATCGGCTTATCGCTTCACACCCTTTTCTAAGTAATTATTTATCATGTCTGCCTAAAATACAACCTCTGGAGCCGCAAGACATTACTGTCCTTGACGCGATCTCAAAAATTGTTATCGGCCAAATGCTGTCCAGGAAAGCGTCCAGTACAATCATACACCGGGCCGAAAGTCTAACGGCAAAGGAGGGGAAGAGTGAAATTGCCCTGCTCTCAGAGGAAGAAATGCGGTCTTGCGGGATCAGTGGCTTTAAAGCCAAAGCTATCAAGCTTTTCGCAGAGCAATATTTCAATGATGTGGATAGATATGAGAATTGGCGAAACTTGGACAGCGCCAAGTTGTTTGAGGAAGTAAACAAACACTGGGGGCTTTCGCACTGGTCAGCGTCAATGCTGGCTATTTTCTACTTTGGCTTTGAAGATGTGTATCCGCTTAATGATGGCAGCATAAAGCGGATAACCGGCCTTTTAGAGCAAAAAGGCATAACTTTTGAGCCAGAAAAAGCGGCACCTTACCGCTCTTACCTGGCTCTGTATCTATGGGAAATACTGGATCGGAAGTTGATTTAGCCATAGACTTATGTAATTGTATCTTTCGCCAATACAATAAATAATAGCCGGTTGTAATAAATACTTAATAAGGATGCATTATGTCAAGTGATGATTATATATCGAACAAAGAAATGGATTTAATGGTTGAGCGAAGTGAACAGCATACACAAGAGATGCTCGACCTTCATTATAATCCTGCACGAAAGAAAGAGAAGGATCTGTATGATGCGAGTTGTGCGGTAAATAAATTTAATCGCCAGTTACCAGTTGATAGTCAAATTGGTTTTTATATGGAAAACGGGAAGGAAAATTTCATTACAGTCACAAAAGAAGCATCTATAGCCTATATAGACCATGAAACTTTACAAACGTCATTTGAAGGCTGCGAGCTAAACCTTGAAAATGGAGAATATCAAGATAAAAAATATATATTAGGCATAGATCAATCAAATATCACTATTGAAGGATATAAACTGGTATCTGAGTTATAAAATAGCCAAGTTAATTTGGATCGTGTAACTATTAACCCGGTCCAAAATTATCCGTTTTCTATGAGCTTGTCGAAGGGCGTTTGAGAGGCTTCGATAGACTCGGCACAAACGGTATTTTCAAGGTATGTAAGGGTTGGGTTAACAGACATTTTGAGACAAAAAGTCTTATATTCAGCGCGCTTCGAATTTCCACTAAAACATCCTCTTTAGCCACCGTGGCACGGCATAATCTGGAGACTTCCCGCCCAATGCCAACTCCAGCACCGCGACTTTGCCCCAAATAACTATCCCGATTCACCAATACACGCCGACCAACAAAAACAGCCCAACCACTGCAAATTTCATCGCCCATAGCTCCATTGAGTTCTGCCCGTAATCATGGCTCATAATCTCCTCAACCTTGTTGTGTCCGACCTGGTCCTGCATATGAATTTTTCTGGGCATGATGGCTCCCCTGGTTATTATTATTTTCGTAGCTAATGATTATTTTCGTAGCTAATGCGAGCGGTAGCTGCGCATTTGCCCGACCAGCACACCCTGGATCTCGACTTGATCTGGGCGGTAGGTCATCTCTGACATGCTGGCATTAGCCGGAATTAACAGCACTTTCCCCGGCGACTGCTCGATGTATTTCAAGGTCGCTTCGGACTTCTCAATCAAAGCCACCACGATCTCGCCGTTGCTCGCATAACTGCGTTGCTCAATGATCACCCAGTCGCGGTCGAATATCCCGGCCTCGACCATCGAATCCCCCTGAACCTGCAACACATAACAGGGCTTATCGCTTTTCAGCAGTTCCGGCACGGCCATATAGTTGATGTTTTCCAAGGCCTCAATCGGCCTGCCGGCGGCAATCTTGCCGACAAACGGCAGTGAATGTTCACAAGCCGTATAGTCTCTCTGAGCCTTGGCGGACAAGCGGATGCCGCCTTGCTTGTTGCCG
>WSSedL1CaDRAFT_10001531_pt1 | contig 13283 bp, 14 predicted proteins | sample WetSurSL1Cattail_FD_9464 | JGI IMG/M metagenome (IMG submission 9464)
TGGGGCGCCAGGAGGACCACCTGCCGGGGCATAGACTATCTCCTGTGGCCAGCCCGATGGTACTTCGGTATCGGTGGTGCTGGCGGTGCCGGTGGTATATGGGTCGCCGCTATAGCCGTTTATCTGGTCATTTTTTATTTTTTTACCAGGGTCAGATAGAATAGCCATGCATTAGCATTTTGGGTTATTGTGTAAAATTTTCGGCTCATGGCTATTTCATGGTTGGGCAGCCCGGAGGGATGCCTATGGAATCGTAATAAACTTCTACGCCATCTTCAATGAGTTGCTGGCGTTTGATGTAATTCACGCTTCCGGCAGTTATCTCGTAAACGCCCGACTGAAACTTGTTCTCAAACGTTCCGTTGCCTATCTTACTTGTTACCCTTATGCTGCCTGCATAATAGTGTTTGGTAAACTTTCTGGCATAGGTTTTTCAAAGAACATTTGGTTTGAGTCTGGTAATTTTTTGTTACAGGACTTTTGTATCTTTTGCTTTGCAATGGTAGCAAATGCTACCGAAATAATCCGACGTAATAAATATTACGCCGAACTACAAACTTCGATTATCGGGGCTATTAACTTATTGACCCCAATAATCTCCAACTACAATATTATTAACTTCCTTATTGCAAATAACTTTAATAGCAATTGGCTTATGAGAAGCATTACCATCTTTTAAATATAAACCCAATTTCATATATTCAGTGTAATATCCTTTACATCTAAACTCTTTATGTTTGACATCTTCACAAGAATGTTCCTCGTAAACAAAATAAATTCCCTCTGGTACTGACAATTGAAATTTATCACCATTTGTCCATTTTTCAAAGGAGTAAACCTGATGGCTAAGAGTATCAACTGCACATACAATTGTTCCGCTATCAATAAAACCTTCTAACGCAACAATATGACCACTAATAGTACCGTTACATTCAAATTTATTTTTTGCTTGTCTATTACATGCAAATAATAAAGTTGAATTAAAAATTAAGAAATAAACAACTTTTTTCATATTTAATTTAATATAAATTAATGTCCACCAAGTCCAATATTATGTCCCTCCAAGAAATCATCAACAGAATCGCAAGTATACGTGGTTACGCTCCCGTTTCCGTTTATTAAATTTTCATGCAATATGTAGCTGCAAAACAACAACAAAGATAGGCATCGACATAAACAGGCCTACAGCGTTAGCGCCTAACTCAAACTTGGCTATCAAATTTTCGTTAATCCACAATAACAAAAACCAATTAAATAATTACATTATCTTCATTTTTGAAGTGCATTAACAACAATTTAATATTTAAAAACAACCACTTAATCGATATGGTTCAATTATATATTTCGAAATTAATACAACCAACATAATTCCAATTATCATAAAAAATGGTAGTATAAAAAAGAAAATCCACCCAGGTATCTGCTTATTATATTTATTACTTTTAAAAATCATCTTCATTTTTTCAATTTTGTCATTTTTAAAATATCGAATAAAATTAAAAAGTAATATAAATATTATATACATTACAAAAAGAACAATGGGAATTTTACCATTTTTTTTTCTAAATATTTCTGCAATTATCTCTAATAAGGGCGATAATAAAAATATATATATTACTGAAATATAAAGTGTACTAGCAAATTTTGCCGGATCATTCTTTTTTAAATATTGTAAATAAACCCTATAAAAAACATAATCAAAAAATATCATAATTCAATTTTAAAATTTAACTAATTCACCTTTATCAAAATCAAAATTTTCCTCAACCGCTTCGTCAAGATGTTGTCCTATAGATTTCCCAGATATAGCTTTTGTTAACAAATCAGCACCTAAATATAATCCCCCAATAGCCCACCCACAACCTGGAATAAAACTTAAACCTGTAATTGTCGCATCTAATATATTTGAAGCTTTAATACTTTTATTTATAACAACATCTGTTACCACTAATCCACCAGATACTATCCACATTCCAAGACCAACACCCTTTATTCCTTTTGGAATTGCATTTCGATAAATCTCACTATTAGATTTAACAATATTAATTCCCAATCTAGTATTTAATAACTTCCTAGATTCCCAAACAAATTTACTCTTTGACGCTGTTGAAATACTATTATATCCATAATTTTCAAAATAACCTTGACCAATACCTAAAGCATCATATAAATCTTTGCCTCCAAAACTGGAATTATTATTAGTAACTAAAATTGATTCAACTACACCATCATTTCTATGCTTATCAAAACTAATACCTTTATCATTTCCAGTTGAATAGGATATATGATTTTCATAATCATTAATATCATATGTTCCTTCATTATTCTTTTGAATTCTACCAGTTATTCCATTTGCCTTTCTGTAGGCTCTAGCTTCTTTCCTAGATTCAAATAAACCATAAGGGTCAGTATACTCGACTGGACTATCATAGCAATACCTATAAGGAGACCAATTGGGTGCTAATTGTGATAACAAATCCACCCAAATCCACAAACTCGTCTTCGCATCATAATACCTCGCCCCATAATAATACAACCCTGTTTCAGAATCATATTCCTTCGCATTGAACTTATACGGACTGTCCCAATCAGAGTGCCCTTCTACAAAAGTTTATTCACTTCAATATTTTTTATAGGTGTTCATGAGGGCGTTGCCGTTCTCCAAATGAAAGGTAGGCTACGTATTGGTTTATGTTTCCACTGGCATCAGTTACGTAGCTTGTTGAGCCAAGGTGGTCAGAGTGGAAGAAATACCTTTGGGTTTCTTCTAATGCACCGGTACCGATATAACCAAAGCCTGCATCGGCAGTTTTATGAGGTCATAATTGTTTTTATAGGTCTCATAGAACTTTCATGCATAAACTTTCCGCTCTTGGTAAAGGTTTATACAACCTAAACTTTCTTACCTTTTATAAATCAATTGTGCATGAAAGATTCATTGGTTATGGTGTCACCATACTGGATTGGGGCACCCGGAGGGATACGGAATCGTAATAAGCACCCACACTTTCTTCAATGAGTTGCTGGCGTTTGATGTAATTCACGCTTCCGGCAGTTATCTCGTAAACGACCGACTGGAACTTGTTCTCAAATGTTCCATTGCCTATCTTGCTTGTTACCCTTGTGCTGCCTGCGTAATAGTGTTTGGTAAATTTACTGGCATAGGTTTTTCAAAGAACATTTGGTTTGAGTCTGGTAATTTTATTATTACCAGGCTCTATTTCTCTTAATCTGCAATGGTAGCGGATGCTACCGGAATAATCCGACGTAATAAATATTACGCAGAACTACAAACTTCGATTATCGGGGGGAACCCAGACTATAATTATCTAATGTTTTAACTTTAAATATCTTTCAACATAAGCATAATCTTTTATTTTATACTTATTTTGTTGTATCCATTTACAAACCTCTCCAGTGTTATTAGGAAAATCATAAAAGGCGGATTCGTCATCCTTTATTTCCATTGCTTTCCTCATTATTTCAACAATACCATTGTTTTCATATTCTCCATCTCCTAATAAATAATCAAATCTATTTACTTTCCAATATTCATAATGTTGTTTAAAAAAAATTACTGCTGAAAATTTTAAAGGTCGAAAATCATGATTTTTAATACAAGCAAATAAAAATTTATTTATGCTATCCGGAGGCATTGTAAATCTTGAAACTTCCATTGTATCTGACCCTAAAATATAAGTAGGGTGATATTGTTTCACAAAACTATCACAAACAATCATCATTTCAAAAAAATTGTTAGAAATCTCCTTTTTAACTGGAAGTTTTGTAATAAAAGGAATTAATGGTTTAAATTTAGGATCATAAAATGAGGAGTCTGCCAGAATTAATTTTTCTAAGTTAAGAATTTTAGTAATAATTTTATTATTGGTTCCTTTAATATCCATAATCTTAATTACACTTTTAAAATCAACACCACTGTATAAAATAAAATCAAATTTATCCAGGTAATATGCCCAAAATGTACCCCCCATCCCATAATTAACTGTTTGTTTAAACTTAAATATTTTAAAAGATTGGTTGTTTAAAATGTAATTCTTTGAATCAACAAAACTTATAAAATTGGGTATTAGTACATTAAATGGCAAAAACATTTTTGTATAAATTGTATTTTTGCATTCTCTATTTTTCTCATCGAAAGAATAAAGTGGATATGATAATCCGTCCTTTTCAATTTTTATAAAATCTGATGTTACTCTATAATCTATTGATTTAAATTTATTATTAATATAAACTTTCTTATTTAATTTATTATTCTCTGCATATCTAAATAATATTATTTTACTTAATAAAGTATTATTAACGGAATAAAAACCATATACTACTGTATCAGAACAATTTGTAGCAACATTTTCATTGCTATTTTTGCAAGAAATCATAAAATTGCAAAATAAGATTACTAACCAATAGAATATATAATTCTTACGGAATATCCTATAAGATTGTATTATACATACAACCATAATGTTTTGCATCTTTGTAGCAATGTTTCTCATAACCAAAATATTATAATATCTACCGTAAATACCATTATTTCTTTATCTATAAAACATTATATACTAATGAAATTGTTTTTTTAATACAAAATCTCCGGTTTGAAGTAAAAACACATTATTAGATTTAATTTTATCATCTTTAATTATTATTTTAAATTCAATTGTTTCGCCATTTTCAAATGAAGGAACCGATCCAAATCTTTCAATAAACGACAAGGGCTCTTTTGTAAATTCCTCAACCTTATTACTTAGAAGAAAATAATAATCAGAACCCTTAGTTTTATTAAAATATCGTCTGTCTAAAACCAAACAATTTTGCTTTTCATAATCAAAATCAACAATTTGTCCATTTGAATATTTTATTTTAATAGGATTTAAAACCTGATAATAATTTGAATTAATACAAAAATAATCGGTATCATTTAATACATAAGAATTCGTATCACGAGTATAAAGCCTCATTATATCAAATTTTCCAAAAGACATAGTTGCTGTAATTCGAAAGAGAGTGTCATCCGATTTATAAATCCGGCCTACATACTCTCCATAAATTTCATTCTGTTTCGTATGATATACAAATACAATAGTGCTGTCCGTATTAATTTTCAAATAACAATGATATTCTTTTGCATTATTTAAAGAAGTACCTATATATATTTGTCCTTTAACAAAATAATGTAATATAAAAAAGAATAAAACAAAAATGGCCTTTCTTATCATAGGTTAAGATTTAGATTAGTATATAATTTCATCCGTACAAAATTTACGTAAAAACCGCAGGAACACTCATCTTTGAAATTTTATTACTATTATGTTTGTGAACTTCTGAACATAGGAGTTTCATACAATCTATTTTTCTTATTTTGGATAATTATGTAAATTTTTCAGCTCATGGCTATTTCATAGTCGGGCAGCCCGGAGGGATGCCTATGGAATCGTAATAAGCCTCTACGCCTTCCTCAATGAGTTGCTAGCGTTTGATGTAATTCACGTTTCCGGCGGTTATCTCATAAACGCCCGACTGAAACTTGTTCTCGAACGTTCCGTTACCTATCTTGCTTGTTACCCTTGTGCTGCCTACGTAATAGTGTTTGGTAAACTTGCTGGCATAGGTTTTTCAAAGAACATTTGGTTTGAGTCTGTAATTTTATTATTACCGGATTTTTATATCTTTTGCTTTGCAATGGTTGCAAATGCTACCGGAATAGTTCGACGTAATAAATATTACGCCGAACAGGAGTCTGTTAATTTTATTGTCACCTGCCTTTATATCTCTTGTTTCTCAATGGCAGCTGATGCTACCAGTATAATCAAATGTATAAATATTATTTTTTACTTTATTCTAAGTGACTTATTAATTTTTTTTTCATTATCTAAAAATAGATAATAACGCCCCATTTCTTTAAATCTAATCTTACCAATATTTTGGTAATAAAAATAATCACGGGTAATTGGTACTTTAATATTAAAAAAATCACCTTTATTTATCGTTATAGGCCTTGTAGTTATGCTTTTATAAATAGCAGAGGGATGTCCACTAATATAAAAATCAGGTAAAATAATCTCTATTGTAAATTTTGTTATATCCTTACTGAATAAAATTGTATCAAAATTAATTCCTTTAAATTTTAAAGACAAAGAATCATAATGTAAAATTATTTTATATTCACCAGCACGATACTTATCAATATCCGTATTCACTTTAATTCGAACTTGCGTTTTTAATAACAATGAATCCCTATTAATATTAACATCTACCAATTTTGCATCGAATGTATCAGGATTAAGCACATATTCATTTTTACCTATTTGTATATACGTACCCTTACAAAATGTCATTTTTGAATCTTCAAATTCAAAACCGTTCAATTTATAATATACATAATTAAAGTGGTTGTCTTTTAATTTATTAAAACTAACATCTTCTTGTAAAATAGATAAGATGTCAGGCTTTAATGTACGACAAGACACCATTAAAATAAAATAAAAAATTATAACTAAAAAAAATATTCTATTCCCGGTATTGCTGACCTTTTGCATTATTTAAATAATTTATAAGTTTTCTAGTGAATGCAAAAATATGCTTACTATTTTATTATCAACCCTTTATACAATTTCATATTTACTATGCAATTGGCGTTATAAACGCCAATTAAAATAAAAACGCATTGCAAATGCACTCCAACAGAACAATGATTACAATTACTATTAAAATAATTAATCGTAATAAATATTAAGCAGAACTAAAAGCTTCGGTGAACAATGGAAATTCAATTAAATAATAAAATTATACTCTTTTAAATTTAATAACTTAATAAATTTGCTAATTTCGAATGTCCCTTCTCATTTAAAAGTATAATATTCCCTCTTCCCTCAAGTTGTGATATTCCACATGTAAGAAAAACTATTTTATTAGCAGATCCAACTTTATTATAAGAGATTAAACAACCATAAATTCCACAAGTTCCAATATTACCAGATTCATGATAGTCCTTATTTTTTAAAACTTCCTCTAGGCCATCAATTTGATTTTCATTTAATTTAACTTTTACCTTGCATAAAATTGGTATCAAATAATTTGATAAACTCTCATATTTTAGAATCGTATTTTCCAATATTCCACAATCATGATTTTTTCTAATGTAATTCGAGTAATATATTACTTTGTTACTATCTAATATTCGCCTTTTAGTTTCAAATAAAAGCAGTACTAATAAAATCAAGATAAAAACAATTACGACTCTTTTCTTTCTTTTACCTCTTTCCATGTTCTTTCCTTATTCGTTTTTCTAATGGTACTATAACTTTATCATTATCAGGATTCCTAGAATAGGCCATATAAATACCTAACCTTTGTTTAGTCTTTTTTCCAACAACAACTTACCCCCAATGAACTCCAACATTAAAGCCTGTAACTGTACCGTTTGTATAGCTCTTTAAAGTTTCAAATTATTCACCTAATCCTGATCTACAAGATACAAGTGTAATGCTAGCGTTCGTACTAAATGCACCTTTTCTTAATGAAGATGCTGATAACTTTTCAAAATCACTAAAATTTGTATGATAACCAACATACATTTCATCTGGCCCGCCATGTCCAAAATAAGCAAAATCGGTAATTTTATCGTTGTCCATATTGGATGTTGAAAAAGCAAAAGTAGATTTCTTGTTAACATAATCTGCAATATCAGCATCATCATTAACTATTTTAAAATTAATTTTCTTTTGCTTTATTTTCATAATAATTTAATTCATCATCAGTATAATCACCTTTATATACTAACATTGTAGTTTCTTCCTTAGAATTTTTTAAACCTAAAGCAAATTTAAATGCAGCTTCTAAAAAATGTCTAGTATTCTTTCCATATTTCCCGTTTGCATCACTATTGGGAGTTTCTTTGCTATCTCCCTGATTCCCTACAACCACAACATCTTCCTTTCCATTTAAATCTATAGAATTTATTGGATTATTGCTACAATAAATATAAGGTGATTTATAATACTATACCATCCTCAATGAGTTGCTGGCGTTTGATGTAATTCACGCTTCCGGCGGTTATCTCATAAACGCCCGACTGAAACTTGTTCTCGAACGTTCCGTTACCTATCTTGCTTGTTACCCTTGTGCTGCCTGCGTAATAGTGTTTGGTAAACTTGCTGGCATAGGTTTTTCAAAGAACATTTGGTTTGAGTCTGTAATTTTATTATTACCGGGTTTTGTATCATTTGTTTTGCAATGGTAGCAAATGCTACCGGAATAATCCGACGTAATTTTGCTACCAAAAAACATGAAGAACATCGGAAAATTACCTATTTACTTGAATTTATAATAATATACTCCTTTTCTTTAGGAAAAACTTTATATCCCAATTTTTTATAATTTTTAAATAAAAAATCTTCGTTATTGATTTCAGCAAATTCAGTATACTTTATATTAGTTTTAAATTTTTTAATATTAAAAACTTCATAATCCCAGCCTCCATAAATATAAAGAGTATCATTTTCTAATTTATATAGAAAGAATTCTAACTGTGTTTCGTAATCTGCTGAAGAATTATGAAATCCATATTTCGATAAAGAAAGAACATTAACCTCTCTATCAAAACTAGTTATATGTTTCAAATATATTTTTTCATCTTGCTTTTCATTATAAATTGTAACAATGTCTACTTTATCACATGATATTAATAAAATAGAAATAATAATAAAATAAATTTTAGACATGATTACTATATTTAATAATTTTTCAATTTTATATCAATAAGTCAATGTTATTTAATATACTGATTATATTCCTGATTTATCCACTCCAGATATTCCCTTATTACCTATAACCGAATCTCCTGCATATCCTAATTGATATGTTATTGGCTGTTCTGGAGTATCAAACTCATCTTCCTCATCAGTATATAAATGTACAATTATTTCAACTTTAACCTTTTGTTCTATTAAATATTGTGCACCCCCCAGCTCCATAAGCTCCTCCTTCATTATGAGTTACCATTTCAATTGTTTCTCCATCCTTCAGACCTGAAGTTATTTTTGCAAAATCAAATTTTGTATAGTCATAACCTGCTTTATACCGGATATTATCACACATATCTCCTCCCCACGAAGAAGAACCATTAATAAAATTGTACTATTAATTTGTGAACAATCTATAAAAAAATCTTGCGCAGCGGTAGTAAATCCAGGACTCCAATAAGAACTACCTGGTTTATTTGACCTAATAACATATTTCCCAATAAAATTATCCTGATAATGACCAATTACAAATCAATGCTGTTTATTTAGCAAGAAGCTGGCGCGCATTTGCAATGTGTGTCAGAATAAATGCACTCGTTACAAACGAGCGCAAGCGCTACGGGTAACTTTAAATCCTTAACAAAACGACTTTGAATTACAAATAGTATTTTTTTTCGTTAGGATCAACTGCACTCAAAGGATTATTTAGACAGTAAACAAAAGGCGTCCATCTACAAAATTCGCCAGCCTTAGGATTCTCTCCAATAAACACGCTACACTTTGCATCATAATACCTTACCCCATAATAATATAACCCCGTTTCTGAGCCATATTCCTTTCCATTAAACTATACGGACTGTCCCAGTCAGAGTGACCTTCTACAAAAGGTTATTCACTTCATTATTTTTTTATAGGTATTCATGAGGGCGTTGCCGTTCACCAAAAGGTAAGTAGGCGATGTATTGGTTTATGTTTCCGCTGGCATCAGTAACGTAACTGGTTAAGCCAAGGTGGTCAGAGTGGAAGAAGTAACGCTGGGTTTCTTCGATTGCTCCTGAACCACCAGAGCATGTACATATAAGCCAGTAAATTTTTATCTATATATTGGAATCAAAAGTTCAATTTGTAACTTCGAAATTAACATTTGAACTTTTGAACCCTTCCACTTTTGGAACACTTAAATTTTCCCTTATGCCTGAGCTACAGGTCCGCCAAAATTTATGGGTAATGCCTGTCCGCCATTTCCTTCTGTAGCCTTGATTGGTCCGTTTACAGCTTCGTATTTGTTAATGTTATCCCTTAATGCAAGCATTAATCTTTTTGCATGTTCCGGAGTAAGAATAATACGGCTTTTAACATCTGCCTTTGGTATACCCGGCATGATGCGGATAAAATCTACTATAAATTCTGATGAAGAGTGTGTTATCACTGCCAGATTACTGTAAATACCCTGGGCTACATCTTCTTTTAATTCAATACTGATCTGATTTTGATTATTTTCTTCCATAGTATTTGCTTTTTAAAATAAAAAACCGCTAAGGCAGTTGTTTAAAAACAGTTCCTTAGCGGTTCCAAATATATACTTTTTAATTAGTTTTCTTCTTCTTCGCTCATTTCATCTTCGAAAGAAGGACGTCTGATGCTTGCAAGCTTGTCATAGTCTTCCATAGAACCAACCACTACTTTCTGGAACTCACGTCCACCGGTACCGGCAGGAACTAAATGTCCTACAATAACATTTTCTTTTAAGCCTTCCAAAGTATCTACTTTACCAAAAATAGCGGCTTCATTAAGGACTTTTGTAGTTTCCTGGAATGATGCAGCAGAGATAAAGCTTTGGGTCTGTAATGCAGCCCTGGTTATACCCTGAAGTATCTGGCATGATGTAGCCGGAACCGCATCGCGGGCTTCGATTAATTTAGCATCGCGACGTTTGAGCAATGAATTGTCATCTCTCAACTTACGGGCTGTAATAATCTGTCCCGGACGAAGATTAGTATCTCCTGGCTCGGTAACTACCTTTTTACCAAATATATAATCGTTTTCGTCCATAAATTCCCATTTGTCGGCAATTTGCTTTTCGAGGAATTTAGTATCACCCGGATCAACAATTTCAACTTTACGCATCATCTGACGAACAATAACTTCAAAGTGTTTGTCGTTGATTTTTACACCTTGCAGACGGTAAACTTCCTGAACTTCGTTAACGATATATTCCTGAACAGCTGTAGGTCCTTTAATAGCAAGGATATCAGAAGGTGTGATAGCACCATCGGACAATGCTAAACCGGCTCTTACATAATCGTTTTCCTGAACAAGGATCTGACGGGAAAGAGGTACCAAATATTTTTTAACTTCACCGGATTTGGAAGTAATGGTAATTTCGCGATTACCTCTCTTGATTTTACCAAAAGTTACTTCACCATCAATTTCAGAAACAACGGCAGGATTAGACGGGTTACGAGCTTCAAACAACTCAGTTACACGAGGAAGACCTCCGGTGATATCACCAGCCTTACCAACGGCACGAGGAATTTTAACAAGAATGTCTCCGGCTTTAACCTTAGCATTTTCGTCAACTACAATGTGAGCACCTACAGGTAAGTTATATGATTTAAGAACATCATCAGCTCCTGAAAGGATCTTAATCATCGGGTTCTTAGTCTTATCTCTGGTTTCGATAATCACCTTTTCACGGTAACCAGTTTGTTCATCTGATTCATCGCGGAAAGTAACACCATCAATTAAAGAGTCGAATTCAACCTTACCGGCCATTTCCGAAATAATAACCGCGTTATATGGGTCCCATTCGCAAATAGTGGTACCTTTCTTAACATCGTCTCCATGGTTATAATAAAGTTTAGAACCATAAGGTACAGTATGTGTAGAAAGCGTAATACCGGTATTTTTATCAATAATTCTCATTTCACCAAGACGGCCGATAACAGTAAGGAATTTCTTTCCATCATCATCAACGCAGTCAATAGAACGGAGTTCTTCAATTTCGATATGTCCGTCGTATTTGGTAATAATGCTGGAGTCAGTTGCAAGACCACCAGCAACACCACCGACGTGGAACGTACGAAGAGTAAGCTGTGTACCTGGTTCACCAATTGACTGTGCAGCAATAACACCTACAGCCTCACCATTCTGAACCATTCGGGCTGTTGCCAGGTTACGTCCGTAACACTTAGCACAAACACCTTTTTTGGATTCGCAGGTTAATACCGAACGAATTTCAACCTGTTCAATAGGCGAATTTTCAATAGTATCAGCAATTTCTTCGGTAATTTCATCACCGGAAGCAACAATTAGTTCTCCGGAAAGAGGATGATAAATATCGTGAACAGTAGTACGACCTAAGATACGTTCTCCAAGTGATTCTACAGTTTCCTCGTTGTTCTTGATTGCAGTAGCAACCAGTCCGCGGAGGGTACCACAGTCTTCTTCGGAAATAATTACATCCTGAGATACGTCAACCAAACGACGGGTAAGGTAACCAGCATCGGCTGTTTTAAGAGCCGTATCGGCCAAACCTTTACGAGCACCGTGGGTTGAAATAAAGTACTCAAGTACCGAAAGACCTTCTTTAAAGTTCGAAAGAATTGGGTTTTCAATAATTTCAGAACTTGTAGCACCAGATTTTTGAGGTTTTGCCATAAGACCACGCATACCAGAGAGCTGACGAATCTGTTCCTTAGAACCACGAGCTCCGGAGTCGAGCATCATATAAACCGCGTTAAAACCTTGTTTGTCTTTCGAAAGCTGATTCATAAGGATATGAGTCAACTTAGCATTGGTATGTGTCCAGATGTCGATAATCTGGTTGTATCGTTCGTTGTTGGTAATAAAACCAAGGTTGTAGTTATTCATAACTTCATCAACCTGACTATAACCTTCCTGTACCAAAGTTTCCTTTTCTTTAGGAACAAGTACGTCGCCGAGGTTAAATGATAAACCACCTCTAAACGCCATCTGATAACCTAAACTCTTAATATCGTCAAGGAAACGGGCAGTACGTGCAGTTCCGGCTTTTTTCAAAACGCGGGTAATAATGTCACGTAACGACTTTTTGGTAAGCAGTTCGTTGATATATCCAACTTCTTCGGGAACGAATTCGTTGAACATTACACGACCAACAGTAGTTTCAATAATTTTCTTAACCTTCTTGCCATCTTCGAGGGCATCAATTCTAACTTTGATAGAAGCATGCAAATCAACTTGTTTTTCGTTGTAAGCAATCGTTACTTCTTCGAAAGAATAAAATATTTTACCTTCACCTTTTACAGTTTCTTCTTCATTGGTCTTTTTAACCTTGGTGATGTAATACAAACCAAGAACCATGTCCTGAGAAGGAACGGTAATAGGAGCACCGTTAGCCGGGTTAAGGATATTGTGAGAAGCCAGCATTAAAATCTGAGCTTCAAGAACAGCAGCGTTGCCAAGGGGAACGTGAACAGCCATCTGGTCACCGTCGAAGTCGGCGTTGAACGCGGTACAAACCAACGGGTGTAACTGAATAGC
>WSSedL1CaDRAFT_10001532_pt1 | contig 13278 bp, 12 predicted proteins | sample WetSurSL1Cattail_FD_9464 | JGI IMG/M metagenome (IMG submission 9464)
CTGGGAAGCCGAATCGAGCGCAGCCACTCTACTAAATGGACTGGGCATTGATACCGATCTTCATTATAAGAAGATGGGTGAACTAAATGGCGGTGATAAAGTTAAAGTATTACTTTCCCAGGCGCTATTTGGTAATCCGGATATTCTCTTACTTGATGAGCCTACCAACCACTTGGATCTTGAAGCGATTCGCTGGCTGGAGGATTTCTTAATCAACTTTGAAAACACCGTAATTGTCGTGTCCCATGATCGCTACTTCTTAAACAAGGTATGTACCCATATCGCGGATATCGATTATGCAAAAATCCAGCTTTATTCCGGTAACTACGACTTCTGGTATGAATCCAGTCAGTTGATGGTGAAACAAATGAAGGATGCCAATAAGAAGAAGGAAGAGAAAATCAAAGAACTGCAGGATTTCATCCAACGTTTCAGTGCTAACGCTTCCAAATCAAAACAAGCCACCTCACGTAAGAAGGCCCTTGATAAAATTGAATTGGATGATATTCGTCCCTCCAGTAGAAAATATCCGTATATTGATTTCAGACCAAGCAGAGAAATCGGTAACGAAGTATTGTTAGTTGAAAACCTCTCAAAAACCATTCATGGTGTGAAGATTTTAGATAGGATTTCCTTCATGGTGGGCAGGGAAGATAAAATAGCCTTAGTCGGTCCTGATACTGCTGCCAGCACCACCTTATTTAAGATATTATCAGGTGAACTCGAACCGGATGAAGGTAGTTATAAATGGGGTATCACCACCAATGTATCCTATTTCCCGAAGGACAACACAGCGTTGTTCGCCGGTGAAGAGACAATTGTTGATTTCCTAATGCCCTTCTCTCCCGAAAAGGATGTCACCTATGTACGTGGTTTCATGGGTAGAATGCTATTTGCCGGTGAGGAAGGCTCCAAGAAGGTAAAGATACTCTCCGGTGGTGAAAGAGTCCGAGTTATGTTATCTAAGATGATGATTGCAGGCGCTAATGTATTAATTCTTGACGAGCCTACCAACCATCTTGATATGGAATCCATCACAGCTCTCAATAACGGACTGGTTAAATTCCCCGGAGTAGCATTATTTACTTCTCCCGATCATCAGTTTATCCAGACCTCTGCCAACAGAATTATGGAAATCGTAAATGGTCATCTAATTGATAAGATTTCTTCCTATGATGAGTATCTGGAAAGCGATGAGATGGCAAGAAAGAGACAGATCAGCCAGTTCGACGCTGAAGATGAAGAGGATTAGATAAGATATTGAGTTACTATTCACAGCCCAGCCAAAGATGGTGATTTGATTTCTGACTGGGCTGTGAATAGTAACAATATTGATAATATATGATAAGATACTGTTGCATTTATAGCTTGTTACTTTCAAAAGGCTTCACATATTTCCCTAGTAATTGTACCTTCGGGGAGTATGTGAAGCCTATTATATTTTACCCGCAACTTAAGCAGCCGCCTCTAAATTCATATATTTGCTACGGTCAGCTGCTACCTGTTTTGATTTATTATGAACCTGACGATTTATAATGTCTGACTCCGTATCGCCATAAGGCATAACATGGAACTATAAACAGTATGGCCGGTAATGGAATAAAGATATAGAGTGGATTTGATACCCTGCCGGTCAGATAGAGTAGCGGATAATACTGAACCAAGGCATAAGGAACAATAAAAGTACAAAATTGCAGCATTCTTTTACCGTAGATTCCAACCGGATACTTACCGTATTCCCTAGCGCCATCGGTTAATACATTCATAAACTCAAGCCCTTCCAGGGTAAAAAAGCATAACGAAGCATATATAAGAAAGATTCCGGTAAACAATACCGTTCCGCTTATTATCATTAATACTACCGTAATCGCCTTGCCCGGTGTCCAATTAATACTACTTACTGAGATCCCATAGATGAACATAACAATTGCCTGGAGCATTCTTCCCATTCTTGTCAGTTCAAATTTGCTGCCGAGCACTTGAAGAATTTCGTTTCTCGGTCTTACCATAATCCGATCAAATTCTCCTTTCCTTACCATACCTGAGAAAGCATCAAAGCCTCTTGCATAGCATTCGGCTAAGGAAAATTCCATCAACATAATGGAAAAGCAAAGCAAAACCTCGCTGTAGGTAAAACCTTTTACACTGGAAAATCTGCTAAACAGAAAGTATATTCCAAGAAAAACATTAAAGGATACAAGAAACTGTCCTATCGTAGTAAGTAGAAAGGATACCTTGTACTGCATCATGCTCTTTACATTAATTGATATATATCGAAAATATAAACCCAAAGCTCCTCTCATTTCATCAGCCCCCCTGTACTGCTATCTTCTTCTCAACAGACCGACAGATCTGTTTCCCTACACCAATCAATACACATAACCAAAAGATCTGCATGAGTACTGCCTTAATCATCTGATCTCCTGTAATATCCCCGCTATATATTCTTAAGGGTACATTCTGCATGGAAGCAAAAGGTTGTAATTCCATAACCGCTCTGATCCTATCCGGAAAAAACGGAAGCGGTATGACGCCTCCTGAAAAGAATTCGGAACAGGATAAAAACAGGATTCTAAGTCCCTGCGGCGATATGGTGAAAAAGCTTAGTATATAGATGAGCATACAAAAAGCTACCGTTACCAACAGACCCAGAAGCATTGTCACGATGAACATAACAAATTCCAGCCATCCCTTAGGAGCCGAAAGTCTGTACGCCCTCGGAAGATATACTGCTACAATTAAGATCGGTGAGCATCGTAATACGGCTCTGGAAAGTCTGTTAGAAACACTTCTGGAAAACCACATTTCATAAATTCCGATCGGCCTGCATAATTCATATGCTATATTTCCGTTTATAATAGCATCAAATATTTCCTCTTCCATAAACCATGCCATGAAGAATGCAAGAAACGCCTGCTGTAACCAGATATAAGATGTCATAGCAGTAAAAGTCATTGGAAAAGCTGCCTTATTCGCTGTATAAAATGCTCTAAAGACCAGAATTTCCATGAAGCCCCATATAAACTGCGTTACGATTCCTGCCAAAGCTGCTGCTCGGTATTGAAGACCCATAATAAATCTCAAACGAAAAAAGGATAAGTATTTATTCATATGGACCTCCGCTCAGACATCATAAGAACGATACAATTCAGCAACTGTCTCATCAATGCTGCTGTTACCGCTCTTAATGTCTGCAAGAGTTCCGTCCATTAGAATTTTACCCTTCCCAATCAGAAGGATTCGCCTCGTCAGTGCTTCAATATCTTGCATATCATGAGTAGTCAGAATGACTGTGGTTTTATGTATTTCATTCAGTCTAAGGATAAACTCCCGGACTGCAAGCTTAGAGACTGCATCCAGTCCGATGGTCGGTTCATCCAAAAAAAGTATTTTGGGACTGTGTAAAAGGGACGCTGCAATCTCGCACCTCATACGTTGCCCGAGCGACAACTGTCTTGCAGGCGTTTTTAAAAATTCCCGCAAATCCAACAGTCTTGTCAGATCCTCCATATTCGATTGATATATCTCACTTGGAATTGAATAGATATCCTTTAGTAGCTCAAAGGAATCAATGACAGGAACATCCCACCACAGCTGCGTGCGCTGTCCAAAAACCACGCCAATATCCCTAACATGACGTATGCGGTTTTCCCAGGGAACCAGACCGTTTATATGACAGGTTCCGCTTTCCGGTTTTAATATTCCGCTTAGAATTTTAATTGTAGAACTTTTACCTGCTCCGTTAGGACCTATGTACCCAACCATTTCTCCATCCGCTATCGTAAAACTGACCTCCGATAAAGCGTGAATGGTTTCATAATCCCTGCGGAATAATGTTTTACATGCTTCCTTAAATCCTGCATTACGTTTTACAACTTTGTATGACTTGCATACATTTTCCATAATAATCATATTAAATTCCTCCTGGTAGTAATATTTGCATATCTTGCCAAGTAGATCTGGTTATCCCGGAGTATACAGGAATCACCACAGGTAAAATATTTTGTAGCTTATACAAATGTAAAATCAAATATACTACTTTCTTCCTGTTTCTGTCAACCTTTTAACGCTTTATTATATCATATAGGATTAATGTTCAGCCTTCAAAGTATGTACCCGGACTGGGGGAAAAATGATTTCCAGATAGGAGTATTTGCATGCGAACTACGTAATGCAACTTAGCGAAAGCGGCTCCTATATGGAAACATTTCTTTCCCAGTCTTGTCACGATCCTTGCTAGGCTGAACTGTAACCCCTATAAGAATTTATTTGTATTTTTATTTCTTACTGCTAATCCTCCCATGCAACAGGAAAAACTGTTGTGAATACAATGAATTTGAGAACATAAATCAGGAGTTGACATAATGCCAAACTATAGAAATTCAAAGCCGGAATTATCGAATTCGAGTTATGTTCCTGTCATTAAAAATTCAGATACCTTTTATGGAGGAAGTCAGATGTGGTTTCCGGACAATCATGTCTTCAGTAAGGATTATCTGATTCATAATTACGGTTGCGGTACAATCGCTACGGCTGATCTATTCCTGTATCTGGCCTTACAAAGCAGTATCTATCGAAGTCTTGAGACAGAGATTGCATTTCGCGGAAGTACTCAGATTTATTCCGAAAACTACGAGGCTTATGTCCGTACCATCAATTATCAGTATACAAAGACCAAACGCTATGTAGCTGTATTCGGAACTAGAATTGCTTCGGTAATCACTGACTATTCAGACTCGTATGGCTTTGGATATAAAGCATCCTGGAGAATAAAATTAACCTATTATGATATGTTAGACATAATGGAGGAAATGTTGTTACAAGATATTCCGGTCATTCTTTCCATCGGCCCTAACACCCCAAAACCGTGGGGAAAAAAGGGGATTTCTTTCTATACTATCAGAGAAATCGAATATCCCGAAAATACAGATTCGATTACGGTTGTAAACCCTAACACAGATAATTCTTTATCGGAACCAAATGAACTTATTCCGAATACACAGGTTATAAAACCACCCATCAAAAAGCCTTATTATTATAAAACTTCTGCTTCGCAAATTAATGGACATTATGTAACAGTTACCGGCATTATCAGAGATGATGTGGCCAATCAAATTATGCTACGGATTTCCTCCTGGGGGAAATTATACTATATTAATTACGAGGAATACAGAGACTATATCGAAAGCTACGGCGATGCCTTCACCTCAAGTATTGTGAGAATAAGGAAAATATATTAAGGCTTATTCAAAACAAATAAAAGCCTGGAATGATAATTGTTAATTACCATCTCAGGCTCACTATTAATCCTAATATATTTACGAATGTTTTTACTATTGTATTTACTAATGCAATTACCAATGTGATTACTAATACATTTACTTACATCTTCCTAAACTTCTGATACCTTTTGTCCAGAAGCACTTCCGTGTCCATCTGAAGCATCAACTGCAAATCCTCTGTAAGCACAGCCTTAATATTCACTGCCATCTGGTCATAATCATTATGCGCTCCACCCTTCGGCTCCGGAATAATACCGTCGATAATACCAAACTGCAGCAGATCCTGCGCTGTAAGCTTCATATCGATGGCTGCTTGTTCCGCCTTGGTTGAATCCTTATAAAGAATACTGGCAAAGCCCTCCGGTGAAAGTATTGCATAAATGGAATGCTCCAGCATGTATACCTTATCGGCAACACCAAGTGCCAGTGCACCTCCGCTGCCACCTTCTGAGATGACAAAGGATATAACCGGAGTCTTAAGTAACATCATTTCTGCAAGATTTGATGCGATAGCCTCACCTTGGCCTCTCTCCTCTGCTCCGAGTCCGCAGAACGCGCCCGGGGTATCGATAAAGCAGACAATCGGTCGATGAAACTTCTCAGCCTGCTTCATCAAACGCAAAGCTTTCCGGTAACCTTCCGGATGTGGCATGGAGAAATTCCTATCTATATTTTCCTTCGTATTCCTGCCCTTTTGCTGGGCAATTACCGTAATCGGAATATCTCCAAGAAAAGCTACTCCACCGACGATTGCATGATCATCCCCGAAGTATCGATCACCATGAAGTTCCAGAAAATTATCAAATATTCTATCAATATAATCAAGACCTGTGGGTCGTACCGGCATACGCGCCAGCTTAACTTTTTCCCAAGGAGTTAAACTCATGATTGTCTCCATTCTGAATGCACCTTAATCAATGTACCCAGTGTCTGCTTTAACTGGTCTCTTGGCACAATTCTATCAACAAATCCATGCTCCAACAAAAACTCCGCTTTTTGAAAACCTTCGGGAAGCTTTTGCCCTATGGTCTGTGCTATGACTCTAGGCCCCGCAAATCCGATTAATGCATCAGGTTCTGCGATAATAATGTCTCCCAGCATTGCAAAGCTTGCGGTAACTCCGCCCGTTGTGGGATCTGTGAGGACCGTGATATAGAGCAAACCTGCTTCACTGTGCTTTGCTGCGGCTGCACTGACCTTAGCCATTTGCATTAGGGAGAAGATACCCTCCTGCATTCTGGCACCACCGGAGGCAGTGAAAATGATAATAGGAAGTCTTTCCTTGGTGGCTCGTTCAAATAATCTGGCTAATTTCTCACCGATTGCAGAGCCCATACTGCCCATAAAAAAGGCTGCGTCCATAACAGCAAGCATTACGGGCAATCCACTTATCTTACCTTTACCGGTTACCACACCATCAACAAGTCCTGTCAGTGTCTGCGTCTTAACCAGCTTATCACCATATCCCGGAAAATTCAAAGGATCTCTGGTCGTCATCTGAGAGTCGAATTCCTGCCATTCTCCATCATCCAGTATCATTGCAAAACGCTCGTTTGCAGAAACCTTAAAATGAAATCCGCATTCATCGCACCTTTTATGATTCTTGAGAAGAATCTTTGAGTAGATAACTTTACCGCATTTCGGACATTTTGTCATGATTCCCTGTGGGACATTGGGACGCTCTTCCTCCGGCTGCTGATGATCCTGCGGTTGAGGCCGATATATGTTCGTTGTAGCATAATGTTTTTTACTGAATGGATTTGTTCTCATCGTTCTACTTTGCCTCAATTAATCCTGTATGATATTGTCCTGAAATAATCTCTTCACGCTCTAATAAATCATACTGATACTCCACATTAGTCTCAATTCCGTCAATAATCAGTTCCGACAAAGCTCTCTTCATCCGAGCAATTGCCTCCTGCCTGTCGCTGCCATATGCAATGACCTTCGCAAGCATGGAATCATAGCAGGGAGGAACCATATAACCCGGATATAACGCACTGTCAACACGAATACCAAAACCTCCCGGGAATAATACATTCTCAACACGTCCCGGACACGGCATAAAATTCTTTGACGGGTCCTCTGCATTAATACGACATTCAATGGCATGCCCTCTGAATTCAATATTTTCCTGACGGTAGGACATCTGCTCGCCTGCTGCAATATTAATCTGTGCCTTAATCATATCGATACCGGTAACCATCTCCGTAACAGGATGTTCCACCTGAATTCGTGTATTCATCTCCATGAAATAATACTTACCATGATCATACAGGAATTCTATTGTTCCTGCATTTACATATCCGGTTGCCTTGGCCGCCTTAACCGCGGCAGAACCCATCTCGGCGCGAAGTTCGGGTGTCATAATTGCAGAGGGTGATTCTTCCATCATCTTCTGATTTCTTCTTTGTACCGAACAATCTCTCTCACCAAGGTGAACGACATTGCCGTGATTGTCAGCTAAAATCTGAAATTCAATATGTTTTGGATTAATAATTAATTTCTCAATGTATACCTTATCGTCTGCAAATGCTGCCTTCGCTTCCGATTTCGCTGCATTATATAACTTCTCAAGATCTTCTTCCTTATATACTGCTCTCATACCCTTACCGCCACCGCCGGCAGATGCCTTAACCATGACAGGGTAGCCGATCTTCCCTGCAATTACTAGTGCATCCTTAACAGTCTCCACTTCGCCGTCAGAGCCCGGGACTACCGGTACTCCTGCCTTTTGCATGGTTTCACGGGCTCTGGATTTATTACCGAGTAAGTCTATCGTATCTGCATCAGGTCCGATAAATGTGATATTACAGTCCTCACACATCCTGGCAAATGAACTGTTCTCCGACAAAAAGCCGAAGCCGGGATGAATTGCAGTTGATCCGGTAAGTACGGTTGCACTGATAATATTCTGTATATTCAAATAACTGTCCTTGGATTTAGCCGGACCGATGCATACTGCCTCGTCCGCAAGCATTACATGCAATGCTTCTTTATCTGCTTCCGAATAGACTGCCACGGTCTCAATGCCCATTTCCTTGCAGGCACGAATGATTCTGACCGCTATCTCACCACGGTTTGCGATTAATATTTTCTTGAACATTTATACTTCTCCTTCGAACTATGACTATTTGGGATTATTTCATTGTCCAATCGCAAAGGTGAAGATAGCCTCCACGGCAATCTTATCATCTACATAGGCTATGGCATCGCCAACCCCAAAGTTCCCCTTACTTTTGGTAATTTCAACCTTCAGTGTCAATACATCCCCCGGAACTACTTGGCGCTTAAACTTTACCTTATCCATTCCTCCGAAGAATACTATTTTACCTTCATTACCGGGAATCGTCAACATACACACTGCGCCGACCTGAGCCAAAGCCTCAAGAATAATAACACCGGGCATTACAGCCTTTCCCGGAAAATGTCCCTGGAAAAAAGGTTCATTCATCGATACGCATTTTCTTCCGGTAGCCCCTACACCGGGTTCTAACTCATCAATACGATCGACCAACAAAAACGGTGGTCTGTGAGGTAGAATTTTTTGAATTTCATCAACATTTAACATAACAAAGCCCTCTCCTTCTGCAAGTATCATCGGTAACACCAATTTACTTGTATTCGTTTAATCCCCGAACCTAAGAGTCTATCTCGTCATATCATATCGTTAAGTCAGGGTGTTTATACACTAGTGTACATGTGCAACTTGTTCGCATGTGCAACTTGTTCGCATGTGTAACTTGTTCGCATGTGTAACTTGCGTGCACACCAATTGATTGTGCAAAATTATTCATTGTTTTATATAGCATTTGTAATTCTTATTGGTAGATTTCGGCCTTATTACTTTACCAGGAATAAGGGTTGACCAAACTCCACCATTTGTTCGTTAGTTACAAGAATCTTTACTATTTCTCCATCATGATCACTTTCGATCTCATTCATCAACTTCATAGCCTCGATAATACATACGGTCTGACCCTTCTTCACCTTGTCACCAACCTTGACAAATGCCGCCTTATCCGGTGATGATGATGCATAAAAAGTTCCAACCATCGGTGACACAATTTTCTTATGATTCGCATCCTCAGCCGATTTCTCAGCTGTCTGTAGTGCTGTCTCGGTATGCACTACCGGTGTTGTAGCCTGACTTGCATCGTAATAGGGCATCGGCTGATACATTGCAGCCGGATTACCCGGAAATGCTGCGGAAGACATGTTGATCTGAGGAAGAGCCGATTGAGTGACATTCACAATATTTCCTGCCTTCTCCAGGCAGATTTTCACGCCCTCTTCTTCGATTTCAAGCTTCGTTAAATCGGTATGGTTCATTTCCTTCATCAAGTTAATAATTGCTTTATAATCCACGGTTATACCTCCATATTCTTAAAAATCAGAGTAGCATTATGACCGCCGAAGCCAAGGGAATTGGACATGGCATATGAAATCTTTGCTTTCCTGCCGGTGCCGGGAACATAATCCAGGTCACACTCTTCATCCGGTACTTTTAATCCGATGGTTGCAGGTATAAAATCATTTTCAATTGCTTTTACGCAGACAACTGCTTCTACCGCGCCCGCTGCACCAAGAAGATGTCCAAACATAGACTTGCTGGAGCTTATCGGAACACGGTATGCCTCTTCACCCAGAGCTTGCTTAATCGACGCTGTCTCTGTACGGTCATTCGGAGGTGTACTGGTTCCATGTGCATTGATATAGGAAACTTCCTTCGGGGTAATACCTGCTTCTTCCATCGCAAGCTTCATAGCTCTTGCACCGCCATCGCCATCCGGAGACGGGGAAGTAATATGGTAAGCATCACAGGTTGAGCCATAGCCTACTATTTCAGCGTAAATTCTGGCACCGCGGGCGATTGCATGATCATATTCCTCAAGAATAAGAACACCGGCGCCTTCTCCCATAACGAATCCGTCCCTCTCCTTATCAAAAGGTATGGATGCTCGTAATGGGTCCTTACTGGTGGATAATGCAGTCAGAGATTGAAATCCTGCGATTGCCAGAGGGGTAATGGAGCCTTCTGTACCGCCGGCGATGATAATATCGGAATATCCATGTTTTATACTACGAAAAGCTTCACCAATACAGTTATTTCCGGTTGCACATGCAGTCACGACATTGGTACATATTCCCTTTGCGCCAAAACGTATTGCAATATTTCCTGCAGCCATGTTGGTAATCGTCATGGGAATAAAGAGGGGATTCACACGTTTCGGTCCTTTATCTCGTAAGGTATTGGTCTCTTTTTCAATATCATCAATTGCTCCGATACCGGAACCTACAATTACTCCCAAACGTTCCCTATTAATCATTTCAAGATCGATACCGGAATCACTGACAGCTTCTTTGGCAGCGGCTACCGCTAATTGAGAGAATCGATCCATTCTTCTTGCTTCCTTCGGATCCATATAATTCTTAGGATCAAAATCCTTTACAGGAGCAGCCAGCTTAACCGTATAAGCCTCTGTATCAAAGGTAGTGATAAAATCGATACCACATTTTCCGGCCTGAACATTATCAAACAAATCTTTTACATTATTACCGATTGGGGTAATTGCACCCAATCCTGTTATAACCACTCTACGATTCATATTGTACAATCCTCCTGATATTTAGGAAGTCTCCCTCCCGGTTCATCAATCCTCCTAGTAATGGGAGGTTTCCTTACATTGCAAGTCCACCGTCTACTTGAAGTACCTGTCCTGTAATATAATTTGCTGCATCCGATGCCAAAAAGCTGACTGCGTTTGCCACTTCCTCAGGTATTCCGTAACGTTTCAAAGGAATATGCTCCAGTGATGCTTCTTTTACTTTATCCGGCAACTGATTGGTCATATCTGATTCGATAAATCCGGGCGCCACCGCATTAACGGTAATTCCTCTTAATGCAAGCTCCCTCGCCACTGTCTTGGTCATACCGATAACACCGGCTTTCGTTGCGGCATAATTGGTTTGTCCGATATTACCCATTATCCCTACAACCGAAGATATGTTAATAATCTTACCGGATCTTTGTTTTAGCATAATTGTTGCGGCATGCTTCATGCATAGGAAGGTTCCCTTTAGATTAATATCTATGACACTGTCAAAATCAGCTTCTGACATTCGCATCAATAGATTATCCTTCGTAATTCCGGCATTATTAACCAAGATATCAACTCTTCCAAACTGCTTAACCGCTTCGCAGAGCAGCTTTTTTGCCTCTTCTTCTATACTGATATCCGCCTGAACTGCGATTGCTTCGCCTCCGGTATCTTTAATCAGGTTTAGAAGTTCTTCTACCTGTACAATGCTGTTCCGGTAATTTATGACCACCTTTGCACCGTATCCGGCAAACTGCAGGGCGATCGCCCTTCCGATTCCTCTGCCGGCTCCGGTGATTACTGCAACTTTTCCGCTAAGCATATTAACCTCCATGCTGCCGTCACGCAGCTTTACTATTATATGAATTTATGTGACTATTCAGTCAAAGCTTTGACCGTTGCCTCTAAGGAAGCAATGTCCTCAACATTATAAATACCAAGACCTCTGTCAATTTTTCTTACAAAACCGGATAAGGTCTTACCGGGTCCGATTTCTACAAAATTAGTTACACCGGACATGATCATCCTGCGAATGGTTTGTTCCCACAGTACACTGCTCATAACCTGGCGATACAGTAAATCCTTAACCTCATTGATATTTTGAATAAAATCAGCATTTACATTACTGATTACTGTTGTATTAAGCTCACCCAGTTGTATTGGTGCAAGCTCCGTCTTTAACCTCTCTGCTGCCGGCTTAAGCATCAAGGTATGAAAGGGTGCACTTAAGGGTAGCATAATTGTCTTCATGGCACCTTTTTCTTTACATAAGCCTGCTGCCGCTTCAACCGCCTGACTCTCTCCTCCGATCACAATCTGACCGGGGCAATTAAAGTTAGCCGCTTCAACAATTCCATAAGTCCCGGCTTCCTGACAGGCTTCTCTTACCAATTCTTCCGATAATCCTAATACCGCAGCCATCTTACCGACACCCTCAGGAACTGCTTCCTGCATGAAACGCCCTCTTTTACGAACCAACGGAACTACCTGGGATAGTGTAAATGCTCCGCATGCCGTTAAAGCGGAGTATTCTCCAAGACTTAATCCCGCAGCCATATCAGCCGTAATTCCATATTCAGAAAATGCATGAAAGGCAGCAATGGAAACAGTTACGATGGAGGGCTGTGTATTTTCCGTGCGGTCAAGATCTTCTTTATTGCCGTTAAAAATCAGCTCCGTCAAATCCATACCCAAACTGTCGCTTGCCTCGGTAAAGGTGCGTTTGCACACCGGGTAATTCTCATAAAGCTCTTTTCCCATTCCGATATATTGGGCACCTTGTCCTGCAAATAGAAATGCTGTCTTTCCCATCCCTTACCTCCAGTCTCTTTTCAAAAGCGCTTCCGCTTCCAAAAACATCTCAGTGATAATCTCTTTACAACTTTGTTCTTTACTTACGATTGCCGCTATCTGTCCGGCCATTACACTACCAAAGTCCATATCCCCCTGAACAACCGCTTTTGCGAGAGCACCAATGCCAAGCTTCTCATATTCATCCAAAGGTGCTGCCTTCGTCTCAAGTTCGGAAAATTGACGACTTAATTTATTTTTGAAAATACGTACCGGATGTCCGGTCGGGCGACCGGTTACCACTGTATCAATATCCTTTGCATTTATAACCTTCTGCTTATAGTTTGGATGAACCGTACATTCATATGCAGTAAGGAAACGAGTTCCAACCTGTATACCCTCTGCTCCAAGCATGAAAGCTGCTGCGATTCCTCTACCGTCACCGATTCCTCCGGCTGCGATAACCGGAACTTCAACCGCATCCACCACCTGAGGTACAAGTACCATCGTCGTCAACTCACCAACATGGCCGCCGGATTCGGTTCCCTCTGCGATTACAGCATCAGCACCGCTACGTACCATTCTTTTCGCTATCGCAACAGACG
>WSSedL1CaDRAFT_10001534_pt1 | contig 13250 bp, 9 predicted proteins | sample WetSurSL1Cattail_FD_9464 | JGI IMG/M metagenome (IMG submission 9464)
CTGCTCCGCCTGCAACGACCGCTTTTACACGCTCGTCAAAAACAGCGGCAACAAAGGCAAGCTTGCCGTTGATGGAGAAGCCCTTGGTGACTGCCCGTGCGGGGTCAATTTTAGCATCAAGATAGGGGTTTTGTTCGACTGCCGCCTGAAGTATGTCCAGATAGGCTGAAACAGCCGTGGCATTGGCGATTTCTATGCTGCAGTCCGCAGAAGTGCTGTTGCGGCTGTATGGAAAGATAGTGTAGAATGTACCGGTACGGTTGGGGTTGCCCCACGCTCCGGCGTCAGTACGGCTATCCCCTCCCCAGTTCGGGAATGTAATATCGGCAATACCGTTGGCAGTGTATCCGCCGCTGAAAGAGATCGGCGCTTTCTGTCCGTCCTGAAGTCCTGCTGTTGGCAGAGTGATGGATATATTCACATTCTGTGGGATACCCCCAGAAAAGTTGACATTTGTAGGTATTACCTGCGCGGTTACAGTAGGATTACCGGTGCCGTCAAAGCTGTTTGAAGTCACTTTAACTGTGTAATCCACACCAAGCTGCGGCTTATAGCCATATTCGTAGAACTGTGCCAAATCCAGAATTTCCTGTTTACGCTGCTCCCACTCCGCAGAGTTTGTTACCTTGCCATCAGTGCCCTTCGACGAGTCGAAGAACTGGTAGACATCAGGCAGTGTGTTCAGTGCAGTCAGGTCATGGGGGTCGGGGTACTTCGTGTCAGCCCATCTCAGCCCGGCAAAAGCCTGGCAGACCTCCAGTATGGCTGTTTCCTTCTGTACACGTGTGGCAGTGGAAGTGTCTTTTATTGCAAGATATGCATTTTTGGCCGCAATCATACGATCCTTTGTTTCCTTGGTCCAAACAAGGCTTCCGTCCCCGTTGTTACCAGTGTCGGTACCGTTTCCGGAACCTCCGGGATTGCTCCTGGAATTCCAGAAGCGGATGTCCTCATCGGCACGCCAGCCGCTGTACGCGAACGGATCCGTACCATTCCAGCCGGTCAGGGTTACTTCGCCCCAGTCACGGTTCCTGACGCGTTCGGAGTTCGGCAGATTGGAACTGCCCTCGTTACCCGCGTTTAGCTGCGTTTTGCTCCAGTATGTAAAGGATTTGCCCTGATCGAAAATACCGACTTCCATTCCGATCTTGGTGCCGTTTGTCAGTTCGCGGTCCCATACATCGCCCATACCTTCAGTCTGCAAAGCAAACTCATAGGTATAGTTGACACCGGATCCGGTTTTGTATCCTGAAGACTTGTATGCCTTCAATCGGTTCGAGTAATCCTGGTTGTTCGTATTGAAGAACGATCCGAGGGAAGGAATGCCGGTCACAGGGCTGCCGGTATAGGAAGTCACCGGGGCGTTCGGGTTTGCGGGCAGGAAGAATACACCCTGTGTGTTGGTTTCAATACCCCACTGGTCGTTGAATACGTCCATGTCGACCACCAACCCGTCTGATGCATTTGCATCGTTTGGATTGAAGACACCGGAGGTCCAATTCGGAGTTTTGGTATCGCTTTGTGTGGAATCACCGTTTACTTCTACCAGTACATAGAGTACGGGCCCATCCCACAAATACCGTACAGTACCCTGTGCAGTCGCATCCGGCGCGGTTGCCGTCATGGCTGCATTGAACCTGCTGTCAATCTGGTATGAGAGGGCTTCGTCCCAGGCTGCTTCCTTTACACCGTCAACCGTAATAGCTTCGGTGGTAAACTTGGCATTTGCTTTTTCTCTGGTAACAGCAATTTTTGTACTCTTGTTGTTTGCCGAATCCCGTTCGAGAACATTAGTATTGCTCACGTAGTCTTTGTCGCCCGGTTGATCGTAGGCATACCCATCAGTTGACGCTGCCAGGGCGGTTGTTGGAATAACCCCGAGTACCAGCAGCAAGGTTAATAAAATTGCCAGGGCTTTGGATAATTTTTTCATGTTTTTCTCCTTTCATATTCTTGCTTGCATTTTACTTGCACTTTACTTGCACTTTCTGATTGCAGGATTATGTAAATTTATTTATTGTCACAGTCCTCCTCCTTTGCACTGATTTGATTTTTTGAAGCCACTGCCATATCCTGCTATATATAAATGCAGTTCTTACATATTGCTTTTTTAAAACCAACCTGTTTCGCTATGCTCCACTCACAAACGGATGCCTCCGGGATCTGATACCATCTTGTCCCTGAAATTTGCAATAGCTATAAAAGGCTATCAATGCTGTGCACATTTCATGACACTGTAATTAAACATAGCCATTCTACATGCGCTCCGCAGATAGCTTTTTAAATGGATTACGAATTATCGTCAGGTCTTTAGCACGGATGCCAAACCAGAAAGGACACAACAATGTTACTGTTTTCTCCCTGGATGAAGTCAGAAAGATTTATCCAAACCATCATATCCACCCCCGTTATTCCATTCTCAATGTTTAATGCTGGATATTATCGGATGTTATCCCCTGCTTTCGAATTCATATAATAACCAATACAAGTCATATTTAGCATTAATAACAAAATTGCCGTCTGAGGCAACTTAAAAATTAAGCATAGTTGCCAATAATTTTCAACGTATGACTTCCAAGCCTTCTTCTGTTTCCTTAAGTTCTACAAAAAGCGCCCGTTCGTTAGGAGTGTCGTTCGGTGAATGTATGGATAGCATTAACCGGCCGTCGAAGGACAAAAAAATCATGCCGTGACCGCCATCCTTGTCGAAAAGAGGCTTGTCTGCCTGCTTCCATGGTCCGTCTATTTCGCCCGTTGCCGAAACGGCGTAGGCTATGCAATAACCTTGTTTTCCCATACACGACCATAAAAGCAACAGCTTTCCGTTTTGCATACGGTACATATTGCAGCCGTCCGTTACATATCCGTGCATATTATTGCTGGGAGAGTACACCTCGGTGCTCCAGTACGCATCTTTTGAATGGAACAGTATTACAGGCTCGGATACTATTTTTGTCAGGTCGTCGGACAGACGCGCCGCGCATACCGTTCCATCGCTTATTTGCACCCACTCGTGGCAAAAAACTATCCATGGATTTTTATCATTGTCAACATAGAATGTTCCGTCCAGACACATCCAGTCCTTAGGCGTTACAGGGCCTTGAGAGTGGGGGAGGTACGGACCTTCGGGTTTTTCCGCCTTAAGTATCGCTGTGCCACGCTTGTAACCCTTTCCTATAAACGAAGCAAACATATAAAATGCTCCGCCGTATTCGTAAACTTCGGGCGCCCAGAAATTGTCCGTCCCCCAAAAGCCCACAGGCGGCTTAAATGCAGATATGGGACCGCTCCAATTTTCGAGGTCTCTGCCTGTATAAACATCGAAACCCGTACCTGCGCCGCGCCATATGTCTTTGTCACTGGAGCCGAACATATAGTATCTGTCAGAATGTTTTAAAATAAATGGGTCACGTATTTGTATTTCGCTTGCATGCATTCTACTCCCAACCCTTCGGCAAATATTTCAAGGTGTTTTTTATCATATCGTCGGCCAGGGCACGTAATTCTGCTTCACTCACCCGCCCGATAAGAAGAGGATCCTGTCTGAATGCTTCGTAAAGGCTGTTCCTGTCGCAGTTCATCGCCGCATTGAGTATAACAGTCTGGTTCTCGGCATGCGGCCTGATAAGTTTACAAAGGCCATCGGAAAGAGCGCCTGCATAGACTGGGCGAACGTCGTCCAACGAAAATACGGCGTTTGTTTCCACAACGGTTTCTTTGGGCAAGTTGGCAATTTGACCGCCATAATTGGGCAGATTTACATTGCTTATCATTCTCCCCGCACCGCTGAGAGCTTTAATAAGAGCCACGCCTTCTTCGCCGGAGGAGCGCATTGGCATTTTAATTTCACCGGAAACAAGCTTGGCACTTTTTTCAAGTCTGCTCTTCAGGTCGGTTTCACGCCAATCCACAGGCGTAAGGTAAAATCCCCATCTCCGTACTGTTTCTTCGTCTTTCAAATATTCACCGCCAGGCATGAATTCCGCCAAATGCCTGTCGCCTGCGGCAGCAATCCACCCGAACCTCTTAAACAGATCAAACTTGACGCGATGCACGCACGTAAAGTTTTGGTTCAGAAGCTCGGTCTCTTTGACGTTGAAGCCCGTTTCATAGAATTCCTCTGAAAATTCGCGGTACATGTCCATAAGGCAATAGCCTTTATAAGAAGCGTTGCTGAACCACGTAAAATGGTTCAGGCCCAAAACATTTACATCTATTTCATGCCTTTCTACATCCTCAACATCAAGTTTTCGTTTAACCATTGCCGCAAGAAGCTCCTGCGTTCCGAAAACCTCATGACAGCAACCAAGGGCTTTTATTTCGGGGAAAATATGATATAATGTCCTTAGGCAAAGTGCCAGGGGATTTGTATAATTTATGACCCATGCATCCGGCGCATAGCTGCGGATCGCTTCCGCGAATTTGGCGAACATGGGAAGGGTACGCATTGCGCGTATTATTCCACCAGGGCCGGTCGTATCGCCGACAGACTGATAGATGCCCAGCCTTTCCGGGAAATGCACATCGGAATGCATTTCCGTAAATGTGCCGGGAAGTGTGGATATTATTACAAAGTCAACGCCGTCAAGTGCTTCCGGCAGGGTTTTGTACACGGAATAGCGCCAGTTTCCCGGTAAGCTGTTACTTATGATTTTATTATGGTTTGCAGCTTCAATGTCTATATCGTAAAGACGGATTTCACCGCCCGCGTCTCTATCCAGCGCAAGGTCTGCCATGAAGGTCCATGCCCAGGCACGCGAGCCGCCGCCTATATATGCTATTTTAAGATTGCCTATGTCCTTTTTTTTCATAAAGATCACCTTTCCTTTATAGTTGTGGGGTATTAAAAACAGTCAGGGGTGCAGTATGAACACAAAAATTTGCGAATGCGTGCTTGACGGCATAACACTGGAACGAGTAGTACGCAATGAAGAGCTTGTTATGCAGGAGATGCACTTTCATCCTGAATTTGAAATTTATTATATGTTCAACGGGGAGCGGTATTATTTTATAGAAAATAGAACGTACCGCGTCCGTAAAGGCAGCCTTGTGCTCGTAAATTCAATGAACATTCATAAAACCAGCGAGCTGGGTAAAAATTTTCACGACCGTTTTCTTATCGAATTAAATATCGAACCTTTTTCCTCCTTCTTTCAAAACATCAGCGGTATGAGCCTTGCAGAGTTCTTTTCCAGATATTCCTGTATACTTGAGCTTGACGAGCAATCCCAGGGCTGGATAGAACGTTGCTTTAACGATATTATGGAGGAATCGGAAAAAAAGCTTGATGCCTATCCCGTTTTTATAATGATGAAAATTACGGAAATTCTGCTTTTTGTCCGTCGTTTCCATTCCGACGGGCTTATTCCTTCCAATCTTTCAATGTCCGACAAAACCAAACATCAAATGATCAACAAAATTGCGGCGTTCATAACGCAGGGCGAAATCAGGGTAAAAACACTGGATGACATATGTAGTCGCTTTTTCATAAGTAAAAGCTATCTCTGCCGCATTTTCAGAGAGGTTACAGGGTTTACCGTACAAGACTACATAAATATCCATTGCGTAAAAAAAGCACAGCAGCTTTTGGAACTGGACGAAATGAGCATAGCCGACATCTCAGTAAGCCTGGGTTATAACAGCGTTACCTACTTTGAGCGTGTTTTCAAAAAATATACCGAAACAACGCCCCTGAAATACCGGAAAAAGCAGCACATAATAAATCAAAAGGTACGCAATAAACAAAAATAGCTTATACGGAAAAGTTAATGCCCTCAAAGCGAAGTTACCGTTGCCCAGCGAAATGGGGTTTTCAAAATCGACTTTCGTCAGTATGGGGTTATGCCGTTTTACTAAATTTTCTCTGTCAATCAACATTCTTCATCTCCGGTTAATTTCAAAAGGCCATATTTCTTCCGTAAAAAGTGCAGCGAAACCAGAAAGGGAAAGAGGGTGCCGCCCTTCGGCTGATATTGTGGCAACATCCTCAGCCTCTTTAAAATTATTTCTTGACGATCATTCTTTCAATGAGTGCCTGTAAATCTGCCGCACCCTGATCAACCGTTGCTTTGCCATATGCTACATTCTGCCCGAGCAGAGTCAGTTCGTTGACGAACTCCTGGTCGTTAGGCAGGTTGGGCCCTTGCGGTATGGATCTGTCGGCAACTGCGTCGTAAATGTGGTATACGGCAGCGTCAACAGGCGTAGCAGTTGCGCTTATTGCCTTACGTACTGCAGGCGAGCATGGTACGCCGCGGTTTGTGCCGAGGATTGCTCCGGCTTCGGGGCTGGTAACAAAGAAATTGACAAATAATGCTGCGGCTTCGAGGTTCTTGCCGGTTTTGTTTATTCCCATGTACTGGCTCATCTGGATTGTGTAGGATTTTTCACCGCCTGTGGGCAATGTTGTTGCACCGAGGGTGTCTGTCATAGCAGCCTGATACGCGCTGAGCTGGTTGCTCCAGATCATACCAATTGCAGCCTTGCCAGCTACAAGAGCGGAAGTGTCTGCTCCGGATTCAGCATAAGTTGCAGTCGTATCAGCGTCAGGGATTAATTTGTCAGTACGCATGTCAGCCCAAATCTGCAGCCATTTTTTAGCGGAATCAACTGTTGCGTAGGACTTGCCGCCGTCATCGTTGGTCCAGATGGGTGTTCCCTGCTGCTGATAGTAATAGCTGATATAGTTGGCCTGGTTTGTGCTGTTGTCGACAAGCGGGAATGCGCCTGCAGGCAGCTTGCCTTTCAGTTCTTGCGCATATGCTTTCAATTCGTCCCATGTCATATTGTCTTTCGGAAGCGCAACACCGGCGGCCTCAATCATTGTTTTGTTATAAGCGAGTACGAGGGTGTTTGTTCCGAGGCTCACGCAGTAGAGATTTCCGTCTAATGTAGCAGGAACGAGCGCGGTCTGGTCAAATGTCTCAGGTGCGTTGATCATAAGCTGTTTGCCCATATAATCGTTCAAAGGCTGCAAATACTGCTTGTAGTCAGGGTAGTTGCCGCCGAACTGGATGAGGTCGGGAGCACTATTGCTCTGGAGTTGGGTATCGATAAGGGCAAAATGGTCAGATGTGCCGCCGCTGGGTTCACCTGTAACCTTTATTTCAGGATAGGCTTCCATAAACTTGGCGATAACATCGTTGGTAATTTTGGCGCGGTCATCGTTGCCCCACCATGCAAAACGGAGTTCTGCAGGCCCACCCGTGTATGCGGGATATCCATTGGTGCTTGCTGTGTCAGCCGGAGTCGAGCTTGCCTCCGCAACTGTTGAAGCAGGGGTTGCTGCTGTGCCGGCAGCTGTGGAAGTCGTGGCAGCGTTATCATTGTTGCTGCCGCATGCGGCAAGGACAAACACTAGCATTGCTACCGCAAGAATTACGCTAAGAATTCTTTTCATCTGAATTACCTCCTATTTAATATTATATATTTATTACAGGGGAATACCCCTTGCAACCTAACCCTTAATGCCGGACGTTGCTATGCCCTGGACAAAATATTTCTGAAGCGAGAAGAATAACACAAAGCAAGGGATCATGGACAGTGTTGCCATGGCAAGCGCTCCACCCCAGTTGGAAACTGAGCCCGAGTCTCCCACAAATGTACGGAGTGCTCGTGAAACGGTGTATGTTTCCGGCTTTGTAAGGTACAGCAATTGATTAAAGAAATCGTCCCACGTCCACAGGAATGTGAATAGCGCGGTTGTGATCAACGCAGGAATTGCAAGCGGTAATATTATACGGAAGTATATTCCGGTCTCCCCGCAGCCGTCTATAATTGCCGCTTCATCCAAATCCTTGGGTAGTCCTCGTATGAACTGTACAAGCAGGAATACAAAGAACGCGTCCGTGGCAAGAAATTTTGGTATGATGATAGGCAGATATGTGCCAACCCATCCAAACATGTTAAACAGAATATAGCGCGGCACAAGCGTAACTTGTGCGGGAAGCATGAGCGTAATCATCATGATTCCAAACCAAAATTTCTTTCCCGAGAATTTAAGCCGTCCGAATGCGTAAGCCGCCATGGAACATGAAGCCAGGTTGGCAGCGATAGCGACTAAGCACATAACAAGCGAGTTTTCGAAGAATCTTCCGAAGGTCACACCCGCATAACCCTTCCAACCGCTGACATAGTTGGTGAGTGTAACAGATTTCGGAATCAGGCCCGTATCGCTGAAAATCATATTATTGGGTTTGAACGAGCTTGAAACCATCCAGATAATAGGATAAATCATGGCGACGCCCAGGACAATTATGAAAATGTGGGTAAGTATTTTAAGAATAGATGAATTGGTTTTACTTTTCAATAATGACACCTCGCTAGTCAAAAATTACAATACGTATACTTTTCTGCTTAAAACAGAGTGAAATTCATTCGCCGCTTCCGTAAGATACCCATTTGCCTGAGGTTTTAAAGATTACGACAGTAAAGATGCCGATAATCAACAGCAATACCCATGCCATAGCCGAGGCATACCCCATCTCATGATAAGTCCAGCCCTGAATGTAGAGGTAAAGGCTGTAAAACAGAGTAGAATTCATTACGCCGCCTTTTCCGCCTCCGATGATGTACGCCTGCGTAAACGTCTGAAATGCAGAAATCATTTGCATTATAAGATTGAACAATATAATGGGCGATATGAAAGGAAGTGTTATGGCAAAGAATTGCTTCACTTTGTTCGCACCATCGATACTTGTCGCCTCGTAATAATCAGGGGGTATTTGCTTAAGTGCCGCCAGAAAGATAATCATACTTGAACCGAATTGCCAGACTGTAAGCAAAACCAATGTCGACAGTGCATACTTGGGATTGGTTATCCAACCGGGCAGATCCGTGAAACCCATATAGCCCAGTATATCGTTGATAAGTCCATTCTTTTCGAACAGTTTGCGCCACAACACTGCGATAGCCACTGAACCGCCGAGCAACGTCGGAATATAGTAAACAGCACGGTAGAACGGAATAAAACGGAGCTTCTGACTCATCAGCAATGCAACGAACAGCGCAAAGACCAATTTGAGTGGTACGGAAACGAACACATAGAAAAATGTAACTGAGACAGATTTGAGGTAATACGGATCAACACGCATGGCCTCGCCAGTTATAGCTTTGAAATCCTGGATGCCGAAAGCCGAACCGAACATTTTAATGTAATTGCCAAAACCAATAAATGCAGTCGAACCGGGTTTCGTAAAATCATAGTCGGTAAATCCGAGATAAAGTGAATACAACATTGGATATAATGTAAAAACCAGAAAACCTATAAGCCAGGGCAGCAAAAACAAATATGCTACGGTGTTGCGCTTAAAAAAGGAGGAAATATTATTCCTGCCCATTATGTTTCACCTCCGATCAATATTATTGTGAACATGATAAAAATAATAATGCATTATGTGCATTTTACATAAATGAAGAGCATTTTTTCATGAATGTGTTAGTAAAATCAACTAACAAGTACATAATAACTAAATCGCGGATTTAAGTCAATATGATATAATAAATATGGCAATATAAGTCTAAATTTTTTAAAATTCATACTATATTGAACTAGATATATTTATAGAAATTGCAGATATGTAAAAACAGGCTGATTACTTGGAACTACCTGTTAAACAAGCTGACAACAGGCATAGTTTTCTTTCATACAAAGTATTAAAAGTACAATTCTTATTATGCTTTCTTCTTTCTCCCTCTCTTTTTAGGCGCGGGTTTTTCGTTTTCCGATTCAATCTCAATCCCGAACATCGCCGAAATGTCATCATTCTCAATAACTCTGCCGCTTTTCCTGCCTGACTTGCCAATAAGCGTCTCTGATTTTTGTACAATAACCTTTGAAACAAGTTCATCTATATCAACATTACGTAAAATGAAAAACAAAGCGGGGTTTTCATCCAGTCTGGCTCCCACACCATACAGGACTGCAGCTACATGCTTGCACATGCTCGCCCAGTCAGGACAGCTGCAATGAAAGGAGATTTCCTTTGGAGCGGGGAAAAGTCCCTTTCCTCTGGTGGTAAACAGTTCACCCAGGGCCTTCGGAAATTTTCCGTCGATCAGTTCCTGTAATGAGTCTATCCTGCCTTCGCTGGCTTTTATAATTGATTCCCATGTACTTTTGCCCAGCTGCTGAATGGTTATGTCAATTCGGTACGGTTTTGCCGCGCTCCCTTGTACAAGGGCAGTAATATTTCCCGGAGTGATTTTAAGGTCAAGGATCGCTCCATGGCGGATATAACTGCGTCCTCTGCCCATGCGGTTGGCATAGTCGGAATAGCTCTCAAGATTGTCGTCCCATGCTTTCCCCCACCATGTAGCTGCCAGCTTCCTGCCACTTAACACCACCGGCGTAATATCAGGATTTTTCTTCTTGAGCTTTTCCACACTCTTTTGATTTCTGGCTTTCTTTTCCGCTACCGTAACATATTCCGGAAACCCATAATATGACATATAAACATCCTCCTCTTCTCACGTTTGCCTGCTGCTCTCTGACTTCTGGCCACAAATTCAAAAGCGGACATTCCTTGCAAAGGACTCTAATTCAAAAGCAGGCATTCCTTGCAAAGGACTTTAATTCAAAAGCAGACATTCCTTGCAAAGGACTTTAATTCAAAAGCAGACATTCCTTGCAAAGGACTTTAATTCAAAAGGGGACATTCCTTGCAAAGGACTTTGAAGGTGTGTCCCCTTACATTGAAAGGTGTGTCCCCCTACATTGCTACACTGTCAGCCTGAATAAATTCATCAGCTGCTTATTGTCCATTTCGGTGATCCAATTTTCCTGAACATCGGGAATGATGTCATTGGATAATTTGATCTTTTCCTCTATCATCAAATCTATTTTTTCTTCAATTGTACCTTTTGTTATGAATTTATGTACTATAACATTCTTTTGCTGTCCGATTCTGAACGCCCTGTCTGTCGCCTGATTTTCCACTGCCGGATTCCACCACCGGTCGAAGTGGATCACATGATTCGCAGACGTAAGGTTCAGCCCAATGCCGCCGGCCTTGATGGAGAGCACAAGAAACGGCACATATTCATGCCCCTGAAACCTTTCAACAATATCACGTCTTTTGGCCACAGGCGTTTCGCCGTGCAGAACAAGCCCCTTGTGATTAAATACTTTTTCAAGGAATTCCCTCAACGGTCCGGTGATTTCTTTAAATTGAGTAAATACAAGAACTCTTTCCCTTTTTTCATAAATAGTTTCGCAGATTTCCCTCAGTCGATCGTATTTTCCGCTCTCATTTTCAGCGTAGATGTTCTGTCCAAGATATTGGTCCGGATGATTGCATATTTGCTTGAATTTCATAATGGATGAAAGGATCAGCCCTTTTCTTTCCAAGCCTTCCCCCGACATTTCAAGCTTCTTCTTAATCTCCTCGACAAGTGCATTGTACAATGCAGCCTGTTTTTTCGAAAGTGCAGCGAATGTTTTCATTTCTATCTTATCAGGCAGATCTGCAATCACAGCTTTGTCCGTTTTCAGCCTTCTCAGCATAAACGGGCTTATAACCTTTTTCAGCCTGGAATAGCCCTCCTGGTTTTCCTTCAGCCTTTTTGTGAAGTCGGTAAACTCCTTTGGACTTCCCAAAAGCCCCCTGTTCAGGAAGTCAAACAGGGACCAGAGATCTGAAAGGCGGTTCTCAATAGGCGTTCCCGTCATTGCTATTTTATATTCGGCTTTTAACTCCTTCACTGCTCTTGTCTGCCTTGTCCCGGGATTTTTAATTGCCTGGGCTTCGTCCAATATTAATGTATTCCAGGTAATCTCCTTCAGCCATTCATATTTTAACAACATGCCATATGTTGTAATGAATACATCATATCCCTCCGGAAGTTCCCCGCTATTATCGATTACAACTGTGTTCTCGGAAGGATGCAGAACCATGAATTTCAATGAAGGAGCGAATTTGCAAATTTCATTCATCCAGTTTCCTATGAGCGACGCCGGGATAACCAGGAGTGTTTTTTCATGTTTCTGAGCCTTGATATAATTAAGAAGCGCAATAACCTGAATGGTTTTTCCAAGTCCCATATCGTCTGCAAGGCACGCTCCCAGTCCCAGCGTCTTCATAAAGTTCAGCCAGGAAAGCCCTCTTTGCTGGTAGGTTCTCAACTCCGCATGAAAATCTCCGCCGCACGAAGCAACTTCTATTTCATCAGGATGCGTCAGCCTGGAAACAACCGTGTCAAGCCATTCCCCATTGGTTACTTCAAGCTCGCAGGCTTCTCCTGGAATTTTCATTATTTCCGAGGCATTCAATTGAAAATGCATGGCCTCCATCATGCTCATGCCGGCATTGCCCGTGAGCTTCTGCGCCTGTTCGAAAGCCAGCAGCGTCTCCCTCAGCTTCTCGTGGTTTACCTCCACCCATTTGCCCTTTATGAAAGCAAGTCCTTCCGTTTCCGATAGTAATTTTTTCAATTCGTCCACCGTTATTTTCTCATTTCCGATGGACAACCGGGCGTTAAAATCCACAAGTGCCTTGAACCCCAAACGGGAAGGCTCGTTTTTACCGATACTCACCGACAACCGCAGAGAATTCGATTTGTTCTTCCACCAGTTCGGCATGCGGCACAGGATACCCGCTTCTTCATAGAGCGGGATTTCCTTCAGAAAAGTATATGCTTCCTTGCCTGTCAGGCCAATTGGGTGAAATATCTCTCCGGAATCTACAAGTTCCGAGATGAAAACACTTTTTTGCGACGCCTTGTTTACTGTCGACAATAGCTCCAGCAGTTTTTTGTTGTCGTCCTTATATTCAATTAATGCGTTTTTGAGGGGAAGGTGCTTTGACTTTCCATCATTGCCGATACCGGTGGAATAAGTCGCCAGAAAAGCAAAAGGATAGTCCTCCTTCCTGCTTTCAACAAGATGAAAAAAGATTCGTCCAACAGGATGTATGTCAGGGTTTTGTGAAGTGAAAAAATCTGCAACATACCCCTTGTATGCCCTGATTTCTGTTGAGAAAACAGCGTTCAGCCCATTCCAGATTCTCCTGATCCAACTTTTATTCAAGTACTCCATGCCATTCATGTATGGAGCACTGTGTAAAATATAGTCGATTTCTTCAGTTTCCGGCTCGACAATGATTTTTTCTCTTAAAAACTCTATTTCCGGATTCCTTGCCAGCGCCTTAACGAAGGATGCAGCTATCATGTAAAGGAAACGGATTGAATCAGACATGGGCATGTTCGGATTTGAAAAGCCCAGATAAAAGAGCTCTTTATATGAATCTTCCTGA
>WSSedL1CaDRAFT_10001535_pt1 | contig 13248 bp, 9 predicted proteins | sample WetSurSL1Cattail_FD_9464 | JGI IMG/M metagenome (IMG submission 9464)
TACAGCAGGTATTAGACAAGCACACGATGCGATTGAAAAGATCGGCATTGAACGCTCCATTGCAGCAATTGAAGAGGCTGAAATCGTGATTGCTCTGTTTGATAACAGTACGCCTTATGATCATGAAGATGAAAAAATGTTAACACTGCTTCAAACCTATCGCGATTCAAAACAAATTCTGATGGTTCTCAATAAAATAGATCTTCCAAATCACTTTGAAACCAGCCATTTAAACGGAGATTTTATAGCGCTTTCCTGTCAAAATGACAGCGATAAACTCACACAAAAATTACAAATTATTTTAGATGAAACAACCTCTGAAGATAGTATTATGCTCACCTCTGCTCGTCAGATTGAAGCGGTGAAACAGGCGTATGAAAACGTACAAAGTTCGTACCTTCTTTTGGGTGAAGGCGAGTTAGAGCTTTTTGCTTTTCACATCAACGCGGCGATTCAAGCGATTTCTTCGATTACGACGGCTTTTGAGCGTGATGAGATTTTAGAAAAAATGTTTAGTAGTTTCTGTCTTGGAAAATAACCTCATTTTTTAATCTATTTATAAACCATTTACCTCAATATGTTACGATAGAAAAGGTAACAAAAAGGGGCTAGAATGTTTTCAATTATAGAAGAGTTTATTAAAAAAGAGTCCTCATCGGGAATTATTTTAATTGTCGTAACCCTTCTTGCACTTTTACTTCAAAACAGTGCTCTCACCACCGATATTTATAGCAATTTTCTTCGTATTCCTGTTCAGATCAGTATCGGTGATTTTGGCATTGCTAAGCCACTTTTTTTGTGGGTTAATGATGGCTTAATGGCAATTTTCTTTTTTCTGATTGGACTGGAAGTTAAACGCGAGGTGTTAGAAGGCGAACTCTCCTCTAGACGACAAATAGCCTTGCCTGCTATTGCCGCATTGGGTGGCATGATTATGCCTGCACTTCTTTTTACCTTTTTCAATCACAAAGATGCTTTTTCCATGAATGGTTGGGCGATTCCAACTGCGACGGATATTGCATTTGCTTTGGGAATTCTCTCGTTATTAGGGAAGAGAGTTCCTGTCTCGTTAAAAATATTTTTGATGGCACTTGCGATTATTGATGATTTGGGTGCTATTGTCATTATTGCCCTTTTTTATACGAGTGATTTGTCGTTAATCTCTATTTTAGTGGCGTTTGCTTCGATTCTTATTTTGGTTGTGATGAATAAATTGAACGTCATTAAAAAAGCAGCCTATATTTTAGTGGGTATTGTATTATGGATCAGCGTCTTAAAATCGGGAGTTCATGCGACTATTGCAGGGGTTGTATTGGCATTTTGTATCCCATTGTATTCCAAAAGTGAAGCAGGGGAGCGTTTTTCAATCCTCAAAGAGATGGAGCATGATCTGCATTACTGGGTTGCATTCCTCATTTTACCCCTTTTTGCTTTTGTCAATGCAGGAGTAGATTTTAAAGATATTTCGGCTGCTGCACTCTTTTCCGATGTCTCATTAGGTATTATGCTCGGTCTATTTTTAGGAAAACAGGTGGGTGTTTTTGGCTTTAGTCTCCTTGCTATTAAGCTAGGAGTTGCCTCTTTACCCACAGGAAGTACCTTTAAGCAACTTTATGGCGTTGCTATTTTGACAGGAATAGGCTTTACCATGAGCTTATTTGTGAATACCTTAGCCTATAATGATACAGATGTGTTTCATTATGCCGATAAATTAGCTATTTTATTAGGTTCTTTCTCGTCTGGGATTATAGGTTATCTTTACTTACGCTATATGCCTCAAAAGACACACGATGCTTTAAGTTAAGTGATATTACAATCTAACAAAGTCTTGTAATTTTGCAAAGGGGAAATTTGTTATGAGACAACTCAATCTTAGCAAACGTCTTTTTTGGATTATCGCTTTTTTTATCTTTTTTGCCAATACCGTAGTCGTTGTCTATCTGTATCAGCAAGCAGAGCATTTAGCCCAGATGCGTGCTTATTCTAAAGCCAAGACGCTTCAAGATTACTTTATGTCCATGCGTTACGTTTACCATCAGCAGTTTTTGCAAAGTGGGATTGATCTGAATGACTCTACTATCGGTTTTTTGCCAGCACACGCCTCTTCGCATATCAGTGAAGAGTTTTTAAAGCGCTCGATTCAGGGTATTAGCATTCACAATGTCTCTGATCGTCCTCGCAATCCGATCAATCAAGCAAGCGCTTTAGAGACAAAAGCCATTGACTATTTCAATCAAAACCCCGATAAAATAGAGCGTATTGAACTGATCAAAGAAGNNGNNAAAGAGTTTTTCTTTTTCAGTGCGCCGCTTCGTATTCAAACCTATTGTTTGGTCTGTCATGGTCAAAAAAATGAAGTATTGCCCTATATTGCAAAGCGCTACGATAATGCCTATGGTTATAAACTGGGTGATATACGAGGGTTAACGAGCATTAAAATTCCTAAAAATATACTTTTTGATGAAGTCATTGCCTTTTTTTGGCAAGAATTACTCTTTAGCTTGATTGTCACGATTCTTCTACTGCTACTGATGTACATTGCAATTCATCAACTGACAAAACGGGATGTTGAGCAAAAAAAAGAGCTTGAAAGTTTGGTGATGGAACGTACCAAAACACTCATAGGCAAAAGTGCCGAACTTGAAAAAGCGTATACCAAGCAAAAACATCTCTACTCGGTTTTACGTACCGTTGCCGATAGCAATCAAATTTTAATTACCACAAAGACGTTAGAAGAGTTATTGAACCAAACCGCAGTGTGTCTTTTTTCCAATGACTCGTTTGCGCATGTTAAGATTTTGCTGTATGAAAATAGTGTTTTACATGTAAAAGAGTCTCATGGGTTTGATGAAGTTTATACTGTCAATGAGATCGAAGAGGCTGTTTTTACGTCTGGAAATTTTCGTATTATCACACCTGTAAGCGAACATTTACCTCAAAGTTTTCAAGAGACGATGGCGCGTCATCGTGTCAGTGAGGCGTATATTACTGCACTCAAAAGCGATAGATTTGCACATACTTCTTTAGGAATATTAAGTGTTTGCACAACCATGCCAGAAGGGTTTAGCCCTGAAGAGCGTGATATGATCGAAGAATTGGCAGGAGATGTCGGGTTTGCGATTAACTCTTTTATGCAAAAAGAGCGTATTTTAAGGCTCTCTTATTACGATCCTCTGACGCATCTTGCCAATAAAATACTCTTAATGGAGCAGATCAACGTTTGCATTACGCTTAATAAACACAGCTCACTTTATGGGGCACTTTTGTTTATGGATTTGGATAATTTCAAATCGATTAATGATTTAAAAGGGCATGAAGCTGGGGATAAACTGCTGATTAGGATGGCACAACGATTGACATCCTATGCACATGAAAATACCATTGTTGCACGTTTTGGAGGCGATGAGTTTGCCCTTTTAGTGCCTAACCTTGGAACGGTATTGGAAGACGCGGCAAAGAGAGCAGAAGCGCTTGCAATGCAGATTTTAATGGCGACGAAAGAGCCTTTTATAATNGATAATCAACCGTTTTATATGACCGTGAGCATTGGTATAAGCCTTTTTGATGGCGATGAATACGCTGAAGAGCTNTTAAGTCATGCGGATAGTGCGATGTATAATGCTAAAAACAGTGGTCGCAATACAATTCGTTTTTTTGATCCCTACATTCAAAAAGTGATGGAAGAGAAGTCCTCTTTGTTGCAACAGCTCAGAGATGCGATTGATTCTGAGCAATTTGTACTTTTTTATCAACCGCAAGTTGATGGAAAGGCTCATATTACGGGGGTTGAAGCATTGATTCGACTCAAAAAAGCTAATGGTGAGTTCGTATCCCCTATACAGTTTATTCCTTTATGTGAGGAATCTGGCTTGATTATACCTTTAGGTGTTTGGGTTTTAAAAGAGGCAATGACACAGGTGCGTTCGTGGAAAAATGATCCACAAAAAGCGATGTGGCGTGTTTCGATCAATGTGAGTACAAGGCAGTTTGAGCGCGAGGATTTTGTCACTACTGTTCGTGCGACACTCGAATCGACTCAGATTGATCCATCCTTGATTCGTCTAGAGCTTACGGAAAGTCTATTAATTAGGGATAGCACCAAAGCGTTAGCAAAAATACATGAATTGAAAACCTTGGGGATCTCTTTGTCTGTGGACGATTTTGGTACAGGGTATTCCAGTTTACAGTATTTAAAACACCTTAGTGTCGATGAACTTAAAATTGATCAAAGCTTTATACGTGACTTTATAACCGAGCGTAGTGATGCGCTGATTGTAGAGACTATCCTTTCCATTGGTAAAAATTTCAATATGGAAGTCATTGCCGAAGGGGTCGAGACACAAGAGCAATTTGAAAAGCTCAAAGCGATGGGATGTCTCTATTTTCAAGGGTATTTCTTTGGAAAACCGACACCACCAGAGCTGCTTTAATGCTTTACATGTAAAGATCGAAATGAGTGCTTATTCGCGTACAACATCGTAGCCTCTAGGTATTTCTGCACGAAAGAGTTCTTCATCCATAAAGAGGTTTGTGGATTGATTGGAGAAGAGAATTTCGACGGCATTATCCAGTTTGTCACGATAGACAATTTTCTCAATACTCCCTTTTTGAGCAAAAATAGTGTACGTTGTCTCTTGATATTTTGTGATGTATTTGTTAGTAGACACCTCTTTTGCCTCTTGAAGTAATTGTGCCAGATTGGGCGTACTCTCTAACGTGCTAATAATAACCTGCTCAAGCTCTGGCTCGATAATCAAAACGCGTGAGTTATTAAAATAGATCTTTTTAGAGACAGGTTTTTCATAAATCCAGAGTGCTTTTTTATCATCTGTCGCATAAAAAGTGCCTTCATACACAATGGTTTTGTTTTGATCGTTGGTGACTTTTTGTGTAAAATCACTTTGAATGGTTTTAAAGTGATCGATTTTAGCAAAAAGGAGTGTGGTGAAAAAAATAAACATTCCCAAAAATCGCATAATATACTCCTTGATGTCGTAATAAGATATGGAGTTTTATCAAATAGATAGTAAAAGTATGATAAAATCCCAAGTTTTAAGAGAAACTTATACTGTAAAGTAAAGAAAACCAGAGGTGAAATCACATGATGTTGAGTAATATTGTTCGTAAAATTTTCGGCACTAAAAATGATCGCGTTGTTAAAGAACACCAAGTACGCGTAAAAAAGATCAATGCCTTAGAGCCGACATATGAAAAAATGAGTGATGAAGCCTTAAAAGAAGCCTTTAATGCTCTAAGAGCCGATGTTAAAGCAGGTACTGTAACCTTAGATGCTATTTTGAATGACGTTTTTGCTATGACACGAGAAGCAAGCAAACGAACCACGGGCATGCGTCATTTTGACGTTCAAATTGTAGGTGGTTTGGTGCTTCATGGTGGCGATATCGCTGAGATGAAAACAGGTGAAGGAAAAACCCTTGTTGCAACGCTTCCGGTTGTTTTAAATGCTATGAGCGGTGAGGGCGTACATGTTGTCACAGTGAACGATTATCTTGCCAAAAGAGATGCTACTGATATGGCACGCATTTATAATTTCTTGGGTTTGAGCGTAGGTATCGTGACCAATGATTTGGAAAATGATGCAAAACGTAAAGCTCAGTACGATGCTGATATTACCTATGGAACCAACAATGAGTTTGGTTTTGACTACTTACGCGACAATATGCGCTACTCCTTGGATGAAAAAGTACAGCGTTCTCATAACTTCGTTATCGTCGATGAAGTAGACTCTATTTTAATTGACGAAGCACGTACCCCTTTGATTATTTCAGGACCTGCAAACCGTACGTTAGATGGTTATAAAGTTGCAGATGGTGTAGCAAAACAGCTAACCAAAGAGACCGATTTTGCGGTTGATGAAAAAAATAGAACAGTTTTAATGACCGAAGAGGGCATTAGCAATGCTGAAAAACTCTTTGGTGTGGATAACCTTTACAGTCTTGATAATGCTGTTTTATCCCATCATCTCGATCAAGCCCTAAAAGCACGTTATCTTTTTGTTGCCGATGTTGATTATGTGGTACGTGAAGGTGAAATTATCATTGTAGATGAGTTTACAGGACGTTTGAGTGAAGGCAGACGCTTTTCAGAGGGCTTGCACCAAGCACTAGAGGCAAAAGAGGGTGTTATTATTAAAGATGAGTCTCAAACACTGGCTGATATTACATTCCAAAACTACTTTAGACTTTATAAAAAACTAGCAGGTATGACAGGAACAGCTCAAACAGAGGCAACGGAGTTTGCACAGATTTATAATTTGGAAGTTATCTCCATTCCTACCAATGTTCCAATGCGCCGAGAAGATAAAAATGANCTNATCTACAAAACAGAACGTGAGAAGTTTGAAGCGGTCATTAAAGATATTAAAATTTGTCATGAAAAAGGACAACCGGTTCTTGTCGGTACTGCGTCGATTGAAAAAAGTGAGTTGCTTCATTCTCTTCTTAAAAAAGAGAAAGTGCCACACTCTGTTTTGAATGCGAAAAACCATGAGAAAGAAGCGCAAATTATTAAAGATGCGGGTGTCAAAGGCGCTGTAACGATTGCAACCAATATGGCAGGGCGTGGTGTCGATATTAAGCTTGACGATGAAATTAAAGCCCTTGGAGGTCTTTATATCATCGGTACAGAGCGTCATGAAAGCCGTCGTATCGATAACCAGCTTCGTGGACGTTCTGGTCGTCAGGGCGATAATGGTAAAAGTCGTTTTTACTTAAGTTTAGAAGATAACCTTTTACGCATTTTTGGCAGCGATCGTATTAAAGCGATTATGGAGCGTTTAGGCATTGAAGAAGGTGAACACATCGAATCTAAAATGGTCACACGCGCCGTTGAAAATGCACAGAAAAAAGTGGAAGCGCTTCACTTTGAATCGCGTAAACACCTTCTCGAATACGATGATGTTGCCAACAAACAACGTAAAGCAATTTATAACTTTAGAAATGATCTTTTAAATCCTAACTTTGATATCGAAACACGGATTAAAGAGATTCGGGTTGATTTTGTAACCAACATGCTTTACAAAGCAGAGATTTATGAAGGCATCTCTCAAACAGAATACAACGTCGAACGCCTTATCTCTGTGCTTCAAGATGAATTGAATGCAACATTTGAAGCGGAGTCTTTGCACAATCTTCCCTTTGATGAACTCCGCACACTTGTGGTAGAAACTCTTGAAAAAATCTTTGATGAAAAGATGTCGGTGGTTGATGAGACGCAACGTAAAGAGATTGAGCGTATTTTATACCTACAAGTTCTTGATAATGCGTGGAGAGCGCATTTGTATCAAATGGACATCTTAAAAACGGGTATTGGACTTCGTGGTTATAACCAAAAAGATCCACTTACAGAGTATAAAAAAGAGAGCTATAATCTTTTCATTGAATTGGTTGATCAGATCAAATTTGAGAGTTTTAGAACATTGCATATTGTTCAGCTTCGTGATAACAAAGAAGAAGAAGAGAAACGCGCAATGGATGAAATGATTAGAAGAATGGAAGAAGCCAATGCTAATGCTACGCTTCAACATCAAAGCCCCTACGCGGATGATGAAGATGAAAAAGACAAAAAAGCAGCACGCAATGAGCCGTGCCCTTGCGGAAGTGGTAAAAAGTATAAACAGTGTTGTGGTAAGAGTGGTCCCAAAAAAGGGCTTTTAGCGTAAGGGTATAGGGTGCAAAAAAATCTTAGTTTTTATCTTGTCAAAAAGTATTTACGATTTGACAAGTCGCAACCCTTTATTACCGTTATTTCGCTTTTAGCATTTTTTGGTGTGGCGATTGGACTCACTGTGTTGATGGTTGCCATGGCGATTATGAATGGATTTGATAAAGAGTTTGAGAAAAAACTCTTTACGATGAATTATCCACTTTCCATTTATTCGCGTAGTTTTTCTCCCGTTGATCAAACCCAGCTTAATGCACTCAAAGAGCAGTTTCCAAAACTTCAGTTTAGTCCTTATATTTCCACACAAGTGATTATTAAAAAAGGCAATCGTTTAGAAGGCGGCATGCTATTTGGGGTCAATTTTGAGCAAGAAGCGAAGATTAATGCCATTGTTGCTGAGGCGATTAAAGGCAAAACGCTCGATAAATATGATCTTATTACCGGTAGTGAGATCGCTAAAACGCATCTTTTTGNGCAAGATGAAAAAGCGACGCTGATTTTTACAAAAAACGATCCAGGCGGTATGAGCCTTATTCCAAAGATGAAGCGTTTTAACTACCAAGGTTCTTTTCGATCGGGTTTGATGGCGTATGATAAAGCTTACATGTACACTACACTAGAATCTTTAGCGCAAGTAATGCAGTACGATGAAGGGCATTTTGATGGTATTCACATCTATTCGGATGATCCTATGGTCGATATTGAAAAAATCCGCAAAGTGCTTCCCGATGATTTAGGTATTGTCGGTTGGTGGCAGATGAATGGTAACTTTTTTGCAGCCCTTGCGCTTGAAAAACGCGCCCTTTTTATTGTGTTAATGCTCATTATTTTGATTGCATCGCTTAACATCATTAGTTCTCTTTTAATGACCGTAATGAACAGACGTAAAGAGATCGCGCTTTTACTTTCCCTTGGCGCTTATAAAAAAGAGATTAAAAATACTTTCTTCTACCTTGGGCTAGTGATTGGAGGAGGAGGAATGCTGTTTGGTATCGTTTTGGGCTCTTTAACACTGCTTGTTTTGGGTTCATTTGATATTATCTCTCTGCCTGCTGATGTTTATGGCACAGCACGTTTGCCGCTTGATCTTTCAATGTTAGATTTTGTTTTAACGGTGGTTGGAACCAGTGTAATTGTGGCACTCTCTTCGTATTATCCTGCTTATAAAGCAACGCAAATTAATGTGTTGGATACGCTTCGTAACGAGTAAGAAGTAGGCTTTTTTAAGCCTACTTTAGAAGATCGGTTTTGATATTGCAGTTTTCTTCCACTAATGTATACATCTTTTGTAACAGTGCTTTAGAATCGAGCCCATCTTCAGGATAGGTGACGACATTATCGTAAGGTTCTTGATCTAGGAAGTTTTGAATGCCTGAGAGTACTTCTGTGGCACCATTCCAGTCGGTTCCTGTGAGCATCACCACGTAGTGGTTGTTATGGTTGAAAATGGCATCTGTCCGTCGCAAGATGCGTTTAAACATCTCTAAACTATCCACTTCTTTGCGCTCTTCCAATGAGAAAAAGATGAGTGAGAAAGGAACTTCATCTTTTATGCCAAAACGCTCAAGTAATGCGATATGGTGGTCTATAAGATTGGAAAGATTGATTTTTGAAAAAGTGATACCCGACACGATAACTCCTTTGTATACCTTATATGATTTAATTGTACTCTAAAATTTACATTAATGTTTCAATTTTTTCAAAATTGAAATAATTATAGCCTTCTTTGTGTTCATAGGTAAAGGCAATATGATGCGCTTTAATGATGTGATAGACGATATACAGCCCCAACCCAAAACTTTGATGCGAATTTTTCTCTTGAACAAAAGGTTCTAAATAGTACTCAAGCTCATATTTTAAGGGTTTTCCTTGGCTAATAAAGGAGATCTTTGCTCTATTTGCAAGGATTTGGATGGTTTGATCAATGGAGTATTTGATGCCATTATCAATCACATTTTTCATGGCGGTCGTAAAGAGTCTGAAGTCTACATGTAAAATGATTTCATCGTCCATTTCGATCTCAATTTGCGATGGTGAGATCATCGCAAGATCAATCGCTTCATCGAGCATATCCACCAGACGATATGGTTTGACATTTTTGAGCCCTTCACCAGAGGTAATTTGCTCAATGGAAGCAAACTCATTAATGAGAAGTTCTAGCTTTTCAAACGTGCCAATAAGCCTATCACGTTGTTTTCCATTTTCAAGCATTTCAGCGCTAATGCGCCCTTTGGTAATCGGCGTTTTGAGTTCATGCATAATGTTACGTAAAAAAAGTTGCCTTGAATGGTTGAGTTTATTGATCTGCTCAACCGCATTGTGAAAAGCATTGGCTACTTGAGAAATTTCATCTTCGCCATCGGTTTTACAGTTGATATCAAGATCACCCTTTGCAAAACGATCCATTTGGCGTTTGAGCCTACGAAGAGGCTTCAGTTTGCGAATCGTAAGAATGTAGGCAATAATAATAATCGCAAAGACCACACCAAAAATGACTTTGATTAGATCGTAACGGTAGGGCTGAAAATCTTCATCTTTAAGAAGTAAAGAAGCGTATTTGGTCTCAATGTGAAGATAATGGTTGTTCTCGTAGCGCAAAATGGCACTTGTACCAATGCGATCCGCAATTTTTTGAATGATTTGTGCATGTTTGATAATGAGAGTTTTGGTCTCCTCATCGGTAATTTCACGCATTTGGTACCCTTGTACCTGTCTTTTGAGTTCCTCATTCGTGATGAAGTTATTGAGATGAAAGAGTGTTGCACGCGCAATGATGGAGTATTTTGTATTGAGCTTTTCTGTGTACGTCTGTTTATCATATTCCAATAAAAAGAGGAGGGCTAAAAAAATGCTGACGATACTGATGGCAAAAATAAACGTAATGCTGTAAAAAATGGAAGATTTTGTCATTGTAAAAACTTATAGCCAACGCCTCGTACGGCATGAATATAGGTGGGTTCTTTAGGATTTTCTCCCAATTTTTGACGAATCCGACCGATGATAACGTCGATGCTTTTATTGGTGGTCTCTTCGCTGATTGCCTCGATATTGTAGATAAGCTCTTCTCTGGAAACAACGCCTCCCTCTTTTTTGATGAGATAGCCCAAAATTCCATACTCTGCAGCGGTTAAGTGCAACTCTTTGTCATGCAGTAAAATCATTCGTTGCTCTTCATTTAAGATCAGATCTTTCGTCTTTTGCACACTTTGTTCGGTGGGAACAAGTCCTTTTTGACGGCGTAGCAGGCTCATAATACGTGCTTGAAGCTCGCGTGGATTGTAAGGTTTTGGAAGGTAATCATCCGCACCATTTTCCAAGGCGGTGACTTTATCGGTAATATCCGTACGTGCTGAGGAGATGATAATGGGCACACTGTGGCGCTTTCGTATCTCTTTACAGACTTCAAGNCCATCGAGTCCTGGAAGNGTGAGGTCTAAAATAACAAGGTCAAATTTTTGGGTGTCAAGTGTCGAGAGTCCAAGATAAGGATCGTCTGCAATGGTAATTTTAATATCAAATTGCTCTAAGTACTCCATTAAAATTTCGGCAAGCTCCACATCATCTTCGATCATCAAAACATTTGTCATCCACTCTCCTTACATGTAAAGAATATTATAGCTTATTTAGGAGGCTTTTGCCTCCTAAATATTAGGGCATAACAAGGATAGCACGGTAGTTTTGACGGTTAATAATAATGCGTTTTTTACTGTTTTTATACTCTTTGAGCGCATTGTTCAAATCTTTAAGCGAAGCAATACGTACTTGCTCAACTTGGATGATGATATCGCCTTCTCTAAAGCCCATCTTTTCAGCCTTAGAGTCCTCTTTAACGTCGAGTACTAAGATGCCTTCAACCTCTTTAGGAATTTGGTATTGTGCTCTGGTTTTATCATTGATCTCTAAAAGGTTGAGCCCATCAATTGGTGCGATTACTTTTCCATCACTGGTGGTTGTCTGCTCTGCATCCATCTTCGCCAGTTTTATTTTAGTGGTTTTGACCTTTTTATCGCGCTCATAGCTAATGGAAATGGTTTTATCAGGAGCAATGCCTGCAATGGTATTTTTAAGTTCATTAGAGTTTTTTACTTTCACACCATCGACTTCTAGTATGAGATCTGAGACTTGAAGTCCCCCTTTCTCCGCAGGTGAGTTTTTCTCAATCATTAAAATAACCGCACCTTGTTTGTTCTCATACAGCTCTTTTAGATCATTGGTCAGATCAGAAATGGAAACACCCATAAAGCCACGCTCGATTTTACCTGACTCAACAAGGGAGGTTGCAATTTTTTGCACCATATTAGAAGGAATGGCAAAGCCTATGCCGTTATTTCCGCCTGTTTTGGAGAGAATCGCACTGTTGATCCCAATCAGCGCACCACGGCTATCAACCAGTGCTCCACCTGAATTTCCAGGGTTGATAGAAGCATCTGTTTGGATGAAATTTTCGTATTGGTTGAGTCCGACATTGTTTTTATTGAGTGCTGAGATAATACCTTGTGTGATCGTTTCACCCACGCCAAAAGGGTTACCAATGGCAAAGACAAGATCGCCTTCTAAGAGGTTAGATGAGTCGCCAAATTTAGCGACTTGGAGATCTTTCGCTTCGATTTTAACAACGGCTAAATCGGTTTTAGAATCTTCCCCGATCACTTTAGCTTTATACTCTTTTTCATCATTAGGAAGCGTTACAACGATCTCATCCGCCCCTTCAACGACGTGGTTATTGGTGACGATGTAGCCATTGGCGGAGATAATGACACCTGAACCCAATGAGTGTGATTTACGTTCTTGCTGTTTAAATTCAGGCATTTTATTTCCAAAGAACTCTTTAAAGAACGGATTTTGCATGAGCTCATTAAGTTGGTCATTTTGCTTACTTTTTTTAGTCGTTGCAATGTTGACAACGCTCTTTTTCGCATCTTTAATCGCGTTATTGTAAGAGAGAATCACATTAGTGGCTGTGGCATCTTTTCGCTCAGAATCTTTAGGCATTTGCGCAATGTCAATGGTCGCGCCAAAGAGTGAAAGTGATGCAACAAGCGATAGTAAAATCATTTTTTTCATAATCAAACTCCTTTGAAGTTTTAGTATTATGAAATTATAAAGGAGAGAGGTAAATATAAAGTAAATATTAAGTTAAGAAGCAAGCAAGTTGATTGACCTAGACTAAACTTTTATGGTATAATCGCTATAAATATTAATGGATATAGCGAGTCCAAAACAAGGCTAACACGCATGAGTAAGAGTTTATACGAAACATTAGATATCGCCTCCGATGCGAGTGCGGAAGAGATTAAAAAAGCGTACCGAAGACTAGCACGCAAGTATCATCCTGACATTAACAAAGACGCAGGAGCAGAAGAAAAATTTAAAGAGATTAATGCTGCTTATGAAATTCTTAGTGATGTACAAAAACGTCAGCAATATGACCAATACGGTGATAATATGTTTGGCGGTCAAAACTTTCATGATTTTGCGAATGCCCAAGGCGGTGCAAATTTAGATGATATTTTACGTAGCATCTTTGGTGGTGGTGGCGGCGGTTTTGGCGGCTTTAGCAGTGGT
>WSSedL1CaDRAFT_10001536_pt1 | contig 13247 bp, 14 predicted proteins | sample WetSurSL1Cattail_FD_9464 | JGI IMG/M metagenome (IMG submission 9464)
TACCGGAGTCTAAGCGGTACCTCCATGGCTACTCCCATGGTAACCGGTACCGTAGCCTTGATAAAACAAAAATGGCCCGATTGGGGACCGGATCAAATTAAACGAATCATCATGAAAAGTGCTCACGATTTAGGTCTGGGAGTCAATTTGCAAGGCGCGGGGGTATTGGATTTACGGGAAATCTTCACCGATGAAAATCCACCCAATGTTTTTGCAAGGTGGATTGATAAACAAGATGTTCGAAATATTCTCAGGTACCATCTGATGGAAACCCTGTTAAATCACATTGGTATCAAGCCGACTTTGTTTCGTAAAAAAAGGGATGAAACTATCAAAAAGACTTTATTCTCGTTCATTAAATCCTATTTTACGCAAAATAATTAAATTCTAAAGTCGATTTATCCAAAAAATCTCCTTGACCGGAGATTTTTTCTTAAATAAAAAATAGTCCGTTATAATCTTTTAACCACTTGCTTTAATTCATCCCCCAAATCCCTATCCGCTAAAATCGTTACGACAGCCAACAAATTTTTGACAAGTTTTTTATCAATCTTAGGTCCCAACACCAAAAAAACTTTATGAAGTAAGTCTAAACGATCGATATCCAAAATATTCACCCCCACTTCATTCTACAAAGTCCTCCCTATTGCTGCTTACTATTTATCATTTATTTTCGTTTTACAAAAGGATTGATTTTTCTTTAATCCCGTATATTTTATTCTCTTTTCAATTGCTTGGCTATAGGTATCCGGCATGAAAGCCTCTGTAAGATTTTATTGCTTGTCCAATAAACCTCCAATATATCCTTTTCTCCCCTTAAAATATTGAGCCTAGTTTTCCCCAATCCACATGGCTACCGAGCAAATTATTCTCGCCAGATACTCTACCGTGGTCAGGCCATGATAAGTCCATCCGGGTAATATTTTTAGCCTTCCTATCATGGCAAGGCCCAGGTGGATGAGTTATACTATTTTGATCTCGGAATCGACCCATATCTTTTTTACCTGTTTTGATTGAGCGATTTCCGGAAGCAATGAAAAGGGGAACTCTGCGACAATGGAGGTTAAGCAAGTTATGTCTTTTTTTACTCTGCCATTTTTTTGTTTGATCATCGTTCGAACCTGTTCAGCCTCTTTACCACTGAGTTCAATAATAAACCGGCCCATATTATTGGACCTATAGATAGATGATTCTTTAAGCTTTGAAGATAACTTTTTTTGCCACTCGTTATTACAGGAAATCATAATCAACACATCCTTTTATTGAAAAAATACTTTGTACCCGGATTCTTTAGCTAAAAATACTTTTGCCATCAAATTCTCTACCCTGGCGTAGCCAAGCTAACGGTATTCTCCTGTGGATCCATGCGTACGTGATCCCATTCATCTTTTCTAGCCTAAACTTTAGATGGATTCGCCAAGGTGGATGACTATCTAGATATAATCAATATATGCGATCATCGAGTAAATTCCCTATACCAAATATACCGATTCGGGAATAGCTTTAACAGATCATGCCTAAAAATATATTCTTTTGAAATAGTGGAAAATTGCCCATCCCCCGAACAGAAAGTTCTGAATAGAATAATTGCAGCTTCATGGGAATTCTATAATTCAATCAAGGGGGTCTTTTCATCTTGGATAGTAATGAAATTGAAGTTTTAGTGGCTAAAATTCACGGGCGGATCGGATACATCCCCGGCATTGACCAAATCTTTGTACGAAAATGTTTGCAAGGGATCGCTTCCCTTGGTGATCAAGATGTCGAAAATAAGATTAGGCTATTGGCAAAATTCATCTGATTCAAACCCATTTAGCTTGCTGCTAAATAAAAAAGAGGCTATCTCGAAAGTCCTTTAAATAGGATTTAAAAGACTTTCGAAGACAACCTCTTTCTTTATCAGATTAGGAATCTTACCAATTCCAGCCGCCTACAACAAAAAATAATACTACAATGATAATAATCCAAAAAAGCCCGTTTCCCCCAAAAGCGCCATCAAGCAAGCTGTTTAAAGTGTTTTCGGCCATTTCTACACGCTCCTCTATCAAAAGCCTTGGTCTTTTGTTATCTATAGTATGAGATTTCAAATGGCCCTGCAATATGACGATGTAATTTTTAATGGAGCGAATCCGGAGGATGGACTGCCCAATTCTTTATAAGTGAACCGATTAAATTCATGACAAACTCATTGGAATATTTTCCTGTTTCACCGGAATTCTGCATGAGCAATTTCAAGACCACGGGAAATATTTGATTCATATTCGCTGGAAAAATATTTTGCGTGGAAAATACCTTATTCTTACTATTTCCCAAAACGCGATCCAAATTTAATAGTCCAGAGCCCTGTAAATTTCGTCCCAAACCCAGATTCCTGGCTTTCTTGGTTAATAAGTACTTCAACCGCTCCGGTTTACAAGACGGCCATTTTTGCAATATCAATGCCGCTCCCCCCACCGCCATGGCCGTAGCCATTGTGCTCCCGGAACAAGTCGTATAACCTCCATCTAGGTTTAATGAGGTAATCTTTTCACCTTGGGCAACCAAATCAGGCTTAGCAAAAGTATCAACGCCGGTTCTATTGGAATCTAATTGGCTGAATTGGCTATCATTTACAGTCAATGCTTGTTGATAATTCAAATTTCCCACCGTGATCATGAACTGTGAGAATCCAGTGGCATTAAAACCTGCATTGGTCTGAACAGTAGTAAAAACCGTTATACCTTTTCTCCAGGCTATACTAACCGCCCGACCGAAAGGATCAAAACAAAAACGGTCTTGATTGGCAAGCATTACAGGGAGACTGATAATTTTAATGTTAAATAAGGGAAGACTTCGGACACACCATTCAATTCCGGCAACAATATCGGAAAGCCAACCTTTCCCATCTTTATCCAATATTTTTATTCCCACTAACCATGCATCAGGAGCCATCCCTTTAGTAACTCCATCGGAGACATTGCCATTACCGGCAATAATACCGGCAACTTCTGTTCCATGACCGTTATCATCATAAGGAACGGATTTTTGATTCACTAAATCATACCACCCGACAATTCGATTCTTGGGTATCGTTAAATCCCGATGAGGATAAACCCCAGTATCCAAAACAGCTACCACAACACCTTTACCGGTATAACCATACGCTGGAGTACCCGGAACTTCCAATCGAAGACCGTTTAATAGAACGTCCGGAAGTTGATTATGGAATTTCTGATTTTCCTGTACATTGACAGGCTGATCATCCCAGATTTTTATCACGCTGAAAGAATCTAAAATTTCCGGAAGTGCCGCCAAAGGCATTTCCACGGCAAGCACCGGAAGGAGATTAATGCTACGTAATATTTGGCCTTGATTTGCTTCGACTAAAGAAATAATTTGATCATACTTTCTTCCGCGAACTTCCAGCAATAATCGCCGATTGCCATCCAGAGCCCCATTGTTATAAACACTGCGTATTGCCGGTGATAATTTTCGAAGTCTTCGTTCCTGAAACACCGTATCACCTCCAAAGCTACCATCCCAAAACCTTTCACCAAAATTATCAACCCACTGTCATCGACATACAACAGCCCATTGATGTCTTACATAACAATGCCCGAAAAGTTTTCGGGCATTGTTTCATCCATATGTTGAACTGCGATTACCAAGCGCCGCCAAAGCAACCGCCGCAACCTATAACAAGCAAAACGAAGATTAAAAACATAAGCCAGCCGTTACTTCCAAATCCAATGCCGTCAAATAGCCCTTTAACGCCGTCTGCCATATTAGATTTCACTCCTTTGCACAGTTACAAGCCTTTGGTAAGGCTTTCTTATTTATTATATGTATTTCCTTGCCTAAGTAAAACCCGACTAAAGTTAGATTGTGCTTTTAAACATTTGTTATATTGAAAACTTCCGGCATTGATCTAATTCTTATATTCTAGTGATTTTACCAGCAACCGCCACCGCCAAAGCAACCGCCACATCCGATAACTAACAATACGAAGATTAAGAACATAAGCCATCCGTTATTAAAAAATCCACCGATGCCATCGACTAATCCCTGAATGGGATTTTCGGCCATTTTTTTCACTCCTTTGATGGTTCCAGCCTTTTTGTGAAAGGCTTCGTACTTAATTATATGAAAAGTATCTTCTACATTCATTAGGCGGATGTTATTTTCTTGAAATAAATCTTTTTAATTATTAATGCCCGGTAGTTCCGGGCATTAATAATTCATAGTCATTCGGTATATAGTAAGGGCTTACCAGCAGCCACCGCCGCCAAAGCAACCGCCACATCCGATAACTAGCAATACGAAGATTAAGAACATAAGCCAACCGTTATTGAAGAATCCACCGATACCATCAACTAATCCTTTAAGTCCATCGGCCATTATGATCTCTCCTTTATTTGATTTCTAAGCCTTGCTCTAGGCTTTATAGTTTAGTATATGAGTCTGGACTTTTGATTTCTATGGGCAAATGTTATATTTATGATGACGAAAATCATTTTTAATTACTATCGTTCGTTTCGTATTGTATGACAAAGTCATCCCGCAATGTTGCGGTTTTTGCAAGCATTTCTCCAGTATAGCCTCGCTTAAAAATTTCTCTTGCGATTATTTCAATACTGGACTCAATGACACCGAATGCAACACCAAAGACTTCAACCCTTCATATGATAATATCTATACAAATGTCTATTCGGAGGGCTGAAAGTGGAAAAACAAAACTATCTAGATTTATTGGCCCAGTATAACATTGACAATGCCCATCCAGGTGGTTTGGCGCTTACAAGATCTCTGTTGGCTCGTGAAAAGCCGACTTCCGACAAGACTCTTTTAGACGTTGGTTGCGGCACCGGTCAAACCTCTTTATTTATTGCCAAACATTATCCATGTCAGATCGTTGCAGTCGATTTAAGCCGTACTATGCTTGATAAAGCAGAACATAAATTTAGGAAGTCGGGTTTAACAATTCCCTTAATCAAGGCCAATGCGATGAGTCTTCCTTTTCGCAGAGATAGTTTCGATATTGTACTGGCTGAATCGGTGACCATTTTTACTGAAAATATTGGCCGGACTTTACGAGAATATTCCCGTGTTTTAAAACCGACCGGCGTTTTACTTGCGATTGAGGGAACTTCCCTTCAGCCGTTGGAAGAACAGGAAGCCAAAGATCTTAAGGACACTTTAGGAATCGCTTCTCTCCCGACCAAGGATGAATGGTTTCAAATGTTAAAGGAAGCCGGATTTTCCAATATAAATATTCTTTATAAACAACGGATGGGGTGGATGGGATCTTTTCCTTCTGAATTATCCGATGCTTTTCATGAATACCGCAATATCATGTTCCGGAACCGTAAAAAATTCGGCTTTGGCGTTTACCGTTGTACATTGTAAATACCGTCAAAACTCATTATTCATAACAAAAGGGGCGACCGGTTTTCACCAGGTCAGCCCCTTAATTTTATAATCATTTCCAAATGAAAGTTTAGACAATAGCCAAGGGAATCAGTGCTAATAATGCTAAAGACATTGGATTAAAATCCATTTTTTTAGGTTCTTCCTCTTCTGCTAAGTCAACTGGGCTATTTTTCGCTCCTAATAAATTTTGGAATAAAGTTCCTGCTTTTCTTGGTTTTCCATTTGTACTCGTATTTTCTGATTTCGCTGCGATTTTCGTTCCAAAGAGCATTTCAAAAAAAGATTTTTGTTTTCTTCCGTCTTTCTTTTCCTCTTCAAACAGTTCGCTAATGGATAAAGCTCCTGAGCCTTGATTGAAAGACTTTAAACCCATAGTTCGGGCATTCCTCTTAAGAGCCATTTTGATCTGATCGGGTCTCATATTCGGCGATTTCTGCAATAATTGAGCCACAGATCCCGTAACCATCGGGGTTGCCATCGAAGTACCCGTTAGTGACCGGTACCCTCCGCCATTCCGTAATGAAGTAATGTTAGTCCCCGGAGCTAATAAATCGGGTTTTATCTCGTTGTCGATTGTGGGTCCCCTGCTGGAAGAATCACTGATACTATCATCCGTTAAATCTTCAGTACCTTTATCATCCAAATTACCTACAGTAATGGCGCTCGGGTTAATTCCCGGAGTATTGATAGTTTTGGCGTCAGGTCCGTCATTTCCGGCTGCAATGCAGACAACAATTCCACTGGACCAAGCTGCAGAAACTGCACGGCATAGTGGATCTTCTCGGGAGGAATCTTGTGCTGTTGAACCCAGCGACAAGTTGATCGCTCTAATTTCATAAGTCTTTTGGTTATTAATACACCATTCCAGGGCCGATATGATATCGGATGTATTCCCTTCTCCCTTTTGATTTAAGGCTTTAATTCCTATTAATTTGGCTTCCGGAGCCATTCCTTTATATTTCTGACGGGATGCAAATCCGTTTCCTGCAATGATCCCGGATACATGAGTACCATGTCCATTGTCATCATAAGGATATGTTCGTTCATTAATTAAATCCTGCCAAGCGATAATCCTGCTCTCAGGATATATTAAATCAGGATGCGGATAAATTCCTGTATCAATAACCGCAACAGTTATATCTTTTCCAGTAAAACCAAAGCCCTGGGCCTTAGCCCCACCAGCGGTCGGAACAGCGACATCCAACAAAGTACGGACTTTTACATCATGCCATATTTTACGAATATGGGGTGAATAAGACATCATCTCCAGGGCGGAATAGGGAACCTCTACAACCACCACAGGAAATAATTTCATTTCCCGGTGCACCTTACCCTCACTGGCTTCAATATAAGATGCTACCTTATCACTTCGCGCGCTTGCCATTTCTACAATGAGTCTGCATTTTTGCTCCGGATTCTCGGTAAATTCAGATTTTAAAAGTACGGGTGAGACTTTTTGAATCATTAACGGCAAATGTATCACCTCCTATCACTATCGATAAAATATTATACTCAAAGCTTTATTTATTGTTTCTGGAAAAAAAGCATGATTTGTAATAAAGGATCCTAATATACCATTTACCATGTATTCCGAAATGTCTATCGTAATAAAGACCCTATTATTTCCTCCTGTTGCATTTGCTTATATAAAAAGTCATCGAAAGATACCGACGATGGTTTTACAAAACAGATCACCGGCCGTTGGCTATTACTTTGGTTACCGAAGTAATATCAAGGTCGTGCCAATTCAAAGACTTCGTGGATTCAGATCTACAATTACATCACAAAGCGGTTCCAAGTGCCATATCATAATAACTGGAACAAAGTCATCCTGATGGAGAATATTTTATGGAGCAAGAACAGATGAATGCCGTAATCAAAAAATATTTAGGTATACCTTATAAACATGCGGGCCGGGATTTAACCGGTTTAGATTGTCTGGGATTAGCCCACTACTTTTATAAGGATTGCGGAATTGAATTCCCGGAAAACGACGGCCGGGATTATTCAATTAAATGGGCACAAGATGATCCGGAGCGTTATCTCCGGGGAGTCTCGGCCATTGGAAAACCGGTGCCGGTTGAAGAGCTTAAAACCCTCGACTTTGTCTATTTTCGCTTGGGGCGATTTATAAGTCATGGAGCCGTAATGGTGGATTCCAATCATTTTATCCATGTTTTACAACATACAGTCGTTCATATTAATGTACTGGATCCGGTTTGGAAAAAAAGGCTGGTNGGGGCAAGAAGACTGATCGACCTTCCATAAAAGCGGCTCATATCNTATGGACGTGCTTGATAATTTAAAACCTGGATGGTTCCGCTTTTATCCTACTAATCAGAAGTACTATTTTCTAAAATAGCCCGCATGACTTGATCAAAAGGCATTTTTCCGATTTGTTGCATGATTTTCTCGAGTTGCGTCGTTCTCTTCATTGAACCGGTAAGCAAAATCTCAACCCCTTGATTGCGATTGATTAGGACTGAGTCGACTTTTAAGACATTACAAATGATTCCTGCTATTACCAACAATTCGGATGGAAGCAAATTGAAACTGCTTGTCTGATTACTGCCATCGCCCGGGTTTTTTGGGTCTTCAATTTTATGGCGGACTTTGCCATTGTTATGACAGGCCCTGTTTTTTTTTGCGCCTTTCTCTTGCGCTGAGTTGTGCTGCTGCTTGGGGTTTACAGGACTAAGTTGTGCTATTAATTCTTTAATCTTATCCAAGTCCTCATTAGAAAACACATCAATCTCCCCTTATCTCCGCCTAGGCTAAGGTATAATAATCGGTTCTACGGGTGCGCTTAACGGAGCCGCTAAGGAAGAAGCAAAAAGAATAAATAATCCAGCGATGATAATAATTAAAATATCATGTTTGGTTTCTTCCAATGATGCCAAGGCCATACCTCCAGATAAAATCATGATAATTATTCATAGTAGTATATTGTTAAGGTTTCCTATTGTGAACGTGTCTTTTAGCAGGCTGGAACAATCAAAACCGGCTATTATCTATTATGCTTAAAACCACTTAGGAACCAAGTTCTGCTCAAAGAAATTTCCTTGCACTCTTTTAAAATGTATAATCGTCTTTCTTTCGTTCAGAATATAACTAGGTGACTTGAAAGGCGGTTAATGATTAACATGAAAAAAATAACTTGGTTGTTGTTAGTTTTATCCTTAATACTGGTTCCTTTGGGATGCTCTATAGGGAAAAAATCACTTCCTTCCCCCACAAGGCAACGTCCCGGAGTCAGTGGATTCTATGTGAATGAGCCGGGTCCTAATGATTCTTTGCCATCCCTGAAAGGTCATGGTAATATTTTAGATGAGTTTTACCCACTCTGGTATCATGTTAGACCAGACGGATCCTTAAAAGAAGAACCCGTACCGGAAGCCATTGCTTTCGCCCATACCAATGGAATTAAGGATCTTCCCTTGATCAATGTAGTTCCAAGCCAGGACAGCGTTTTAAGAAACATACAGGCCCGGGACAATACGATTAATAATATCATCCGAATCGTGAAAGCCAACAATTACGATGGGGTCAATATTGATTTCGAGTTCGTGCCGACGACTGGTAAAAAAGATTTCAGCATCGACCGTCAAGAAATGACGACTTTTATGAAATTGCTCAATAACCGTCTTAAACCTCTAAAAAAAGGCATCCATATGTGCGTCCTGCCACTGGTAGGCGTCTCTCCGGAGATGTCCAATGTATATAACTATCGAGGGCTCGCACCTTTTGTGGATAAGGTTACTATCATGTGTTACGACCATAGTCAGGAAGGTACCCCTCCGGGTCCATTAGCGCCGTTCCAATGGGTTGAACAAAATATAACGACTTCAATAAAACAAGGCTTTAAACCCTCGCAAATCTGTTTGGGGGTCGCTACTTACGGGTATGATTGGCCCGCCGGCAAATCAGGAGGTTTTACAAGTCCCACCCGAAAAATTACCAAAGAAGCAACCATCAAGGGACATCAGATACAATGGAGCGATAAATATCAAGAGCCTTACTACATCTATAGAAGTCCCGAAGGTGTTCAAAGAGAAGTCTGGTTTGAAAACTCCTCCACGTTAAAAACCAAATTAAACCTAGTCCACAAGTACGGACTCGCCGGGATTTGCATTTGGCGATTAGGATATGAAGATAAGAGTTTTTGGACTACTTTAGAGCAAACCTGGGGGAAAAAAGCCGCGACAAAATAGTAGTGCGCTGATCAAGAGAATATCTATAAGAACTAAGAATCCGTTCGTTTGGTATAATCTCATCAATGGGCATCCCCAAAACGAAAAATATTGAATCACAGCCATCACCCCAAAGGGACTGCCCCCCAAAATTTAACAATAAAGATATACAAATTATAAAAATTCATTTATCCGATGATTTTATATATTTTGTATATCTTATTTACTTTTAGGCCCCTCTTAACAAAACCTCATGCTTTCTCTTTAAATTATGGTTCCGCCGTCTTTTAAATTGGATGAACTCCAAAAAACGCCCGGTAAAAGCGATACCCGCCCTTTGGATTTAATTACCATTTTATAATACATTTTCATAATACATTACAAATAAATTAATCTTCACAACATTCTATGAAACCCAAGTAAAAAAACTCTGGCACATTTCGAATTTTATATTATAATATATAGTGTTTTATCGAAACATGAATTGAAAAGTGAGGCTGCTGAAAATAATGAATCATTTTGTGATGGATGCCTTTAAAGGATACCGTTCCCGTCTGGATGATCTGATGCTGGTTCATGAAGTCCTGGAGGAACTGCCGGTAAAATTAGGACTCAAAGCTGTGATGCCTCCGTTTATTTTACCTTACTACAACGGAGTCGTCCCAGAAGATTGCGGAATCAGTGCGTTTGTATTTTTAGCAGGCGGCCATTTTACACTGCACACCTTTTCTTTCCGGGAGGCTTACTTTGTTGACTTGTTCTACCCGGGTTCTTTTGATAGTGAGAAGCTGGAAAACCTTATCAAAGGTGCTTTCCCAGCGGAAAAAATTACCGCCTATTGTCTAGAACGGGAGCGGCGAGAAAGTTATCCGGCAAAAATCGAGATCAATGAGACATTGGACTTTGGGCCTCATCTTTTTCTGGATTTTCAAAACTACCAAGGGCCCCGGAGCATCGATGACTTGTTCGATCTTTTTGATACGATGCCCTTTCAAATCGGCATGACTCCGATTATCCGTCCTTATATTGTCAGGGATTATATTGGTGACGAAAGAGTCACTTCCGTATTAACGATGATCGCCGAAAGTCATATCAGTCTTCATTACTTTGAAAAATCCAACCGGGCCTATCTGGACCTTTTTTCCTGCCGTTTCTTTGATTACAAAACCGTAATCTCAAAGTTAAAGCAGGCATTCCATAGCGATGTAGTCAATGAGACCCTGATCGCCCGTGGTAGTAAATATCACCAGTATAAAAGTATCGCGGATGCCTTAGCAAATAATTCCCGTACTTGGCTGGGGAATGTTTATCAAAGATAATTTAAAAAAGCTCTGTGGAAGATAGCTGATGGAACATAAAAAGTATCTTCCAGTCAAAAAATTTTCTACAGGGCTTTATTTTTTCATCAAATTAAAGGAACCCCAGGCCATTTTCACCATATAATATATTACCAAATATTAGTAGGGTGAAAATCATGATAAACCAATATCCCAATAGTCAACCGTATTTCTCTTCTTATATTCCCCCGGTAGCCGTTAAGCAGCAGCATTATCAAATAGACCCCAATGTTGCAGCTAAATTTCCGGGCAATATTTTTACTCAAGGACCCAGTTTCAAGTATGTAGCTTTGACTTTCGACGATGCTCCGGATTCCCTTTTCGCACCGGTAATGCTGGATATCTTTTCCCGATACAACATCAAGGTGACCTTTTTTTGTCTGGGAAATTGCGTCCACCAAAACTCGGATATGCTAAAACAGATCGCCCGGGAAGGTCATATTATCGGAAACCATACCTATGATCATGTTGATCTCAGCAAATTACCCCCCAATCAAGTACGGGATCAAATTCAAAGAACCGCTGATGAGATTTACCGGGCGATTGGATTAAAGACGGCCCTATTTCGCCCCCCCTTTGGCTTTTTAAGCGACGAAAGCGCCCAGGTTATTATTTCCATGGGTTATAAGATTATTATGTGGAACGTGGATAGTTACGACTGGATGGGACTTACCGGCCCCGGAATCACGGGACGGGTTAACGCCAATGTATCCCCCGGATCGATCGTATTAATGCATAATGCTTGTAGTGGAAGTACCGAGTCGGGTACCGGAACCACCCAATCCCTTCCTTTCATCATCGAAACTTTGAAAGCATCCGGTTATACCTTTGTTACAATTCCGGCCTTACTTAACATTCCTGCATATAATTCCTAGATGGAATACCCCATCTCTGATAAATGCAATAATTTCGACCAAGTTCTGAGCGACTTTGCTCTAATTTTACTCCAAAAAAGATAATTTTTTATCCCGACTGCCGGTTTTGCCAAACTCAATATTTATAAAAATTCAGAAAGCATAACTCTACTAAGAATAGTAGGGTTATGCTTTTATTTTGTTAATAAATTGCATACTTTACAATATAAAGGAATTTTCGATGTTGTGAGGAACTTTATATTATAGCATAGCCATTTTTAAGGGGGTTGTCGAATGACCGGCTTTATACAATTACCCCATAGTAAAAAGTCTCGAATCGATACTCAAATTAATATTACCCAAATTGAAAAAGGTGATGGGCGTTGGCAACTACTAGACTCAATTGGTTTTGGTGTCTTTATAGTCAATACCAAAACTCATTATATTTTATATGCAAATGATGCGGCGGCTAAAATTATCGGGCAAGACAAGGATCAGATCATCGGAGCTTTATGCCATCAATACATATGTCCGGCGGAACTCGGAAAATGCCCAATTACTGATTTGGGTCAAAACCTAGATAATGCAGAACGGATCCTGATTCAAGCAAGTGGTCAAAGAATTCCGGTTGTTAAAACTGTCATACCCATGTTCCTTCATGGTGAAAAAGTCCTCGTCGAAAGCTTTATAGATATCACTGAACACCGGAAAATGGAAGATCAATTAAAATTTGATTCGCTAACCCAATTATACAATCGGACCTATTTTGAGCAAGAAATGATTCGTTTGGGTATGAGTACCCAGCCGGTTGGTATTATTGTTTGTGACATCGATGGACTTAAGTTGATTAACGATACACTTGGGCACGTAAAGGGGGACGATTTGTTGAATCATGCCGCGACCATCATTAAAAAATCATGTCAGGCCCATGATTTTATAGCACGTATCGGCGGCGATGAATTTGTCATCTTATTACCTGGTGTGACCCATCTTCAGTTGGAAGATACCTACAAAAAGATTCGTAATGCCATGATTCAGTATAATATTGAAAATCCCAGTGCCACGTTAAGCCTTTCCATTGGTTATTGCATGCGGGATGGGAATCAAAATATTAATGAAACCTTTCAAGAAGCGGATAATATCATGTACCGGCAAAAGCTGCATCATGGGCAAAATGCCAGGAGTTCCATATTACAAGCTTTGATGAAAGCTTTGGAGACCCGGGATTATATTAAAGAAGGCCATACCAAACGGGTTGGCAAATTGGGGGTAAGACTCGCCTGGAAAATTAATTTATCAGAGCCCCAAATCTCAGCAATTTGGTTACTGGGTAAATTCCATGACGTGGGCAAAGTAGGCATACCGGACTATCTTCTTTTTAAAAACGGACCGCTTACCGTAAGTGAACGTTCTCTAATGCAATCCCACTGCGAAATCGGCTATCGAATCGCCAGAGC
>WSSedL1CaDRAFT_10001537_pt1 | contig 13246 bp, 14 predicted proteins | sample WetSurSL1Cattail_FD_9464 | JGI IMG/M metagenome (IMG submission 9464)
ACCGGCGCTGATTTTCGGGGCTTGTTTTTTGCAGATTCCGATGCTTACAAATGGCTGGAAGCAGCCAGTCTTTCCATGATCAATGATCCTGATCCCCGGTTGGCAGCTTTAATCAATGGGGTAATTGACCTGATTTCTGCCGCTCAGGAAGAAAGCGGTTATATCAATACCTATTTTCAACTGGTGGAGCCGGATAAAAAATTTACCAATTTCGGCGTTTGCCACGAGTTGTATACGGCGGGGCATCTTATTCAGGCGGCAGTGGCTCATTTTACCGCCTTTGGTACGAAGTCTTTCCTGAATATTGCCTGTCGGTTGGCAGATGATTTGGTGGAGGTTTTTGGCCCCGGTAAATTGGAAACCGTTGATGGGCATGCTGAAATTGAAATGGCATTGGTAAGTCTTTATCGTACAACCGGCTGGGAGCGTTATCTGGAATTGGCCCTTTTTTTCATTAATCAGCGGGGAAATTCCCAGTCTCATTTGCGCTGGGAATTGGCACACCTGGAGAGAATAGCCGGGAAATTGGGAAAACCCGGACAGAATAATCTCAAACATTATGGAACTTATGAAAATTATGATGGCCGTTATGCCCAGGACCACCAGCCGGTCCGGGAGCAAAANGAAGTCGTAGGACATGCAGTCAGGGCCATGTACCTGTACTGTGGTATGTCGGATGTAGCGGCTGAGACAGGAGATCTTTCTTTATTGGCCACGTTGGAACATCTCTGGCGCCATCTGACCACCCGCCGGATGTATGTGAACGGCGGAATCGGGCCGGCAAGAAATAATGAAGGATTTACCAGTGATTTCGACCTGCCCAATGACAGTGCTTGCGCCGAGAGTTGCGCTGCTGCCGGCCTTATTATGTGGAACTCCAGGATGTTGTATATTACAGGGGACGGCCGCTATACGGATCTCATGGAACGGGTTTTATATAATGCTCTGTTAGCCGGAGTCTCTTTGGATGGCAAACACTATTTTTATAACAATCCTCTACAAAGTTCAGGCGGTTACCAACGAGCGGAGTGGTATGATTGCGCTTGCTGCCCTTCTAATATTTCCCGTGTGCTGGCTTCACTGAACACCTATATTTATTCCTGGCGCCGGAAAACTTTAATGGTTAACCTGTATATCCAAAGTGATTTGGAAACTGATTTAATAACCGGAGAGAGGCTTTATTGCCGTCAGGAAACGAACTATCCTTGGGATGGCAGGGTTAAGTTCAGGCTGGAGCTGGAAAAAGCGGCTGAGTTCCGGTTGCTGCTTCGGATTCCGGGTTGGTGCCACTCCTACTGTTTGAAACTAAATCGTGAGCCAATCGCGGTTTCAATGGAAAAAGGCTATGCTGTGATGGAAAGGATTTGGCGTGAGGAAGATTGTGTGGAACTGGATATGGTAATGCCGGTTGAACAAATTACGGCTCATCCTGGGGTATGGCAAGATATAGGGCGAGTGGCGTTACAAAGAGGACCTTTGATATATTGTTTGGAAGATATCGACCATGAAGCGACAGTCAACCAGATCCTGCTGCCGAAAAATATTCGTTTCAAGGACCGCTTCATGAAGGAGCTTTTAGGAGGGATTGTGGTAATCGAAGGTGAAGCTTTGAAACCGGATCTTGCAAATTGGGAAGGCGTATTATATCAGTCAAAATTTCTTCTGAAATATAAACCGATTCCGGTTCAGGCAATCCCTTATTATTGTTGGGGTAACCGGGGAGCCGGAGCTATGGCGGTCTGGCTGCTTCAAACCAATTGATTGCAGGTGAATTCATTGGAAACATTCTATACCGCAAAGCATCCCTAATCTGACGTTACCGTCTTCCACACTTTAATTAGGCAAATGGAGGAGATCACAGTTGTTATGAAGTGTGTATACGGAAAATTATTGATGGGTTATGATAAGTTCAATATGCTTAATATACTCTTCGGTGACGTTCATAATTTCTTTGACATCGTTCTCGTTAAGATAAGGTAATTGCTGCGTAATGCCAAAACCGGGTTTGGCAAGAAGCCCCCTTTGGACTGGGGTCAAAAGATTGTCCCAATGTGGATTTAACTTTCGCGCCATGTTATCAACTCCGTTATCGAATGTAAAGACTGGTACGAAAAACTGATGGTATTGAAATGAACGATTGCGATTCGCCTTTTGTTTCGCTTTGATTAAAAGGACCTTTAACTGGCCCTAAAAATAGGTAACAAAAAAACAACCTGGTATAGGCGGCTCGGCGATCGTAGCTTTCATGAAAATGAAAGTTTTAGACCCGTAGCTTTGCGTCTCCGTTTTTCAGCGGATTTGCTATTGACTAGTAAAGTTGTTGATTGAGTCGATCAGATTTCTGTAATTAAGAATAAATGATAACGGTTATTTTGTCAATTTTTTAGTAAAAAAATTACTTTTATCCCAGGCGTATTCTTGATTTCCTATCAATTTCCACAGTAGTCCCAACCGGCTATTTCCAGGAAAAATTGGATTGCCATAATTCGCTCCCGGTACCATAAGCCCCGGCCCTCCGGAGACACTGCCCAACCGGCAATTACATCACTGGGATTATGTACCATAGATATATCCGGCAGGTTCCTAGTAAGACCGGGATCAAAAGGAAGACACCGGCCATAAAAGTCACCAATAAGTTCCGTCTTACGTTATTTTCGTAATAAGAAAAGGAAAATGATGCCCACTCCTAAAAGCAGACGATACCAGACAAACGGTAAAAAACTGCTTTTGCGCAACCAGCGCAGTAAAAAACCGATGACTAAAAAACCAACCACTGCCGAGGTCACTATGCCGACCATAAAAGGAAGGTTAAGCATTTTACCGGCCAGATTTTTGAGTTCCAATAAACCGGCTCCGGCAATAATCGGAGTTGACAAAAGAAAGGAAAACCGGGCGGCGCCCTCACGGGTTAACCCCAAAAACAAACCGCTGGACATTGTAATACCCGAACGCGATACACCAGGAATAACGGCTAATCCTTGAGAAATTCCAATCCAAAGGCTTTGGCCAAAGGATATGTTTTTGCTCTCCCGCCTTTTACTACCGAGATGATCGGCGGCAAACAAAATCACACCCATCAGGATCAGCATTATACCGATGATCAAAGGGCTGCGGAAAATGGTTTCAGCCTTTTTTTCCAATAACATTCCGGCGACGGCTCCCGGGATTGAAGCGATTACCAGATACCAAAACATTTTTCCTTCTTGGGTTTTGAACCCTTTACCAAGGCCATGCCGGATTAAAGTCAGCCAATCCCGCCAGAAATAGGCGACGACTGCCAGCAATGTTCCGATATGCAGGGCCACATCAAAGGGTAGACCCGGATCAGGCCATTTGAATAACCAGGGAATCAAAATCAAGTGGGCGGAACTGGATATGGGCAGAAACTCGCCTAAGCCTTGAGCCAGTCCGAGGATAAAAGCTTGGAGTATAGTCATTTGAAATTCTCCTTACGTTTATAATTAATGAAAGAAAATGGTAGGGATATGCATGGGAAAGGTTTACCAATTTTAATGGGAGTTATCCTTATACGTAGAAATCAATTATTTTAACGTGTAATCTACCATCATTTTTACAATAATATTTTCAAGAATATCATCACAAACTTATTCGTATTATATTGAAACAATCTGAAAAGCACCTGAAAAGAATAATAATTAATAATATTGACCGAAGGAAATTCTTAGACATAGCGGGTATGATTGTTTTTATTAACAACTGGGTGAGCGCCCGGATGGGCAGTTAAGGATGGTTTGATGGAGCTTTACGGCTTTTGAAGGTCAATTTCTCTGTTTACTTGGATACAAACGTCCATTTGTGCGTTGATCACGATTTCTTCGGTTGCTATTTGTTCTCCTTCCTCCAAAATGATAGGCAGCAATTTTTCCAGAGGTATTTGTTTTAATAAAAGTTTTTTAATAATTAACGCTTCAAAGATTGGGTGCTCTAGGTAAATAAGTTCATATTGTTCTGGAAATATGGCATTAACGAACGGATGAATTGTTTCTGAATTGATAGGAGCTTTTTTCCCGATCAAAAAAAAATTATACAAGGAAGGGATATCCAATTTGGAAAAACGGATATCTAATTGTATCTTATGTTTCGATTTTGGATTAGTATAAGGAGATTGATCGCCACTGGAAGACATCTGCTTTAATTGCTTCTTTCTTTACATAAATCGTGTTTTTATATTATGAGCATTTATGATAAAAATTATATTTTTATTTTTTCACCTGATTTAAAACAAGTTTTGATTAAATTATGGATTGTAACTCAAAATTGTGATAATATCTAGAGTTAAGAACCGATAAAAAGAGGTTAAGAAATGACTTCCAATTCACTGGCTGCTTCAAAATTTGGTCGTAAAGCGCAAGTCAATATCCGTTTATCAGATTTCGAGATTCCCCCGATGCAAGATATTCTTTTAATCGGGAAAAAAGCGCCTATCGGTCCGGAGGCTGTCCGCCGGATGGTCGATGCAATGTCGCCCGATCAATACGAAATCATTACGTTAGAACATCAAACCTTTGAAGCATTAGTAATTAAAAAAACTTTATTAAAACAAATATCGAAGGACAAATTAATACCTATTATTTTGGAAGAAGGGGAATTAATAGGAACCGAAGAAATTGTAATAAAAGCACAAATCAGTATTGTTTATGAAATAAACCGAGGTATTGTTCTGTGATTCGTAGTATCAAAAAAATAATGACCAATGAACTTGTGACCATAAGTCCCGATCATTCAGTGCGAAAAGCAATTGAAATGATGGAAAATTATAAAATCGGATGTCTCCCTGTATTAGAAAATAGCCAATTAGTGGGCCTTATTACTTCAAGGGATGTAAGATCAAACCATCCCAATCGTATAGTGGCGGATGCCATGAGTAAAAAAATAATTACGATATCACCAAATTGTTCCCTTTGGGAAGCAGAAAAACTTTTGAATCAATATTGTATAGAACATTTAATTATAGTTAGCGATAATAGTCCGGTAGGTATCATTACTAAAGCACAACTATATATGGAGTTGGGAAAATGCATTGATCCTCTTACCGGGTTGAATACAGCCGATTTTATACGATATAAAGCCTTTGAACTGCTGCAACAGGGAAATGAAATCAGTATTATTTTTTGTGATGTCGATAATTTTGGAGCAATCAATAAAGCACATGGCCATATTATAGGCGATAAAATTTTATGTGAAGTCGCCCAAATTTTAATTGGGTTGATTGATGCAAACACAGACTATTTATGCCGTTATGCCGGAGATGAGTTTTCCATCGTAACAACAAGACATTTAGATACGGTTATGGATTTGACCACACGGATTTCGGATGTCTTTACCAAAAGAAACTGGCCAAGTGATGTCAAGGTAACTTTGTCGAGCGGTATTGCCAGAGGCCAACGAGACACTTGCAATGGCACTGATTTAATGAAAACCGTCAATAACGTGATTAACCAAGCCAGTTTAGCTTCAACGAAAGCAAAACGCGAAAAAGTAATTTCTTAATCATAGCTAAAACAAAATAATTGAAGTCTTTAAATAAGATGGAAATATTCAAAAGCCAAGACCGTTTCAACTGTTTTAAAAAAGGTCCTGGCTTTTGAATACTGTGAGAATTTTATTGAAGATGCCGGAGTGTAACACTATTGGAGGTTCTCGACCGACCAGGGAAGTTAAAATTAATAAGGCTATCATTTATTGTATGAAGAAGGAATTACTGGATATGTGTGGAATATTTTTTAAAATTTAGTTCATTTCTTTTCATACATTGGCCGTGAAAAGAGGTAAGTTATTATGAATCGGGAACAGGATTTAGCAGCATTGAAAGAAAATTGGAAAAATGAAGAACAGAATACCTTTAAGGGCTGGGATTTTTCATATCTTGATAAAAGATGGCAACACGAGCAATTACCGTGGGATTATAAACTTATCGTAGCCAATTACCTGAAACCAGCGGATAAATTATTAGATATGGGGACTGGTGGTGGCGAATTTTTATTGACATTAAACCATTCTCACGTATTAACAAGTGTTACGGAATCATATCTGCCCAATGTAGAGTTGTGCAAACAGACTTTAGCGCCACTAGGTATTGAGGTGCGGCAGGTTTTTGATGACAGTGAAATTCCCTTTAAGGCGCATGAGTTTGATGTGGTTATTAATCGCCATGCAGCTTTTGATGTCAATGAAGTAAGCCGCATCTTGAGGCCTGGTGGCTATTTTATCACTCAACAAGTTGGCGGGAAAAATAATAATGACTTGTCATATAAACTGATAGACGGTTTCGTCCCGCAGTTTCCGGAGCATGATTTGATAAACAATATGCAAATGTTGCAAGATGTAGGATTTGATATTTTATTTTCGGACGAAGCCTTTCCAACAATCAAATTTTTAGATGTCGGCGCATTAGTCTATTTTGCCAAAACTATTCCCTGGGAATTTCCAAACTTCTCCGTCGAATCTTGTTTCGAAAACCTTTGTCAAGCAGAGAAAGAGTTACAAAGAAATGGCTTTATCATGGGAACCGAGCATCGTTTTGTGATAGCTGGAAAAAAGCGATGAAAGGGAATAAATTTAGTTTGGGGTGCAATTTCGCCAAAGCTGTTTCAAAAAAAGTCGCTTTTACATCTTAGGTTAAATGGGTATGGAGTTGGAGATTATGATTCAGGAAGGTAAACTAGCGGATTATACAGACATCCTAATTAGTTGGTTTAGTCAATTAGTTTAGTTGACTTAGTCAATAAAATTGATTATAATAACCTCATCCTACAATTATAGGAGGGATTATTATGAATTCTATCTATCAGCCGGTTATCGATACCGTCCGCAGCTTTAACCGGTTTTATACCAATATTCTCGGGCTACTGGATCATCATATGCTTGGCAGCCGGTTTTCCCTGTCGGAAATCCGTGTATTGTATGAGATTGCCCATACTGACAATTGTGTCGCCAAAGATTTGAGCGAGAAGCTAACCATGGATCCGGGCTATTTAAGCAGGATGATGAAACAATTTGAGAAGTGGAACCTTACCTATCGTGTCCAGTCTGCACAGGATGGCCGGCTGTATTATCTTTATCTGACCGATCAAGGGAAGGATACTATGGCAGAGCTGGATGGATTATCCAACCGGCAAATTCATGAAATGCTTAGCCGTTTACCTGAACAAGGACGGAGAAAACTGGTGGAAGGAATGCGGACCATTGAAGAGATATTATCCGAAAAACCGCTTACTCGTGAAAAAATCATTATTCGCAATGAAATAAAACCCGGAGATGTGGGTTGTTTAATTCAGCTGCACGGATGGATTTATGCCAAAGAGTGCGGCTTTAACCATGTCTTTGAAGGATATGTCTGCAAGACTTTTTATGACTTTTTGGAAAATTATCACCCGGAGAAGGACCGGTTGTGGCTTNCGGAAGCAGAGGAAGGGATCATCGGGGCGATTGCCATCGTTGGGCATTCGGCACAAAGAGCCCAATTACGTTGGTTCATTCTGCATCCCCATTTTCGCGGGATGGGTCTTGGTAACACGTTATTGAATGAGGCTATGCAATATTGCAGGGAGAAAGGATTTCAAACGGTATTTTTGGAGACTACTGAAGACCAAAAAACGGCGATAAAAATGTATATGAAAGCAGGATTTCGAAAAGTAGCCGAGCATGAAAACCATACTTGGGGGAAAAGTTTAGTGGAGCAGACCTTTGAGTTGAGTTTGCCATAATTATGCCCAAGATGACTTGACGAAGAAATAATAAACATTCATGATGGATCACAATTATCGAATATGTGATACGCAAGAAAATAATTTAAATCACGGCGGTGATTATTTCAACGGTATTCTTGGGGGAACTATGACTCAGCTTCAAGCAGTCGGCGGAGTTCTTATTTTAGGCTTGGCATTTTTAAGCGAAATTGGAGAAAGATTGATTCAAAGAGCTCGAGTAAACAATACTTTTTGAAAAATATATTGGAATCCAATTAGCTTGATTTTAAGTTGAATTCGATAAANTTGCCGGAAAATGAGTCCCGCCATTTTTCGATGTCCACTGCCCACCCCGCTTTATTCAATTTTGGGAAAGAACTGGGGTAATTACAAATGATTTGGGTTATATTGCCATTGCCTTTTACCGTGTCATAGGCAACGACCAGATGTCCTCCACGAGGTAATTGATTGCCGGAACCATCATCCTTGCCGCCCAGAAAGCCTCTGGTTACTGAAACGATACATAAACTCCTTTTGCCGATTGCATGGATGACTTCTTGGATATTGGTTTGTTGGTAGGTCCGGCCTGTTAATCCAACCTTTGTTACAATGGGCATTATGTTCAAGCCCCAATTGTAGTAGATCCCAATAAGATAATCGTCCCAAACATCCATAATAGTCCAAAATCATCCGTAAACAAGCGATTCCGCAACACTTGTCCTCCCAATTGCTAATTTCCACATTATTAGGGAACCCGGAATTTTCATGATTCCAGTTGACGATTTGTGAGTAAAAAGGGACCTTCTTCATAGGTTGATGACCTCTTTTCTAATATGCGAAAAAATTATTGCAACATATCCAGGCTATGCCATTTATATGATTTTAATTTGCTATGAAGTAGGTCAATACCTTCTTGCTCTCACCCGAACCCTGATGGAGCCAAACCAAAATGATATTTTCTGACCCGCAGACTCAAAGAAGCCGGAAGAATCATGCGTGTTAAACTGTTGGACTACCGGGTATAATGAAGAATCGTCAGTGGTTTACGGGATGCCGAAAGTAGCTTGCCAGATTGGCGCAGTTGAAATGCAACTCCCTTTGGACAATATTCCTTTGACAATCAGCGATGATGCTGCAAAGAAAATAGGACCGGCTCGAAACATCGGATTAGTAAAAGGTGGTAAAATGGAGATAGCTAAAATAATTATCAAATTTAAGGATGTGAATCAATGAAGCTTAAACTTATTTTAATATCGTTTTTAGTAGTTTTACTGGGCCTATCATTTTGGTTTACCTTCAATTATATCCGTAACAAAGGGACACTAAAAATTGAGATTTATAACAAAACGTCCGAAGCAATTGGTGATTTAAAATTTACTTATCAGAAAAACGATAAAGACATTGTTATTTCAGGTATTCCCGCTGAGTCATACTTAAAGCTCATTTTTAAACCCCAGGAAACACTTCCCCTTGCTGGTAGTGGCGAAAATGCCATGTGGTTAAGCTATCAAGATAAGAACGGTGAAAAACATAAGGAAGTCATATTCGGCTATTTTGAAAGAGGTTATCACGGAAAAGCTTTGATCAAAATTACCAAGGTTGAACCGGATGGCGTCATTAAATTTGAAATCAAGAGTGATGTAAAGAATTGAGATTAGGCAAAGACAGGTATGATCCGGGGTCGACCCCGATACAAAATGAAATGGGGGAAGATCCGTGATCAAAGCATGGGGCATTATGTTCAAGCCCTAATTGCAGTAATTTCCAGTAGGATAATTGTCCCAAACACCTATAATAGTCCAAAATCATTCGTAAACAAGCGACTTCGCAGCACTTGGCCTCCTAATTTTTAATTTCTTCATGATTGGGGAATCCGGAATTGTCATGCTTCCAATTTACGATTTGGGAGTAGAAAGGGACTTTCTTCATAGGCTGAGGGACCTCTTTTATGATAATAACCCTTGGGTACTCTTGCTACCGGCTAAATCCATTCTGTACTTTATAAGCCAAAGCTGAAATTGTTTGGTGATCAATTTCTGTAAATTCATGTTGTTCAAGCAAACTGATAATACCACTCATAACAAATGAAACAGTACAGCGGTATATTTTGTTGTTTCGCTCGTTAACATCGGATTTTTCCAATACCTTCTCAATCATCAACTGCTTCAATTTGCAGGAACTAAATGCCAGACTTGGAGATTTAAGAAACGGCATGTAAAGGTCTTTATTCCTGTCAAACAGCTCGATGATATCTTCTAAGATAATCTCAAAATTTTTAATGATGCCTTCAAAGTTGTAGGGGGCAATCACTTTGCTGAATTCATCAACAATTGTATCCCGCAAGCAGTCGGCGCAATCATAGATATCTTGATAATGCAAATAAAAGGTGCTTTTATTAATATCGGCGGTCTCACAGAGGCTTTTTACGGTAATATTCTCCATGCTTTTTTCGGATAACAGCTTTGCAAAAGAAAGTTGAATGGCCTGCTTGGTTTTTTTAATCCGGCGATCTTCCATCGTTGGGCTCCTTTAATAGACATCTTGACTCAATCGGTTGAATTATAGACTTTTGGCTCTATATTGCTGGTTGCTTGCCAATAAACCGGATAATATAATAGACTTGTGTCTAGAATTAAATTGTAATTGATTAAGCGAAACGTGTCAAGAATTATCGGACTAAAGGAGAAATAATATGAAAGATGCATTTTTGGAAGGGAAAATTGCCGGAATTCAACTGAAAAATAGGATAATCCGTTCAGCGACCCATGAAGGCCTGGCGGATGAAGCCGGGAACCCTACCGCAGCGCTAATCAAAAAATATGAAGAGTTAGCTAAGGGAGAGGTAGGGGCGATCATTACAGGCTATGCGGCAGTGATGCAAAATGGAAAATCACCGCTGCTTAACATGTTAATGATTGACAAGAACGAAAATATTCCGCATTATAAGGAACTCACCGATCGTGTTCACCAGTATAATACTGCAATTTTTTTACAGGTAACTCATTGCGGCAGACAGACGTTTTCAAGGGTGACAGGTATGCCTACGGTGGCTCCGTCGCCGCTCAAAGACAAATTATACAATGAAGATATACCGCAGGAGGTAACAAATTTTGAAATCGATGAGATTGTTAACAATTTTGTGAGTGGGATCGTGCGAGCGAAAAAAGCGGGTTTTGACGGCGTTCAACTTCAACTTTCCCATGGATATTTGCTGTCATCGTTTTTGTCACCGCATATGAATAAGCGGCATGATCAATGGGGCGGGAGCACTGAAAACCGTTTTCGAATTGTCAAGGAGATTATGGAAAGGGCTCGGGAGAAAGTCGCTGATTATCCGATTTTAGCTAAAATGAATGGTCATGAGAAATCAAAAGATGGCCTCAAACTGGAGGAAGCGATCGTAATTGCCGGTAATCTTGAAAAAGCGAGCTGTGATGCAATTGAAGTATCCTGCGGTATTGCTGAGGAGGGATTTGTAGCTACTCGAGGGGGATTTCCATTTGCCATGATTGCCCGACACAATCATTTAATGAAGAAAATTCCCAAGATGCTTCATCCTTTGGTTAAACCTATATTAAAGCGTTCATTTGGAAGCCCGGAGCCAAGATATTTATATAATCTAGGCAGTGCAGCCGAAATCAGAAGACATGTGAAAATTCCCGTGATTGTTGTAGGAGGTATTCGCAGGCTAGAAGATATTCAAAATGTGATTCAAAAGGAACAATGTGATTTTATCTCAATGTCCCGGCCATTCATCATTGAGCCGGCGATTGTAAGAAAATTTAAGGAAAATAAGCAACAACAGTCAAGGTGTATTGATTGTAATTATTGTCAAATCGGAGTAGAAAAAACTCCAGTTCGATGCTATTACGGGAAAATGTAAAGGCTGGTAAAAGTTTTAGTGCTCAAAGAGCATAAATTATCAACGGTTGTAAAATTTAAATTCAATGAAATGGAGTTATCAAAATGAGCAAAAAAATAGTGGATAAACTGAATAATATATCCCCATTACCGGAGCCGACAGTACTGGTTACCGTAAAAACGGACGATAAAAGTCCCAATATTATTACCATCGCTTGGACCGGCGTTTTTAGCTATCATCCGAATATTGTTTACATCGCGGTGCATCCTGCTAGATATTCCAATGCGATGGTAAGAGAGTCAATGGAATATGTGATCAATATTCCTTCGGAAAATATCGCTAAAGCAGTTGATTACTGCGGGATTGTGTCGGGGAAAAATGTAAACAAATTTTTGGAGACCGGATTAACTCCGATACCGGCAAGTATCGTAAAAGCTCCCTTAATAAAGGAATGTCTGATTAATATGGAGTGTAAGGTAAAAGATATTTTGAATTATGGCAGCCATGACATATTTGTCGGGGAAATGGTTGCGGTTCATTATGATGAAGCAGTGCTCAACGAAGATGAAAGTCCAGATGCGGCAAAAATAAAACCCTATGGTTATACATTGGGAGAATACCGCGCTATGGGAGAGAAACTGGGAGTAGCGGGCTATAGTAAAAGGGGGAGGGAAAAATAGTAAAAATTAGAACCGGATCGTTGCCGGTCACAAAATTTACAACAGCCCTTGGTGTAAGCCAATCCGGATAAACAATCCCAGGCTCACAACGAAAAGAATGATGAAAACGGCCCAATAATCTTTGGCATTGAATGATAGGTCATGAAAATTGGTCCAGGTTTTGGCGTAACCAAAACCTCGATTTAACATGGATACGCTAAGCGCATCGGCCATCAAGATAGAGTTGATGATTAATGGGATCATGATGGGAATCTGGGCCTTAAACCCTGCGATAATGTTTTTGTTATTTACATAAGCGCCACGGGCCTTTTGAGCATCCAAGATCAAGTCTTTTTTCCGGCTAAGCGTCGGAATGAAGCGAATGGCAGTGGTAATCAGAAAAGTAACCTCATAGGATACATGGATTTTTTGTAATAGTTGAATCAATTCTTCCAACGGGGATGTAAACATTAGCAATGATGAGGCGATAACCATCATCGCTATCCGGATCAAAAAGGTTAACCCCAACAAAACACTTCCCCGGTAGAGATGAAAACAAGGGAATATGTTTACAAATATCTCGCGATCCACTGGTAGCTGAAACCGTCCTTTAGAAGTCATCAATGCTGTGAACAGCATAATGAATATCAGTAAGGGGATTAATGGGGCCAGCAGATTTTTGATGCTTTTTCCGGACTGTTTCGCAGTCAATACCAAAAAGAACAGCAGGAAAGCCGGCAATAAGTTATATAAAGGGTCATCAAATAGAAAAGTCAGAACCATGATCCCGCAAAAACCACTGATTTTAGTGCGAATATCGAAATGATGAATCCAAGACCCCTGTAAATTGGTTGTTAGCATGATTAATCCTCAAGTTCGCTGATAAGTTTCCTAGTTAATTCTTTTTCATCCAGAAAGATCTCCGGCAAACCGCTGGCTCTTAGCTGTGCCGACAGTCTTACCACTGCCGGAGAAATAATGCTGGCTGCTGCGAGCATAGCGAAATCAGCGAAGAT
>WSSedL1CaDRAFT_10001538_pt1 | contig 13240 bp, 14 predicted proteins | sample WetSurSL1Cattail_FD_9464 | JGI IMG/M metagenome (IMG submission 9464)
TAAGATCCGCCTTTCCGTCAACGGTTAAATTATACTTACTCCAATCAATCTGATAACTATCCGTCAGATAGAAAATCCCCTCCGAATCAAAGTTCAAATCCGCTTCTTCGGTATAACGGTCCCAACTAAAAATTCTACCATAGGTGATCGAAGAGGGTTTATCATTGGTATTAATGTCGAAATCCACCCGCGGTCTGACATGGACCTTATCGGACTTCACTGCCGGAGCTGCCGGATCCGCCAAGGCTGCGGAGGTATCCGTTTTACTGATCATCTGACTCAAATCGGGCTGGTTGCCTTCATTGGCGCTCAGGTCGATCCGTGGAACTTCTTCACCCCGTATTGCCAGTCGCGGAAAATAGAGCAAAGGGATACCGAGAATCTTAAAAACCACTTTTTCCATATATACATGGTTACCTTGGATCACCATTCTTTTACCGGCAAATATATAATCCGGGTAATCTTTACGGGGACAGCGCGTCAATCCTGCGGGCGTGATCACGATGGTTCCGCCGTTAATACTGGCTCCGTTTCCGGTTACATAATAATCCTTTTCCGGTCCCTTTACTACTCCTTGTAGCGGACCAATTTCACCGGTTTGTTTGGTCATATTATAATGAATCATCTCCGAACGGTAGCTTTCGGTTAAGGAAGCAAGTTCGGCGTTACCCGTCGCCTCCAACCAGCCGGTATTCATGTTAAAGGTCAAACAATTGGCGGTAAGTGTAACCACGCCCTTTGTCAGTATAACGTTACCACTGAGAACTGCCCGTTTTTCATTTTCATAAAATGTTAAAGAATCGGCTTCGATTACAACATCATCAATAGTCATTCGGGTATGCGTTTGATTGCTGATAACGTTTTTCTTGGCATCATAACTTTGGCCCCCCATCGTCTCGATGGTGACATTGTTAAAATGAATCAGTTGTGTCGGACTGTCTCCCCGCGCCGGGAGCACCGACACCTTAATTAACAGAAACATTGTAATCAGCGTTAAAAGAACCCGTTTCAAATTTTTAAATTCACTTCCGTTCTTTCTCTGGTCCTGTTCGCCCTAAGACTGAACATCGACAACCATCATCTATCAGACGGGGTTGATAAGGGTTCCCCGGTTATAGTACTTCTTGGCTTTAATCGCTATATTTATTTAGCCTATTGTACCACGAGACAAACTTTGATTCCAGCATCGGCAAGCCTTTCCATTTATTAACGGCATGGGTTGATAATAGCCCAGTTCTATTTATTTGGAACGAAAATTTGTGAAGAATATTACCTTATATTAACCCAAAAAGTGGCCCTGTTAAAAAGGCAAACCGATTCAATGATACTGTTTTTTATAATAAATGGCCACCTAAAAAGGTTTTTTGCATCTGAGTTGAAGTAACGTTAACGTTAGATTAAACTTGAATCCGGCAAGTAACCCCAAAAACCTCAGTCACATTTAAACTTGCCGGATTCAAACAATGAACCCGATCCGGCCAATTTTTCTGCGCCATCGCAGAAAAATTGTCACTTACTTGCCGGATCGAGGTTAAATTAACCGTTTGGTGATCAAGACGGGATGGGGAAATATTTAATGCAAAACGACTGCCTCAAAATAATGGGGCAGTCGTTCAACTTTCCAACAATCAAGGATGCTCTCTCATCCAGCCGACTCCCCGGTTGTCATGGCTGCTGCGACAGCGGCTCCTGCCCCGGAACCGTCTTTAACCAGTTGCATGATAATCTTATCCGACCGGTTGCCCAAAACCTCATCTAGCGCCTTTCGTAATTCTTCTTTAAAACCAGGCATCTTCTCATAGATTGAACCGTCAACCGCGATTATATGCTTCTCTTTGAGCTCCGGATCAATATGCAGTACGTTGCCGATATAGGTTCCTGCCGCCAGTCTGGCTCCCCGCCTTGATACCAGCGTAGAAATGAAACTGATCGCTTTGGCGTCTTCATTGGAACAACCAAACATCTTGCGAATACTGGCTTGATTTTGGATAAAGTCCGAGATTACCTTGGACGGTAGACTGTATTTTTCCGCGATTAATGACTGGTATTGGTGGTTACCTTCAAAAACGGCGCCTTCCTCCGCCAGCTTGCAGATGATGATTCTTACAACCTCACCCAAGTATGCCCCACTAATCATTTTTTCAAGCCTGGCGCGGCCCGGTTTATTGCTTGCCGCATCAAGAATATCGTCATATTCGGTATAGGGAAGCTCCCAGTCGAAATTTGCCGCTTCCATATTCACGATCATCGGCTTTCCGGTCAAGGGGTGATGCGGCTCAATATAACAGGTATTGTGTCCGGTTCCTAATATACTACCGATATCCGCTTCCGCATATTGGCAGGCCGCCACCAAAAGGGTGCCGACCGTATCATTGATAATGGCGCAGGGTATGATATCCAGCTTTTTCCGTTTTAAGGCATCTAAAAGAAGCTGATTGGGGTTTTTACCCACCACGCCGCTAACGGCGATCTCTTTGGTCCACATAATCAACGTCGCATTATTGATATCATGCTGCTGAGTGGGAAAAGAAAAGGTATGACCAAGAAAACATTTCTCACCCGGAGCTACCACCTGGGCAATTTTCTCCGCAAAAAAATCAAATAATTCCTCAGCCGTAGTCTGACTGATTGTATAATCATAGGAGCCGTCACTACTCCTTAATCCCGCCGAAATCTCCGCTGTTTTGGTAATTCTCCTTTGAGCAATTATAAACTTTGCTACTCGTAGATTGCTGCCCCCCATGTCAACCGCCAGGAAAGTACCGGTTTCATCTCCGCTGGGCTTACCGATATACGAAGGCAGCATCAGTAAAGGACTTTTTTCCCCAGTAAGGCCACATTCAATCGCTTTTTTAAAATTCTGGGCAATGGATTGAATGTCGGATGCAGCAACTTCAAGTTGTTTCTCTAAATCTTGTAAAAATTGCATTTGCGTGATCCTCCTAAAATAACTAATGCCTTTTTTACCAATCGTTCTTGATACAATTTAGCATATTGCCGGGAATTTTTCAAATAAAATAACCGCAATCGGTGCTAATATGAATCCAGTGCAGTTTGAGCTATTTTAAAAATTGAGTTTCAAAGCAACTTTTAAACTCAATGCTTAAACTAAACTAACTCCCCTTTTAGTCGCTTCAGCCACTTATAACGGGAAATTAATAAAGAATTTCAATATGATGAATACGGACCAAAAATTTCTCAATCTTTCCATATTCACCGCTAACCTCATACTCATAGATCCAGGAGGATAATTCTTTGCGTGTTTCCACCAACCGAACTTCCAGTAAACATTCATCGGCTACTTTAAAAACCCTTTCCGGGATCAATGGGGTAAAAATCGTCTCACTAAAAGTAATATTTCTCTGCATCTCAAAATACCTCAGCGGTGATTGATTAGTGTCGATCGAAAAATGCTGGATAAATCATAACATATATTTATAAAATTGAGTATCGACTTTCGTAATTGGAATCAATTTTAGGCCATCAGATATTTCCTATATAAATAAAATAGGCTAAAATAAACATAGGTAATGATATGGATATAAACGAAAACACAAAAGAATTAAACGAGGAAAAATGGAAACCAATACCGGTCTCTATCGGCTCACGGATTACAGCAATCATTTTAAAATTCTTCAAATCCTTTTGTATAAAGATCTGATCATTAATTCCACCAATGTAAGAATTTTAGGCATCCACCTGATGAACTACGGGCTGGACTGGCGAGTACACCAACACCGGCATTCTTTTTTTGAATTTCACTATGTCACGGAAAATGATGTTTATACCACCATTCATAGCACGGAATATCGAATTGCCGCCAATCATTTTTACCTGATTCCACCGGGCGCCTATCATTCACACCGGCAAGCTCCGGGTTCAAGCCATATCGGCTTCGCACTGCGTTGGGAGTTCATTACGGAAACGGACTCTCCCCGTCCTCTCCAACACCAAACCGTCAGTAATGAATTAACCGCGATTGTCTCCACTTTGCTTCAGGCTTCTTCCCAGCCTATATGCGACAATCACCGGGTCATCCAAAATACGCTGATTACTATTTTAGAAGATACCCCCGGCAACCATCCACTCATTACTTTCCAATTACGGTTGTGCCAGCTTATTTTGCAGATTGCCGATTTTTATCGTTCACCCTTGGCAAACCGGCCATCCGAAGCCAATCTTCCTTTTCTGGAAAACCAAATTGTCAAAAACGCCGTAAGATTTATCGACGAAAATTTCGCTATGGAGATTCAGTCGGAAGACATATCCCATGCAGTTCATGTCAGTTATAGCCAACTGGCTCGTCTGTTCAAAAGATATACCGGCGAAACCCTAACCTGCCATTTAAATCGCATCCGCCTCGGTCAAGCTCAATTACTTTTAAAATGCTCCACCAAAAGTATCGGCCAAATTGCCCGTGAGGTCGGTTATAATAGTGAGTATTATTTTTGTAGTCTATTTAAAAAATTCTACGGTATCTCCCCTCGCCACTACAGAGTTAGTTGGGATAGGTTAAATGAGTGATGCAATTTTTCCATAAAAAATCGCTCGTTTTTTAAAAAAATTTCCTCACCCGGCATGCTATAATTAAACCTCGACCCGGCAAGTAAGTGCCAATTTTCTGATTGATAATAAGGAGGGTGAAACATGAATTCTCGCCAAAGAGTTATCAAAACGTTACATTTTGAAGAGGTTGATCGGATCCCCAGAGATTTATGGTATTTGCCTGGCATCTCTATGTTTCGAAAACGTGAGTTAGATGAATTTTTAGAGAAATATCCCGAAGATATCGATAGCCCCGTTTATCAATACGGCATCGGTGATCGTTGCCAAGGGATCCCCAATCAAGTTGGCAGTTATATCGATGCTTGGGGCTGTACCTGGCATGTTGGCGAACCGGGGGTCATCGGTGAAGTGAAAAATTCCCCTCTTGCATCATGGGATGCGCTCAATCATTATCAATTACCATGGGAACTGCTAAACCGGGCTGATTTATCCAAGGTCAATCCAAGTTGTGAACAATCCGATAAGTTTATGCTGGCAAGTACGGAAACCAGGCCATTTGAACGGATGCAATTTTTGCGGGGAACGGAAAACCTTCTGGTTGACCTGGCTTATGGTGAACGGGAAGTGTATCAGCTGCGAGACATGTTACACGATTTTAGTACCAAGGAAATGGAAATATGGGCGAATACGGCGGTCGATGGAGTCTGGTTTATGGACGACTGGGGATCACAACGGGCCTTATTGATCTCCCCCGCCTTGTGGCGAGAGTTTTATAAGCCTTTATATCGTGATTACTGCGACATTTTGCATCGAAAGGGCAAATATGCTTTCTTCCATTCCGACGGAAATATTTCCGCCATTTATCCTGATTTGATTGAAGTCGGAATTGATGCTGTAAATTCCCAGCTATTTTGCATGGATATGGAAACGTTAGGCGCTCGTTACGTGGGTAAAATTACCTTCTGGGGCGAAATCGACCGCCAAAAAGTCTTGCCTTTCGGTTCGACAGAGGATGTCAAACAAGCAGTCCAACGGGTATCAAAAGCGCTTATTCCAACTAAAAAGACCGGTGTTATCGCTCAATGCGAATGGGGTGTCAAAGATCCCAAGCAGAATATTGAAGCCGTATTTGAAACGTGGAATACCATTTAATATGTTACCCTAGATTAAAATTATACTATAGCAACCTCTGGTGTTATTACAACATTTTTGAGGTTGCTGTTTTTTCATACCTCATACTAAGTTGCTTCTTGAATTATTATTAAATTGAACCTCGATCCGGCAAGTAAGTGACAATTTTTCTGCAATGGCGCAGAAAAATCGGCCGGATCGGGTTCATTGTTTGAATCCGGCAAGTTTAAATGCGACTAAGGTTTTGGGGGTTACTTGCCGGATTCAAGTTGAAAGCAACTTAGTATTAATGAATTTTTGAGATCCCCCGATTTGCAAATTTAAACCGCTTGACATAATTCCGGGAGGATTCAATATCAGCCCATTGACCGCCACCATTATATTCTCCGATTGCCTCCGCCACATCATCATTATTTTGTCGCAATAATTCTGCAAAATGAGCCATGGCGACCCGGTAATTACATTTCCAGTTGTAAAAGTCCTTCAGCCGATATCCAAAAATCTTATAATAAATCCTCCAGGTATCCGGCATCAATTGAGCCGGTCCTTGTTCCCCATGGCTACCTACTTTATGTAAGTCAAATCCATTTTCGATCTGGCATATGGATAAGCACTGATAAGGGTTGATATTAAATTCCCTGGCATATTTGACCGTTAAAATAACGAAATCCGTTAATTCCTCCGTTAAAAATTGCCGGTTTGTGCTGCTAAGATAGCCAATTACATATCCGTAAATAATTTTTGTCTTGAGCGCGTCTTCTTTTTCGATATTTTTCTGAGTTATGTATGCTTCTTCCATTTGTAAAACCCTGGATACATTATGGACATTCCAGTAATTGATAATATTTAAAATTGTAAAAGTCAGTGTGATGAAAATACCAATCCATATCCCTTTATGTTTCAATTTTGCGCCTCCCGTTGTCCATGCTCTTTTTATTTTCGGCATTTAGCACTTTAAACCTGATAGGTTATAAGTCCTACTCCGTTGCCGATCCAGACATACCTTACGAGAAAAGCTTTAAAAAAAAAGACAAGAAGATTACTTTCTCTTGTCTTTTTGCCATTTTTTTAAATTAAACTCCACTTGCCCCACAATTTTCTTCGGTTTGGCGGCCTAACTTTTCCCGATCGATTCCTCTTTATATGTTTTCCCCTTATACTTCCAGCGCCCATCGCCAAGGCTCTTAGCCGACTTATCATTGCCGGAAAATTCATTTGGTTCTAAAGGCTTTTTTGTTTTCTGCTTTTCATCATTTGACCCTATTTTTTTATCAGCAATTGTTTTTTCCATAGCCGTTCTCCGTAATCTTCATAATAACCGCTCAGGTGAACCATCATTTTTAACTACCTTCGTGAAGGTTTAAACCCCTTCAATCCAAAAATATTTTCGCTGGATATGATTCTTTTCTTCAGGATTTCCCTCGGTAATTCTATTTACCTTATATTCTTTGCCCTCAGAATTGATAATGATCCGCCCGATTAATTGGTTTTTTTCAATCTCCGACATTTCAGGAATCTCTCCGGACCATTTCTCTTCTAAACCATCTGCTTCTATAAATTTCGCGCCAAAGCGAATGGGATTGTTTTGGCCTTCAAGCTTGAATACATCCCGATGAATACTTTCCGCCATCTGAACCCCTCCTTTTATAATTTCTTTTTATACCTTCCTATTTAGCCGATACCGCACCACCCGCAAAATCAAAAGAAAAGTGGTCTATCTATAGTATTGTCCAATTATAAAAAAAAACCGACAAAGACCGATCAATTTCAATTCCCTGCCACCCGCCGGCATTTTTGGTAATCATTATTTCTTATTCTTGTCCTTGCTGGGAACGTAAATTTCTGGTATCATAAGTGTGAATTTTATTTCCCATCTTTTGCGGCTGAAAGATAATTGGAGTATTATGAGAAAGACCTTTTAGATGGAGCTAATAATGACTTTGCCAATATTTATTTTATCATTAATTGTTGCCGTGCTTGGGACAATGATATTAACCGCAATTGCAATAACCTTAAAAGGATTCCAAATTTTTGAGCCAATCCGTAATGAAATCGGGAGTATTGAAAAGTTTAAGGATCAACATGTCGATAGTATAATTGAAAAAATCGATAAACAGATTGACTTACTGATCGGAAAAATCCCAGAGGTTCCGGTAAAGAAAATTGAAGACTATGTACTGAAGAAAAAGAAGCACTGAGATTTAATTACTCTCTTTGGTACTGGTAATTTCTCCTACTTATTTTACTTCCCTGCGACTATAAATTTATTGGTTCCCAGATCATCAACGTTTTTTATGCTTATATTAACTATAATTCCTCCATCTTGAGTTTGAATGTCATCAACCTGCAACCCTTTGCCATCCTTTAGTACATACATTCCCAGCGCCCCAAACGCTCTGCGAAAATAATAATCTTCTAACTTTCGTATGCTAATACTGATATTGCAGATTATATACGCCATAAATGAAGCAATTATAAGTATATTAAATTTTATATAGCCATATTCACAATAATGCCAACATTAATCGTAGTATATTGTAAAAATTAGTATTAAATAAATCAAATATTTTTTAACACATAGACAAATTTTCATTGATATATTAATGATATCTTATATACAAAAATTTATTCACTCGGAATATAAGGATTATTTAGCTGTACATCATATATATCGATTACTATCAACCGATTGTAATGTTCATTATAATATTGACTTTTAATTTGGCATACATTATATTAAACGTATGCTATTAAAAGAGGGGTAATCATATGAACAACACAGGAGCGGATATATTACTTGAGTGTCTTACTGGTCAAGGGGTTGAAGTTATCTTTGGTTATCCGGGTAGCGCTGTAATCGATATTTTCGATAAACTTCACCAAAATTCAAAAATTAAATTTATTTTGGTCCGGCATGAACAAGCTGCGGTTCATGCCGCTGATGGTTATGCCCGAAGTACTGGAAAACCCGGAGTTTGCCTTGCAACCTCTGGGCCTGGTGCAACTAATTTAGTAACCGGTATTGCAACGGCACATGCGGATTCGATTCCGTTGGTAATTATAACCGGCCAAGTTTCTACATCTTTATTAGGCCGCGACTCTTTTCAAGAAGTGGATATCATCGGGATAACACTGCCCATAACCAAACATAGCTTTTTAGTTAAAAAGGTTGATGATTTGTCTCACATAATAAAAGAGGCTTTTTATATTGCAGGTACCGGCAGACCCGGACCGGTTCTAGTAGACCTCCCTAAAGATGTGATTCAAGCCAAATATACATCATAGTATCCTTAGCTTTTCCGGTTTCAATCCGTACTTTGTTACGTAACATAAAAAAGCCCCGAGCCAACCAAAGCAACCCCGTCCCTATCAGCGGCCATTCGATTTGGTAGTCATTGGCCGCAGTTACCGGTTTCCCTTTTAATGGAATTTACATCTTTCTTCGAAGGGCCCCCTTGCTATCGCTGATAGCTTTTTTTATCGAGCAAGAGATTGATGTACAGGCCAAGCATTACAAAAATACCGCCTATTAGATTGCGTTGGGAAAACCCTTGGGAAAGTAAAGCATCCAATACAAGTCCCGTGAAAATTTGCCCCCCGAAAAGTATCAGTGTCATCTGAAAAGCCGAGATTTTAGGGGTTGCGATATTGGACAGCATGACTACAAAAAACCCGATAACTCCGCCCCCATATATCCAAAGATTCCATGAAATTTTTGTGGGCATGGATAAGCCTGTCCGACCGGCTATCAAAAATACCATACAGGCCACGAGGAGTCCGATGACATAGTTATACCATGTACTCCCGATGGCGCTGGTTTTTTCCGACAGCCTTGCATTAATACTGCGGGAAATCACTATGGATACTCCGGTTAGTAAACTGAGGACCACAGGAAGCAGCCGGAATACCAAGCCGGAAAGTAAATAAATAACTCCCAATGCCGAAAGCAAAAGTCCCCCAAGTTTTCCCTTATTGAATTTTCTTATCGGCATACCCAAAAGGCCGAATTGATCGATCACAAGCGCAGTCACTGTTTGACCAAGCAAGCCAAGTGCCACAATCGCTGAAATGCTAATTTTACCAAAAGCAAAATTATTAAATAGAGTTGTAGCCACGCCGATTGCGCCACCGAGAAATAACGCCCAGGGCAGCTTGAGGGCTGAGAGAACTCGCTCTTTCTTATACGCTGCAATACCGGACACCAGTATCAAACCCACAATATGGATGATTACAGTAGCACTGTATATATCATATTCGGCTGTCAATTCCCCATTTGCCACCACCATAACCGCAATCAATACGGCAGTCAAAACTGAAAAAAAATAATACATAAACGCCTTTCTCCTTACACACTTTTCTTAATTATACCGGTTTGGAATTGACAAATAATATGCCATATGTCATATTAACTAAAATGAGGGGTGGTTTATTTTGAAAGAGATACAATTCACATCACATCAGACCAGGCTTTTGGAGGAGTACCAAATACCATTGGATGGACTTCAAGGTGTCAAGGCATTGGAATATGAAAAGGGCGAATTTATCTGCATTGAAGGACTACCCATTCTTCATTTGTTGTTTGTTTTTGAAGGGAAGGCCAAAGTCTGTTTTCAGACTGAGAACGGCAAAAGTCTTTTACTTTGTTTTTATCATACTGGCGGCATGATAGGGGAGATTGAGCTGATGATGAGTGACCCCATAGCAAAAACAAGTATCCAGGCTATATCAGCAGTTAAGTGTATCGGATTGCCCCTGACCCAAAACCGTGAGCGGCTTTTATCCAATACGGCTTTTCTCCATTTCATCGGTACCACGCTTGCACGTAAACTGGACCGCTGCAGCCGGAACAGCGCGCATATCATTTTGGATACTTTGCAAGCCAGACTTTCCTCCTACATTGAGATTACAAATCGCCAAGGGGTTTTTCGAGACAAATTGACCGATGTAGCGGAATTGCTTGGCACCAGTTACCGCCATCTGTTACGGGTACTGGAAAAATTATGTGTACAAGGCGTTTTGGAAAAACAAGCACCCGGATATTTTATTGTTGATTACGCTGCTTTGAGGAAAAATGGCAGGGGCTTTTACGAACCGGTAGAAAAGAAAGGATGGGGTTAATTCTTCGCCCTTTTCTCGCTCATCTTCATATTAATAAAGTTAAGGAAATACAAATAATACGGCAATCAAGTTGTTGTTTATTTCAAATCAGCTAGACTACTGCCCCCTATTAGTACATCCTCCCGCAGAATCCTCTGCACTTTTTCAGGTTCTTCAAATATAGGACTGTGAGCCGACTTCCTAAATGTATAAAATCCTTTTACCGGGGCCTTAAGTTTACCGAAATATTCCCTTGCCAGAGTGTAGTTGCAAGTGTAATCATAGACACCATCAAAAAAATAGACGGGGATATCAAGCTTTGGAACTTGTTTAGCAAGATCCGTAGCCATCACCGTATTCCACAAGATACTGACGCCGGATGAGATTTTGGCGCGCCACATATTAAACTTTTCACTGAATGTGTATTCTCGGCTTTGCAAAGATTCTAAAAAGATTCCGCCGATCACAGATCTCATGTCATGGAGCGTACCAACGCCTAGACTGTGCATTGCTTGATCACGTATTGCAAGGTAGGGATCCGGTACGCCATTCGTCATCGTGACTGGTGCTGCCTCAAGTTTTCGTACCATTTTGGTGTTTCCATTCTCCTTAAACTGTCTAAGCATAAAGTCATACGCCAATTTCTCGGATTTGAGCTGATTCGACATCTGCGCCACTCCGATGTAGGCGTAGTACAGCTCCGGGGCCCGTGCGGCCGCTTGGATGCCAATAAATGTTCCCCCGGAATGGCCCATAAGGTAGATCTTCTCTTTACCAAAGCGATGACGCAAGTAATTTGTCACCTCCAGCGTATCAGACACCAATTGACCCAGTGTCGCTGTCTGCGATGGCATGGCGGCATTGTAAGAGATTCCGGAGCCGCGCTGTTCCCACCAGCATACGGTGAAATAGTCTTCAAGACCGGTAGGGTATTTCTCCGTAAGAAAGTAGTCAGGCATACCTCCGTGAAGGTAAAGCAGAACCGGCCTCGTTCGATCTTTGCCCTTGATAATCATGCCTTGTTTCACACCGTTGATGTCGACATAAATTTTTTCGGAAATACTGCCGGAAAGTGGTTGTCCGTTCTTATCCATGAAGGGTCTCGGTTTCCCGGGATAACTCCAAACTAGTAATACGCCCATAAGACTGATTAGGCAAACCATTAATATCGCAAGTATCACCAAAATAAGGCCTCCTGCTTTTCGTGCCAGTAATTGAGCAGAAAGGGAGCTCAAATTATTTCCTGTCATGCTATTTCCTCCAAATAATATCTTCAATCTTTAATTCCCAATCTTCATCGTAATAAACATTTTTCATTGTGGCAATGGCCGCAAGGCCATGGACCGTCGCCCACATTGAAATAATAGCATCTTTTCGTTTTGCTTCCGGGAACCCGCTTTCCCCCAATACAGGCCATGCTATCGTCTTAAAAAGTTCAAACGGCGGAAAATTATTGGTTACATCGTTTTTCATTGATAGATTAATTGCTACACCCGACTGGGAGAATAAAAAAGTAAAATACTGAGGATGCTGAATAAAAAACATTACATAACTTTTGCCCATTTGAACCAGTATGACGGGATCGTTTTGATTGGGGCAGGATTGAATCGTTTTCATCAATATATTCATAAATTGTTCAATCACATAATCCCGCATCGCTTTCAATAAGTCTTCCTTATTTCTAAAATGGCTGTAAGGCGCCGCTTGACTGACGCCGCACAATGCCGCAACTTTCCTTAACGAGAATTGTTTAGCACCTTCTTGATTAATAAGTTCAATCCCATTTTCGATGAGTGAATTTTTCAAATCCCCATGATGATATAGATTATCAGCCATTTTTTTGCTCCATTAATCTTAACGATGTTAAGATTATATCAAAAGATCTTAACATTGTAAAGATTGTTTTTGTGATCTACGATACAGTACCCCCCGCTGATTCGGTTCATAGGATGTTAGATAGCAGAATGTGAATGAAAGCGAGGAGTTCTAATGCCTAATCCACTCGATCCAAGATCGATTCCGAAGTATGTAGATCAATTAGTTATCCCGCCTATATTTGAGCCTGCTGTGAGCAAGGACTCAACCACCGGTGATGTTAAAAGTCATGATTATCAAGTAACGGTTAGCCAATTTCCCCAACAAATATTACCCGCGTGGTTCCCCAAAACAACTGTGTGGGGGTATGGCGGAAGGGTCAGGGACAAGGAAACCGGTTATATCATTCCCGATTTCAAGTTCTCGCCGGGTCCAACTTTTGAAGCCAAACGGCACATCCCGATCCATGTGCAATGGATTAACAAACTAACCGGGTCCAACCCCTTGGCGGTCGATCCCACCATTCACTGGGCCGATCCTAACAACATGGGGATGCCGATGCCCCCGTTCTCGCCATTTCCGCCCGGATTTCCGTTAGCCCAATATCCGGTACCGATTGTTCCCCACTTGCATGGTGGAGAAACTGAGCCGGCATCCGACGGATACCCGGAGGCCTGGTTCACTGCCGGGG
>WSSedL1CaDRAFT_10001539_pt1 | contig 13233 bp, 10 predicted proteins | sample WetSurSL1Cattail_FD_9464 | JGI IMG/M metagenome (IMG submission 9464)
TTTAAGCAGTGATTTCAATTATTATATGGATATTCAACAGCAGATCAATTTAAACCTGATGAAAGAATTTAGGGCCCGGGGCATTTCTTTTGCGTTTCCCACCCAAACGTTGCTTGTTAATCAGTAACAATTTGCCGATTAGAAAATCCGAAAGATATCTCGACCGCTGGAAAGATGTAAAAGCCACAGCGATAATCATAAAATCCTTATTGAAACAAGGTTATCATTTTGTCACCATTCCGCAACTACTCCAAGAATCCAAATATGCAAAAACGATGCAACTGAAGAAGGGCCTTCCATAAAAGAAGGCCTTTTATACCAATTTGCAATCAAATATATAATCAATATTTACTCATATCATTCGTTTTATTTTGGATGAGATAGTCAAAACACCACGTATTAACATAAAAGTCTTTACGGTCATCATAACCGGAAATAACAATTAGATTGAAACCATTCATTGACTTTGGAACTTGATAAGTGAAATTCCCATTGGCATCCGGATATAAGTCCGCACTTTGATTATTGACTTGGACATGGATCATAGGTAGCTTGACGCTGGTTAAGCGAAATTGAATAACCGGATATTCTGCAACAATTGAGGCATCAGTCGGCGAAATGATTGCCACCGGTAAAGGTTTTGATTGAAAGAACTTCTCCAAATCAGCCGTTGAAATTTGACGATTCATAATCATGCGTTTTAAGCGCATTGGATTTTCATTAAGCAAGTTGGCGCCGCCATTGATCGTAAATATTCCACTATATCCTGCGGCGATCGCCTTTGACTCAATCAGCTGGTTAAATAGTCCAAAGGGGTACGCCAGTAGTTTCACTGTAATATTTAAATGGTTCTCTAATAGTTCCTTCGAAACCTTTAATTGATGGTCAAGCCAATTTAGATAGTTGGGATCCGTAATATTGGTATGCGCATGAACTAAATAGGGATGGTATAAGGTATGACTTTCAATATCCATACCCGCTTTCACCATTTCCGAAAGTTCTGTCCAAGTGAGGTATTTTTTACTCTCATGATTCACTACCGCGCTGGGATAAACAAAAAAGGTTGCCTTTAAGCCCAGTTTTTTCAGGATGGGCAAAACATTTTGATAGTGGCTTTTACTTCCATCATCAAAAGTAATGACCACGGGTTTATCCGGAAGAAGTTGGGGCGATTTCTGCAAGCTAATAAATTGCAAGGCGGTTATAGGATGATAACCCCGGGCCTTCATAAATTGTAATTGGGTTTCCAGTTGTTTCGGGGTAATATCATAAATATTATTGCCGTTTGGAATGATACGATGGTAGCATAACATTGGAATGGCCATATTTTTAGTAAATGGGGGAGTCGTTTTTACTGACATCGCATATAAACTAGGCATTAAAAGAATGATCAATAAGGGGAAAAGATATTTGCGCTTTAAATTAAACTTTTTCATAATATGCCTCTCAGCTGACATTTTAGTTTATTACTGTTAAAGGATAGCTCATATCGATAAAATTTACAATCGGGATTCATTGGTTTTGAATCAAAAAGTTTATTACTAGCTAAAATTGAAGTTCGCCGATGCAGTACATAGCAATACTTTAACTGGCCGCCATGTTTAATGGGACGTAGGACTTCAAATTATAATAAATCGGAGAAAAGGCAGGAAACTGGTGGAAATATACAGAATATTTGAAAGAATAAATAGGAGCGGGAGAAGTTTGCTGGTAACAACAAGGGGGTAGCCCGTATTGATGCCATTTAAAAAGGTGGCCATTTTTTTTATAATCATTGGTTTGGAAAAAAGCCAAAACATCATTGCATTGATGGATAATAGTGAAATTAAAGCTGTTATTCCTGAAATTCAAAGTTTGACAGTGCTTTCTCAAGAAATACAAGAAAGTGTCTGGGCCGATTTTAAAGAGTTAGGTTACGAAGCTAAGATGAAAGCTTCTGAAACGCTAATGATTATACGTTTTTTATTAAGCGGCAGTCAGTAAATGCGAGTACACTTTTACATAAACCCTTGTACTGAAAATCATGTCCGACATGCATTTTATGGCTGAAAGTTTTACTAAAAATAAGTCTGGATGAATAAAGCAATGGCAAGTCCCATCGCGCCGGCGACAATGACCATGCGCAGCACTTTGGAAGAAACACGGCAAGCGGCAACAGTCTGAAAAGTTCGCGGCCATGGCCGCGTAATTCACGTCTTGAAGATACTCTGGACTCCCACTCCGGTAAATATAAGTGCGGCAGTGTTTGTGATATTGGCATAAACTGGAGGCATACCTACCGGCAAGCAATAACGGATAGGAGACGAGGGAGGCCAGTCCTGCAGCCGAACTGGTAATCCCAGCCAAGATTCCGGCCGGAAAAAGAATGAATAAATAGTGACCCAACGTGGTTGCCAACATGGTTTGCCTTTTACTTTCCAAATTAGTTTGTCAAAATTATACGGCTATGTTGACCCGATTGCAGATTTTCTATTGCATAGCCTACAAGGGAAAACAGAAATTCTTTCTCCCTTTTTCCCCAGTAATAGTACTTATTATATCGAACTATTTTGTAAATACAAGTTGATCATAGATGATAAGAAGAGCAAAGGAGTAATCAAATGAATGATGATTTAACCTTTTGAAAAAAGAGTTGACAATGTCTGATTACAAGTGTAATATTTATTTTGAATTACAATTGTAATCAATATATTGCTTTCACCTTTTGGCCGGAAGGGGAAACAAAAGGAGTAACAGATGAAGAAATACTTATTAGTTGTAATATTTTGTTTACTATGCGGGTTGACGGTTTCCGCGGATAGTAATACCAATAAGGTCGAACTAACAAAAATCAACGATCAGATTTGGGTACATACAAGTTATTTCAATATTACAGGCAATGTAATACCTTCCTATGGATTGTTGGCAATAACCAATGCCGGGATTGTTTTGGTGGATACTCCCTGGACTAATGAGCAGACCAGAGAACTACTTAAGATGGTGAGCGATAAATTTAATAAACCAATCCAATTAGCTATTTTTACTCATTGGCATCAAGATCGGATCGGTGGTATCGATACTTTGATCGCCGAACATATTGAGACGGCGAGTACAGCCGCAACTGCCGAATTGGCAGTAAAGGCGGGTTTTAAAAAGCCCCAAACGATGATTAACCCTAAGGTTGAAGCCTTTAAGGTTGGGAATTTGTCGTTTGAAACCTATTTTCCCGGCCCAGGCCATACCATGGACAATATTGTGGTTTATTTTCCCCAAACCAGAGTGTTATATGGCGGTTGTTTGATTAAACCGATGAACATGACGAATTTAGGAAATACGGCGGATGGAGATGTGACTCAATACCCCAATACGATTCGGGAAGTTATGAGACGTTATCCGAAAGCCGAGACAGTTATCGCCAATCATGGCTCTAGCCCCTGGGGAGATTTCGGACTTCTTAAATATACATTGCAGTTAGCGGAAAAACAATCAGCGAAATCTAATTGAAATTGGTATGGCGGCTTCTTTGGAATGAAGTCGCCATAAATTGTGATATAGGAATAGTACGGAATGAAATTATTTAAAGACAAAAAGGGTCAGAAAGTTGGGGGGTAAATATATGAACGATTTGCCACGGATTTCCGAAGCTGAATGGGAAGTCATGAAAATATTCTGGGAGTCCGCGCCGATTACGGCAAATGAAATGATTGAAAAACTCAAAGGGCATATCAGTTGGCAACCGAAGACAGTTAAAACCTTAATCAACCGGCTGTTAAAGAAACAGGCGATTGCCTTTGAAAAGGATGACCGAGTTTATCGGTATTACCCCCTCGTCAGCAAAGAAGATTGTATCCGGGAAGAGAGCCAATCTTTTTTGAAACGAGTTTACAATGGTGAGTTGAATGTAATGCTAACTAGTTTTCTAAGTTCCCGTCAACTTTCGGAAAAAGACATTGAAGAGCTTAAACAGATATTGGATAAAGTAAAAAACGATTGAAAGAGAGTTATTTGACCTAATGTGGATTGATTCCTTTTTTCAGTGGTTGCTGATATCATCGTTAATGGGATGCATTTTAACCCTGGTTATTTTGCTCGTTAAATTAATATTCAGGCGCCACCTGAGCACAGAATGGCATTATGGATTATGGTTATTTCTTATCATCAAATTACTGATCCCATTTGGTCCTGCGAGTTCATGGAGTGTGTTTACGGTACTGAACTATCTTTCCGAGAAAATCCCTGCTGTAGCATTTGTTACAGCCGATACAGCGGAAAAAGTGCATCACTATTTTAATCCATTCGCTCATCGAGGCATGGCCGACCCGGCAATGGACTATTCCATTTCTATAAGTAAAAATCCGCATCTTATTTTACTTTTTTTGATTTGGCTTGCTGGTGCAGCACTATTTAGCGTATATCTAATATCACAGAATCGAAATACAGTTAAGTTATTAAAAAATATAGAGCGGGTCCATGATGGACCTGTTTTGCAGTTGTTTGAAAGCTGTAAACGAATGGTAGGAATCAGAGGGAAGATTAAATTATTATATACGGATCAAATTCAAATACCAGTATTATATGGAGTTGTTGCACCAAGTTTGTTATTACCCCGAGGAATTTCCGAACAGATCTCTTTGGAACAGTTAAAGTATATCTTTCTCCACGAATTAGCTCACTATAAACGAAAAGACCCTTATGTGAATTTGGGAATGTGTTTCCTTCAAATCATGCATTGGTTTAATCCAGTCATTGCCTTAGCTTTTTATCAAATGCGCCGGGAACGTGAGGCAGCAACTGATTCTCTGGCTCTTTCTTACTTAAAAGATACAGAATACCGAAACTATGGCGATACGATTATTTTATTTTTAAGCAATATGAGTTCGTCCAAGACAATAGCTCTAGGATTCTTGGATAATAAAATAAGCATAAAAGGAAGGATTTTCAATATTGCATTTTATCATCGAAACTCTCCCCATCAACGGTTGCTGGGCGCTATTTTAGCAATTGGGGTCGGATTTTTTGTGTTGACTAACTCGAGCGGGTTGCCGCAAACCGACTATTACGCAAAGGACCTTTCGAATATAGAGAAGGCAGATTTAGGTGAATATTTTCAGGGCTTTCAGGGGAGTTTTGTACTTCTATCCCAAGACCGAAACAAAATTACTATTTATAATGAAACCAAATCTCGGGAAAGGGTTTCTCCGGATTCCACCTATAAAATCTATTCTGCTTTAATGGGTCTGGAAAATAAGGTACTTCGAGATGCCGATACTGAGTTAAAATGGGATAGAACGATTTATCCGTTTGATATCTGGAATCGCAACCATAGCTTACGATCGGCGATAGCATATTCGGTAAATTGGTACTTTAACCAAGTCGACCAGGGAATTGGTAAAAATAAATTACAATTAGGATTGAGGCAACTCGATTATGGCAATGTTGATATTTCAGGCGGTATTAAAAATTTCTGGGTTGAGTCCTCTCTTAAAATTTCCCCAATCGAACAAGTAATCGAATTAAAAAAACTGGATACTTATGAACTCTCCTTTTCCCATAGAAGTATCGATATAGTTAAGGATATAATTCATATTCCCCAACCAAATAATGGGGTCTTATCCGGAAAAACGGGAACAGGAACCGTTAATCATCATAATATTAGAGGCTGGTTTATCGGTTATGTGGGAAGGCCAGAACATCGATACTATTTTGCCACCTATATTCAAGGTAGTGAGCATGCCGATGGAAAAAAAGCGAAGGAAATTACCTTGAAGATACTTAAGAACAAGAACCTTTACTAAAAATAAAAATTGAGTGACTAATAGGGAAATTCAAATAAAAGCTTAGTCGTGTTTTGATTGTGGGCTCAAGGATGGGAACGAGTTCATCATATTTTATATATATGTGTTGATTTAGTCCTTCACCTAGCCAAATTTCCAGATGTAACCAATGATTTGTTTTTCCATTTGCCTTGCTTATATCGGATGACACTTGCAATTGCTGTAATACACCAGGTCAATCCGGTGGTAGCCCATACACTCCAAACTCCAATGGCAGGAATCAATGCTAAACCACTTGAAAATCCAACCCTGCCGACAACTTCCACCATACCGTTAATCATGGCATAAAAGGCATCTCCCGTGCCATTTAACAGTCCTCTGGTAATATAAATCATTCCAAGAGCAAAATACATGCAGCTGGTAATTTTGATGGCCTTGGCCCCAAGGGCGATCACGGCTCCATCCTCAACAAATATTTTCATAATGGCATGCCCGCCAAGTTGCGCTGTGAGCAGCGCCATCAGGCTAAATGCAGCTACGATTAAAATACTTTTGTGATATCCGGTTTTCACCCGTTCCAGCTTATTGGCCCCCATATTCTGTCCCGCAAAGGTAGATATGGCTGCACCTAAGGAATTGAAGGGTTGCTGTATCAATTGTTCTACTCTGCTGGTTGCAGTGAAGGCTGCAACAGCTATTTCGCCAAAACCGTTTACGACACTCTGCAGTGCTACTAATGATAAGGCAATCATTGAGTTTTGTATTGCTACCGGAATACCGATTCTGATACATTGATTAATAATTGGCCAGTTTACTTTCAGGTGTTCTTTTTTTAATTTAAAATAGGGATTGTTCATTAACGCAAAAACAGTACATCCCAAAGCAGCGATTGCCTGGGAAATCACGGTGGCCCAAGCTGTGCCGGCTACACCCCATCCAAACGTAAGCACAAATAATAGATCCAAAATAACATTAATTACACAGGATAAAACTAAGAAAATCAGCGGTGTCGTTGAATCTCCCAAGGCCCGGAGTATGGCGGCTATGGCATTATAAGCGGCTACGGCTATCATACCACCCGCTACGATTCTTAAAAATGCAGTGGAATCATTCAAAATTTCAGGGGGAGTGTTCATTGCTTGTAATATCGGACGGGCCAGGCAAGCGGTTGCTAAACTCATGATGATCCCGGATACAGCTATAACATAAACGCTATTTGCAATAGCCCTTTTAACATCTTCGTCCTTTTTGGCGCCAAAATATTGAGAAATGATGATGCTGATTCCAATGGACAATCCCAAACAGATGGAAAAAGATAAAAAATTCAAAGAATTGGTAGCACCTACTGCGGCAAGTGCATTAGCACCGATAAATTTTCCTACCACAATAGAATCAATCAAATTATAGAATTGTTGAGAAATATTGCCGATAAGCATTGGCAGCGAAAACTGGATCAGAAGTTTAACTTCGTTTCCTTTTGTCATGTCTTGGATGTAGTTGATTGACATATTTTACCCTTATTTCAGTAGCAACGATTACTCGCGCGCAGGGTGAAAATACCATGGCGGAGTGACATATTTTTATAATTTACTAAGGCTTTTTCAAACATATTATATCAGTATATTTCTATATTAGCCATAACACTGCGGAGTTTCTTGTCCTTTATTTTGAGAATCTCCAACTTGAGGCGCTTGAGTATTAACATTAAAGATAACGGCTTGGGTTTATGGCTTGGTCCTAAATATACTACCGAAAGCTTCTTGACAAAACAATATGAATAATATAAAGTTGTACCAACCGGTAGGTTTAAAAAGGGTGGTCGCTTTGTCACAAAAACGTCAAGAAATTATAGAGTCAGCCGCATTATTAATGCAATCCAAAGGGTATGAAGGAACTAAACTCAGTGATATCTTGGAAACAGGTCGAATTGGTAAAGGACAGTTTTATTATTATTTTTCATCCAAGCGTGAACTTGGATTGGCTGTTATTGATTATTTTTTTAGTTCATTCAACCAAGAATTACTGGAAAACATTTTGAGTTCTCAAAAAAGGCCCGAAATCAGATTAAATGAAATGCTTGAATGGGTTATTGAACATCACAAATCTAAACAAGCCAAGTGTGGCTGCGTGTTTGGCAATTTTACATTAGAGATGAGTGAACATGACGAAGCATTCCGTAAAAAAGTTAGTGAAGTTTTCGAGGCCTGGAAAGAAAAGCTAAAGCCGGTTTTGGAAGAAATAATTCAATCATCAACTCCGATAGAGCCTTTTGAGACTGACAAGCTAGCGCAAGGAATCGTAGCAATGCTTGAAGGAGGAATCCTGATTATGAAAAGCAAGCAGGATATTCAGGTTTTAAAAAGCATTACTGATTTAGTTAAGGATTTGGTCAACTCTTTCCGGCAATCCCATGACATGATAGGAATTGATTAAATATTTGGATACTGGGTTAAACATGATCTGTAATATTCCCTTAGTTGTACCGGGCGGTAGGTACAAATGAACGATCCTCAAGAAAGAATCAGCTGCTGTTAAGAAATATAAAAAATGAGAGGAGTATGGAAATGATTTTAGGGATTAGTGCCAGCGGTAGGAAGGATGGGGTAACCAGTGAAGCGGTCAGAGCGCTCTTGGAGGCTACGGGGGTGGAGTACGAATATGTAACACTTGCCGGCAAACGAATTGGCGGTTGCATCGGATGTACGCTTTGCGCTTCTGATAATACCTGTAAGGTGCAGGACGATTGGAATGCCATCGGGGAAAAGATGCTCAAAGCAGATGCAATTGTTTTTGGGGCACCCAATTATTTCGGCAGAATGAATGCCTTAGGGCATGCATGCTGGGAGAGAACATTTAGTTTCCGGCATAGGGAGCTTTTTAATCTGGCTGGCAAACTTGGAGTCATTGTCAGCACTGATTATGAAGGTAGTAATTTTGTAAAGCCGGAGATCGAAGATTTTATGTTGCGGAATAAAATAGCGATCGTGGAGTCCTTGCAGGTACAAGGATATTCTCAGTGTTACACCTGTGGGTACGGCCAAAACTGCGGAGTTGGAAATGTTGTTAGAAAGCATGGTTTTCTCGATGAAATTAAGCCGGAACAGTTGCCCCCGCATTTTACGGAGCAATCGGAGTCGCTCTTCCACGCCGCGCGAATTGGTAAGATATTGGGGTCTATACTGAAAAATCGTCTGAAGAGTTGCGACGAGTCATGAACCTTACGGACTCTCCAAATCTCCAATCGATTGATCCAGATGGGATAGGACGTCAAGGGAAATCGAACCAATCCTTCGTCGATTTTCTGATGCAACGTTAAAGATGACTCCCTATTTATAAGTGGTATAATAGGCTAAGAGTTTAAATAAAGTCCTACCACGGGTGGAGCAAAATTGTACCTCAAAATATGTAAGAGGCTTTTACTTTTAGCAGTGGTTATAGCTATGCTCATAATTGTCATCACTATCAGAGAACAACCGGTAGTACATGCATTGCCTAATCTTGTGGAATCTGAAGTACATGCGAATGGAGAAACATTTATTCCGTTATCTCAGATACCTCAGCTCCTACAGCAAGCGGTTATCGACACTGAAGACCGTAGTTTCTATAAAAATCCCGGTATAAGCTTTGAAGGAACCGGACGTTCACTGATCATCGATTTACTTAACGGCAAATACTCGGAAGGAGGCAGTACGATAACCCAACAACTGGCCCGAAAGTTTTTTTTTACAAATCAAAAAACCATTTCGCGTAAATTGAAAGAAATGATTCTGGCAGTCATAATTACTAATGATTTTTCTAAACAAGATATTCTGGCGATGTATTTAAATAGTGTCTATTTCGGCCATGGAGCCTCAGGCATTAAAGCTGCCGCCAGAATTTTCTTCAACAAACCGGTTGCCGACCTAAATATTGCGCAGTGTACTCTATTGGCCGGATTGCCTCAAGCTCCCACGTATCTTGACCCATTAAATAATTATCAGGCAGCACGATTCCGTCAATCGGAGGTTTTGCAGTCGATGGTTGACGCAGGTCATATTTATAAAAGAAAAGTCTCTGAAATTCAAATAATGCCGCTTGGTCTACGGTAAGCGGGATTGCGTCTATTATTGATTGCTTTTACATTAAAATAATTTATCCGGCAATACCCGAAAATCCCGCTTATTAAAAACATTTCCATGGTTGAATAATTTGGTGTATAATGAATCAATTAACCGTATATCACAAGAGAATTTTTGGTGATGACAAACGAGTTGAAATACATTTTATTCGTATCCAATGGATAACCAATTCAACCTTCGAAAAACCTCGGAATCCCTTAATATCCCCGAACTTATTGCTTATTTAAAGTGTACCGTTGAAGCAGCTCACCAGTTATGAAGTAATCAATAACTATCTTTGATAGCACCATAACGATTGATAGTCCTTATTATTATCGTTAATACTATGAAAATCTTTTATCATCACAGGGGGTGAGCTTCAATTGCCAATGAATAACCGATATGCCGATGAAGAATTGTGCCAGTATGCGCGTAAGCTTGCTGAGGAACGCTTGGTAGCGGGAACTTCAGCTAAAATAACTGCTAGACATCAGCTGGATAAGGATATACGTATCTTAAACTCTATTTGTCTGGATTTCTGTTCTATTCAGCAAGTAAAGGGTAATCTGCCGCTAACCGGTGAATGGTTAGTTGAAAACAATTATTTAATTGATGAACAAGCCCAGTTTGTAAAGCAGAACTTTCCGGCGGCATTTTACCGGCGCTTACCGGAGACAAAAAGCGCTCCGTTCCGAGGGCTACCCCGTATTCAAGGAATATTAACTAATTTTTTGGAACATACCGGCGGTAAGTGTGATACCAATCTATTGGTAGGTTTCTTAAAAGCTTATCAAGAGATTCAACCGTTAACAATGGGGGAGCTCTGGGCTGTGCCATTACTGGTACGGGTAGCGATTATTCACCAACTACGTTTGATATTCGAGGAAATTAGCCGGGTAACCATGCCGAGGCGGCAAGTTATCCTTTGGGTAAAACAAATAGCGCCTTTAATCGCCAGTTTACCGAATACAGTGAACACAGTACTGATCAAGATTGAACATGGATTAGATTTGGCCAATCCGGCAGTACTGGTTCAGTTGGCTCGGGAATTCAGAGATTCCGATGATTCAGGTCCGTATTTACGCTGGTTGGAAACTAGGGCAGCTGCCCAAAACCTTTCATTGGAAACGTTGGTCACAGCGGATAACGGACGCCAAATTCAATATCGGGTTACCGTCGGACATTTACTGGCCGGTTTACATGAAATGAATCATATCTTTTGGGAAGAATCTTTTGAAGAATTAAGTCTGGTGGAAGCTATCATGCGCCGGGATCCGGCGGCTATTTATCCGGAGATGGACTTCGCCAGCAGAGATGTATTTCGCCACAAGGTAGAAAAGCTCTCCCGAAATTGGAAAGTTCCGGAACAAGTGATTGCGAATAAAGTGTTGAACTTAGCCAATGCGGAAATGCCGAATACCGACAGCTCCTTGGTTTCGCGTCACATCGGCTACTATTTGATGGGTTCCGGGGTTAAGCTTTTGACCGCTGTCCTCGGTAAGGAGAAATCTTGGCATAAGTATCGCGAAAAAGCCTTCAGCCCAAACAAAATCTACTTTAGCACCCTGTTCTTATTGATTACCTTATTTTTGGTTGGCCTATGGACTTTTATAAGTTCTTTACATATCTTATCGACAATTGGTTTAGTCATACTCACCATGCTCCTGCTGGTTCCTGCTGTTCAGTGGGGAGCCAATCAACTTCATCGCTTGGTAATTTATTTTGTCAAAGCTAAGCGTTTGCCCAAATTAGAGTTTCGCAATGGGATTCCGGAAGAGCATTCAACGATGGTTGTTATTCCGACAATCATTAACAGTATAGAGTCGGTAACTGCGCTCCTCCATCAATTGGAAATTTACCATCTGGCAAATCTCGATCCGCATATCTATTTTGCCTTGCTTACTGATTTCCAGGATGCCGCTGAGCAAGAAATACCGGAAGACAACAATTTTTTATTCGCTACGATTCAAGGCATTACTGAATTAAATAAGCGTTATCCTCATCCAAAGGGGTCTTATTTTTTCTTGATGCATCGGCGTAAGCTTTGTAATCCTACCGATGAGATTTGGATGGGTTGGGAACGAAAACGCGGCAAATTGGTTGAGTTTAATGCCCTGCTACTGGGGGATTCTAAAACCAGTTATGAAATTACGATTGGCGACCAGTCAGTTTTCCCTACTATCCGTTACGTAATTACCTTGGATGCCGACACTCAATTACCGCGTGATGCAGCGGTGCGTCTGATAGGGACCATCGCCCATCCTTTAAATGCGCCGGTCCTCAATGCCGAAAAAACCAAAGTGATCAGTGGTTATGGCCTTTTACAACCACGGATTTCCGTTAGTAATGCCAGTATCAATAAGTCAGCCTTCGCTCGCCTTTTTGGCGGAAAAACCGGTATTGATATTTATAGCGGAACCTTATCGGATCCTTACCAAGATCTTTTCCAATATGGCATCTTTACCGGTAAGGGCATATACGATCTCCGCACCTTCGACAAAATTCTGGGGAGCCGGATCCCTGATAATTCGGTATTGAGTCATGATTTATTGGAAGGCGGCTTCCTCCATGCCGGGTTGGTGACTGATGTCGAATTATTCGATGATTATCCGGCAACCTATTTGAGCAGTCTGAAGCGAATGCACCGCTGGGTCCGGGGAGATTGGCAACTATTACCCTGGCTGGCGCCTCATGCCTGGAACAAAGCATGCGAAAAGACGCCGGTCCCGCTATCGCCGATCACTCGTTGGCAAATGATCGATAATTTGCTCCGTAGTCTGCTTGGCCCAGTCCGTTACTTATTAGTCGTGCTGGCAGTGGCATATCTACCCGGCCGGTCGGTCACGATCAATATTCCGTTTTTGGTCGTCTTAATTTTTACAGTTTTGGCCTCCATGGCTAATGTGATCCGCAGTTTTCGCCTGGGGTCCACCCTAAAAGAATACCTGCTTCGTGTAGGCTTCAACTTTTTAGTCTTGCCGTACCATTCGCTGGCGATGATCGATGCCATCGGGCGTACACTTTTTCGGATGGGGATCTCGCATCGTAACTTATTAGAGTGGGTCTCCGCAGCTGATGAGGGTAAACGTACCCCCTCAAGTCTGGTAGGAGTATGGCAAAGAATGCTCGGCGGTCAACTCGTGGTTTTGGGGTCGCTCACGGCATCGGTCGTCTATAGGCCGCAGTCTTTGCTGTATGTTGTCCCGCTTGCTGTTTTTTGGCTCAGCGCTCCGTTCGGGGTTTATCTGGTAAGCCGACCTACGTGGGAGCGAAAGTCCCCTTTATCCCTTGCGGATATCCGATATCTTCGCGATATTGCCCGCCGTACTTGGCATTTTTTTGATACGGTGGTCGGAGCTGACGATAACGGGCTGCCCCCGGAT
>WSSedL1CaDRAFT_10001540_pt1 | contig 13225 bp, 4 predicted proteins | sample WetSurSL1Cattail_FD_9464 | JGI IMG/M metagenome (IMG submission 9464)
GAGCCATTACTAAAGTTTCTGCCTGTTCCGCTTACACAATCACCCCAAACAGGTGCTCCAAAACTGTTAAGTTGTGCAATAAAGGCAGCATCTCCTTTAACAGGTGGTTGTATTAAAAGACTATCCAAACGGAGGGTATTGCCTATGGATCCTGTTACCACAATTCCATCGAGGTTATCGATGTTGATGTGGTTAATGTAATCGTAATAGTCCGATCCGATGCTTTTTGCCCATAGTCTGGTACCATCCTTAGCGTATTTGGCCACAAAGGCGTCGGTAAAGCCATTGGATTTAAAGGTTGTATCGGATAGGGTAAAGGAAAGGTTATAGTTTCCTGCAATATAGAGGTTATTAAATCGATCATTGCGGATAGCAGATACCTGACCGTAATCCTCGGCTCCAAATATTTTGTTCCATTGAAGGGTCATGTCCTGGTTAAAATGGAGCAGAAACAGGCTTGTTTTGCCTTTGACAGTGGTTAATTGAGCTTGACCAACAGCAAAAGGTTTGGTAAAGCTTCCCGAACAGCTAAATTCCCCCTGAGGGTTTACCGTCAATGCAGCTGGGGTTTCGTCCTCCTGGCTACCAAAGGAAATAAGCTTATTGATGGTTCCTGAGGCGTCGAGGCGGAGAATGAATACATCCCTTTTGCCAACGCTTATCGCTTGTTGACCTTCACATCCGATGGAGCCTGAAAAGGTTCCTGCGGCGTAGATATTTCCAAGAGAATCCACATCTAAAAGATACAGGGATGCGCTTCCCTGGTGATCGATAGAGGTAGCCCATAAGGATTGGCCTTTGCTGTCAATAGCGGCTAGGAATAACTTGGATCCTAAGCCTTTTATCGTTAATTTGCCAAAGGCGACAGAATCGGTAACAGAACCTCCTATAATGATGGTATTTTTCGGTGCCATGGCAAGACAAGTTGCCTCATCTTTGCCTTTTCCACCAAAACTCCATATGTTACCCAGGTTTCCTTTGGTATCAAAGCGTGCCAAAAACAAATCGGTTCCTCCTTTGGAAACTATTTTTTTATTATCAGCACGAAGGGTTTGGTTATAGCTTCCCGCTACATACAAGTTGTCTTTAGTATCCACGATTACACCACCAGCCATATCCCAGGATACACTTCCAATTTGCTTTACCCATTGCCATGGTTTTTGGGTTTGGGCGTGCAGGGGTATGAACACAGAGGCACAGAGAACCAAAATGATGAAGTGATGAAGTGATGAGGTGATGAGGTGACACCGTGTAATATTTTCATGTTTTTGCATAGCGTCTAAGGTTATTGTTGATAATGATATTCGTAAGTTTTAAGGATGTGGCCATCGTCATCCCTGAGGCACTTGAGCCGGCCAAAGGTGTCGTACTCGTAATAAGTGGTAACGCCGCTGGGGTTGGTGGAAGAGGTCATACCAATCAATGGAGCATAGGTGTAGATAGTTACCATACAAGTTTTGTCACTCAGAAGGGTGGTAAGTTGGGCTTTTAACCATGCAACATCTGTGTTGATATCTGCATAACTTGTACTACCGGAAAAAGAGTGACTGCCAATTCCGGTTCTTATTGTTGCGGCAATATCACTAATGGCTTTGCCTTCAATTTTAGCTACAGGATAGGTTTGGTTATAACCCCAGATATAGCTGGTATTGATGTCACTTTCTTTATGGATTTGCAATAAATTCTCATTATTATACCTGTCATAAGTATATTTTTTATAATAATTTTCGTTTTCATCCAATTCATAATTTTCAGATGGCAGTATGAAAGCCGTTGCGACCTGGCTGCTCGATGCGGATAGGGAACCATCAGCATTAAGAAAACCATAGTTTGTTTTTGTACCTTTTACCTTGAGACTTCCTACTTCCGATGTTTCTTCCAAAACAGGGCTGAGTATATTTCTTGTCACCATCTCGTTTGTAACATCTGATGAAACGTTGTAAGGATATTTAAAGAAGGTTTTGGTTACCTTACTATCGCTGTTAGTTACTTCGCGACTGGTCATGAATTTACCCATGCCTTGATCGAAATTAAATATTTCGTTCGATGAAATTTTGCTACCATCGTTGTTATATAAGGTGGTTACTTTGGAAGTAAGCCTTATAGCCCCGGCTTTTATGGTATAACTATAAGGAATGTAAGGTGGGGGAAGATTTTCTGGGGGTGTATTATTCTCATTTATAAGCAAATATCTAGTCGAATAATTATTACCAACTGAACTCGTGTTGTAATTTGCGTAATTGAAAAACTTTAAATTGTCAAATGACTGTAAATCCGTTTTTGTATAGGTAAGTTTTTCGGTCAATACAGTATCATAAGCACCACTGTTATTTTTAAAAACAGTTTTTTTCGTCAATTGAGCATTTTCCCAATCCCTGTATTCGTATATATATCGCCATGGATTATCACCACCATATAATTGACCATTATAAGAAACATCCAACCAGCTATAAACATGGGGATTGAAAAGTCTGTACTCGTACGTGGTCTTACCATTATTACCGTTTAGGGTCCCAAAAAATTCTGTGACCTTGCCATATCGTACGTCCTTACTTACTTCGGGGTTGATAATGTTGTGATTGATATGTTGCACCCTTGTTTTTGTTAAATATCCTGAATGGTGTTCGATATCATAAAAACCTCCAAACTCATAAGTCATTTTAAAATTGTCTCCACTATCATGGAAGTTAAAATCAACCTCGCCTGGGCCGTACTGATAAGTTTTGACAGATACTTGCTTATTATTTTCATCATAATTTGTAATTTTTTCAACTCTTATTCCTCCACCATTTTCTGTGGTGTTAGTAGTAGCATCGAAATACTGATTCAGGCCATAGACAAATTCTGTCCTGCCTTTAGTAGGATAAGTAATTGATTTTAAAGCATACGTTTGGGCGTATTCCAAATCGGGTTTTTTATTTTCACCAGTACCAATTGTAATCTGGTCCTGAAAATTCCCTGAACTCGTTGATCTTATATAATCGAAAGTCCTCGGTTCTATATCGATAAATTTCCCTTGTAATCCCCTAGATCCCCATGTTAAATATCCGAAATAATCTAAATTTAATGTAGAATTGCTTACTGTTCTGTCCTTATGATAATAATCGAACGAATATTCCGAAATTATTTGGTTTGCATCCTTTATGAGAATCTTATTGAGGTACCTGTATCCACTCCCTGGAAAATTGCCGATTTCAAATTCAATATTTTTTAAAATTCCATTGTTATCTCTTAAACAAACACCTTTAATGTATCTGTTATTAGTACTGGCATCTAAGTTAAAAACTAGGCTTCCATTATCAAAAACTACTTTTTTTATAGTAGTTCCTTCCCAGGATTCAGGGGAGAGGCCTGTAACAAAGTAGGAATACAAATTAGCCGATGGAGAGATGTATTGATATATTCCTTTAATTACCTCAGTACTGATAGGAAGGACGTAATGCCGGAAACCAATATAATTACTGCCGTACACATAATTAAAGATGTTTGAATACTCAAAACTAAAAAGCTCCAGCCCATTGGGTGAATATAGCTTATCCAGCATATAAAACGGAGTATTGAAATTCGACTTTTGTAAAAATTTATAGTTATAACCGTTTTTATCTGTTATAATAAAGTTGTTAACCGAATAATTATACTGGTCAGCTGTTATATCTATATTCCCTTTTAAATTTGGATCGGACAGGAAAACAGCATCGTACTTTCCGGTTGTATTTTTGTTTACGATAAATTTCCCGTTACTATCAGGAATAGAATAAGAAAAAATATCATACTCACAATCATACGATCCACTAACTGCCATATGTGTATAACTCCATGTGCTTTCCGCGTTTTGATCTGATAAATCGTAATCGTTTTTCCAGGCAGCCGGCCGCCTGCCAAGGAAGTCATCGGCATTATTAATGGTTTGAACTATATTTCCACCTACTTCCAGTATCCATCCGGTTGCCACATTGGTCTGATCATATGGTGCTTTTACCAAAGCAGTGTGGTATCTGAGGGTAACAGGCAAGGTATAACCATGCGATTCGAGGTTGAAGAGGGGAATGGAGATATCCGGGACCCCCGTTGAATGAGAAACAGGGATGTCTCCAAATATGCTAAAAGCTTCTAAATGAGGATCCTTGATAGGAGGAGTTTGTGCCTGGCTAAATACAATGGTATATTGAAAAAGGCTTATTAATACTAATACGCTTAATTTAAATTTTTTCATGCGTTGTAATTTTTAAATAAAATATTTCACAGCCAATAATTTGGAAGACCATTTTAATGTCTTTCAAAGTTTTTTATTTAATAGAGCCGATTATTGCCCTAACTTGTCTGTTTTCTTCTTTAAGAAGCTCATTTTCTTTTTTCAGCTCAATTAGATACAACGTCAACTCCTCCACCTTTTGCAACAACTTAGCCTGCATTTCGCCTACACTTACGCCATTATTCTGCATTTCAGTTGCGGGGCTTATATCAGGTAAGTGTTTATGTTGGGTTATATAATTTTCCACTTCTGGTAAGGAAAGGAGCTTGTAGTTCTTTTCAAATACAAAGTCGGCACCTGTGGTGTTAACGGTTACTTCGTTGGCACGGACTTTACCGGCTACATCGAGTTTATAGTTGGTGTTGGTTTGTGTGGTTTTGCCAATGAGGACGTTGCCATTCGTAACATCGTACGAAATATTGGACCCAGTTGTTGTCCATTGTAATGTTATTGGGAGATTAGTTAATCCTGAACCATCGCCAATGAATTGAGTAGCATTTACTTTACCGTTTACATCTAATTTATAGGTATTGTTAGTTTGGGTAGTTTTGCCGATGAGGACGTTGCCAAATCCATTAATAACTAAAGCCTTATCAGTAATAATGCTGCCGTTTGGCTGATAAACCTGTAAAGCTAAATAATCAAAATTCTGAGATGTACTCCCCACATGTTGAAATTGATAAGCGAATGCTTCAGAATTATAGATGTTACCTAAGTTGTTTCCATTTGAAACTTGCTTGTTAAATCCAATACCTCCAGAACCAATTGATATTCTTTCTGTTAAAGAGCCTATCACTGAATTTCCCAAGACATCTAATTTTTCTGTTGGGAAAGCATTTGGTACAGAGCTAACATTCCCAATACCAACATTTCCGTTTGAATTTTTTATAATTAGACGTTGGTCAATTCCTGTGTATAAAAATAAATCTGTTCCAGAAGGGCTGGCGAATGTATTATTCGTACTTACAGTCGGCGTAGTTGTTTGAATTGCAGTACCATAAATGTAAATCTCAAATACACATGTGCCAGAAAGAAGGCTATTAATAGCAATGTACCTGACATTCACCGATGAGCCCGGAACACATTCAGAGTCTACAGTCTTTTTTAGATTTCCATCAAGATATACAACAGAATTTGAGGTCGCATCAATATAAAGATTTTCATCTTCAGTTGGATCACTTGTTGTTATACCAAAAGCAGCCTGATAACTGAAGGTTGAGCTTGATTCTACTTTAACTGCGGTTATCGTATATTTTTGTTTTAAATCAATTATTATATATCCGTCGCTACTGATGCAGCATGAGGTACTTCCATTACCATCAATTAAATAATTGAAATTAGTACCGGATGGAGCTCCATAGGAAGGAAAGATTATTACTCCGTTGGGTGCATAGTTTTGAGCAAATGCAAAAGTGAATAATGTGAAAACAAATAATGAGAGGATTAAAAACTTTTTCATAAGTGTGATTTTAATGTGGATCAATGATGTTAGGGATAATTGATTTGTGTATTTGGCCTTTAATTCATTTCGTTAAACAATAACTGGTAACTGATTTTTTGATAACTATAGAATATAAATGCCTCTCAAAACTTATTACCATATCATGATGTATTTGCATTTTGCGTGCGATGGAATCTGGGTTTTTTCATGATTATTTAAATCTGAAGATTAACGTATTAATGATGGGGCAATGTAAAATATAATTTTGATATTGACAATGATGTATAGAAAATATTAGGAATAGTCATCAAAAAATACCCGTTATGGACAGTTTTAATAACAATATTTTTTTATGTTATGTCACAAATAATAACAAGGCCCGGTCGCTTTTCAGCAACCAGGCTCTGTTTGAGTGTATTTATTGTTTTACAATCTGTTTTACAATATTATTATCAGAGGAAACAACCTTTATGATATAAATCCCCGCTGCAAATTCTCGCATATCGATTCCTGTAAAGTCTTTAAGTGTCTTTGTTTTCCATAAAAGTTCACCACTTATTGAGTAAATACCAATGGTTGATTTTGGAGGTAAGCCAGAAATATTTACGAAACTTTGAACCGGATTCGGAAATATTAAAACGTGTTTTTCTGTTGTTGTTTCGACACCCAGTGTGGTCCTGACGGATAGTTTTCCGGTATTACATATAAAATCATAATTGTTATCCAATCCTCCGGTAATGTTAATGTCGTAATCACCTACGGGACTGTATGCGTTTGCAATACAGGAATCTGTGGGTATTGTGGCAAGGCTGTCAATATTATCGGTACCAATAAACCCGCTATAGTCCATTTTAAAAACAGGATTTGCTGTGCCTCTTAATCGAATTGTGTCGTGTATTGTTACTGTTAACTTTGCTTTATTGACGGTTAAGGTTTGTTGAACGTCGGGTGCAGGAAAATAATTTATGTTGCCTGACTGAGAAGCAGTAATATTTGATGTTCCGGCGTTCAATACATGAATTTTACCGTTTACAATTGTTACAATTTTTAAATTACTGCTGGCATAAGTTACCGGCAAAGTTGATGTGGCTGTTGCTCCAATTGCAGCATCTGTATCGCCATAAGCTAGCGTTGGCAATGTCATGGAAATAGCTTGTGAAACCTTAGCAGCAGCAACGCTAAAGTTAATGGTATATACATTTGTTGTAATACCATCTTGCGCTGTAACTAGTATTGTTGAAGCACCCGGTAAAACACTTGGATTTGTTATAGACGCAGTTGCATTTGCAGCAGGAGTATAATTCACTGTTGGCGGGTCACTTGAGCCATTAGGCAATACAACATTATACGTGAAAGTTCCTGAACTAAATGCCGGAGATAATGTTCCGGAACTTAAGGTCAAGGAACTCAGTGTTGCATCGTTAGAAGGAGCCGCAACGTTAAAGTTGATTTTATAAGTTTTCTTAGTTATCCCATCCTGTGCAGTAACGTCTATTGTAGTAGTTCCGGGTAATACTGCTACATCTGTTTTAATAGCAGTTGCGTTTGCAACAGCCGTGTAATTAACAGCCGGGAAATTACTATCAATAACAGTACCATATGGAAGGGAAATACTGTATTCTAATGTTCCTGCAATAAATGCTGGCGAAAGCGCATAACCAGCTACTGATAGAGCCGACAAAGTAGCATTTGTACTGAGCCCTACATTCACTGTAACTTTCCAATGCTTTGTTGATATGCCGTTTTTTGCAGTAACAGTATATATTTTAGGATTTGTAAAGTCCTGGGCAACTCCTGAAAGTGGATCAACTGATCCTCCGGCAAAGAGCGTAACAGTTGGAACCAATGAAGTAACATCAGTTCCACCGGGGACATATAATGTAACTGTAGAGTCAGCCTGACTTATTATACCTGTTGTTGCAGGAGTAGCTAAATCAAATGCGGTAATATAATTCCAGTTACTATTACCCTGAATAGTTATCGTACCACTACTATTATTAATTAAGGTAGTAGTATTGTTATTAACGGTCAAATTATTAAATGTAATCGAACCTGCACCGGATATGGTAGCATTACCTGTTTTATTAAAGTTAATTATGGTTGAACAAGTAGAGCTCAAAACTGATGTGATGCAGGATATTGGAGTTTCCGCGATTAAGTTTCCTCCAATATTAAGGAGATTTGTATTTAAACTTGAAGTTCCTCCATTGTAAAGATTTGCGCCGTTCTTAAAGGTAACATCACCGTATATCGTAACTGTTTTTGCAGTGCCATCCTTTCCAAGTTGGATAGCGGAGCCTACCATAACTTGTGGCGCAGTGGCATAATTACCTCCATTTGTAATTACTACAGAACCAACACCCATTTGAAGAACATAGCTTGCAATAGAACGAGTGTAATCCCACATTGCAGTACCATCTATAATGCCAGTACCAGTACCTGTAGGCCCTGCATTTGGAGAGCTGGTTCCTGCCCCTGTGCAAGTATATACATTATATCCTATTATCCTTTGTTCTCCTACGTTGTATGCAGTTGATAAAACCCAGTTTGTATAGGAAGATCCACTAATTGTTAAACCAGGAAAAGAGGTATAACCAGAACCGACATTATCAATAACAATGTCTGTAATTTGGCCGCTGCTAAATATTGGATGAGCAGTAGCAGCAATACCAGCATAATTCCATGTTACACCACCATCAATAATGCCTGTACCTGTACCTGTTGGACCACCTGAAGCTTCACTGGTGCCAGCAGTTGTGCAAGTATATAAACTGCCACTATTTGAACGTTGATTTCCTATGGCATAGACTGTGTTTGGAGCCCATGCAGTTCCAATGGTTACAGTTTCAGTTCCTGTATAACCATTACCTTTGCTTCGGTAATAGGTTCCATCCGCAAAAAAAGTCAAAGTGCCGGTAGCGGCCGTAGTTCCGGCACCAATAAATATTATTCCCGGATTAGCCATTAATTTTCCTGGATTATTAATAGTAACACTGGAAACTGCTGTTCCTGTGAGTACAACTGTACCTGAAAAAGCGTTTCCTTGCCCTACTGTTAATGAACCGGCAACATAGCCATTTCCATTTGAGGTCTGCAAGACACCATCCATGATGGTAACATTTGTTGTTGAAGTTGGAGATGTTGGTACAGAAGCAGCAATACCGGTATAATTCCAGGTAACCGAACCGTCAGTAATTCCTATACCTGCACCTGTAGGGCCGCCTGAAGCGGCACTGGTTCCAGGAGATGCACATGTATAAAGATTAGTTCCATTTACGACCTGAGTTCCTGCTGTATATGCAGTGGATTTAACCCAAATACCTTTATTCAGTGTCCAGGTATCAGTTGAAGATGAATAAACATCGAATGTACCTGCACTAGCCCAACCGCCTCCATTTTTTGCGCTTCGATAATCACCATCGCTTTGACCGAAAGCCATTAATGATGTGAGCAAAAATAGCCATACGAATAAACTCTTTAGGAAGCATAGTTCAAAAGCCTTATCAAACTTTTTGGGTATTGGTATGCGTATATTTTTCTTCATAGTAATCATATTATCAGTTTCTTCAATACTTCAATATTAATTTATTTTCCGCCCTTTTCTGTAAAGAGGTATAAACCAATTGTTCGGAGCCATAAGTTTAGCCTTTACCTGTGCTGCAGCAGGATCGTTGGCCGTCTCGAATTTTTTGGCTATGCCATTGGCTAAAAATTCGGCACCGGTACCGGGAGCTTCTTTTTCGCGACGGGTAGCTATTCTTACATAGTCGATCCAGCGCTCGCCTTCGTAGGCCAGTTCGAGTGCGTATTCTTTCATAATGATATCTTCAACCGCTTTGATAGTATCCTGAAGAGTGGGATTGATTGCGGGAAGAACAATTTTTGATAGATAAGCTCTTCCGCGGGGTCCAATGGTTTGTCCGTAAAAGGGACCATTGGTGCGGATTTTTAGTGCAAAATCAAATACAAAATTAAATGAGTCTCTGGCACTGGGGGCATAAGCAATTGTGTCGGGTCCTAACAGGGATAAAGCAAGTTTGTATCTTCCGGAACGATTGGCAGCTTCCGCAAACCGGATAGCCAATGTTCCGGCCCTGTAAATGTACCAATCCGCATCTTTGTTGAAGGGACTAACCACATAATTTAAATATTTTTTCACCACAGGATTTCCATTTTCCGTGACCCACGAGGCATTTTCGCCTCTCGAATCTCCGCTTGACCCATTTTGCATAACCTGAGATTGCCAGTTTGTAATTGATAACTGGGACGGCTTGAGCAGATATTTACCATACGCGCTGGAGAAAAAATCAACCAAGGTATTGGTTTCACCATATTGTTTTTCGGTAGAGCAAATCCACAACCATTCTTTTCCATATTGTTTACTAACACTTTTTGCCTTGAACATATCCGGCCAATAACCTGTGCCTCCTGAGAATTTCCAATAACTGGTACTGCATTTGTAACGGGTATAAGATTCGTCGTCAGAAGAACTGGACGCGTAATCCAGGATTTGCTTGTAATACATTGCTGCATCCTGGTAATTACCCTGCCAAAGCAAAAGATCGCCCAAAAACATTATTTTGTGCACAAAAGTTTTGTTTGAGGTATAGGTGTTATCTATAATAGGCCAGGAAGCGGTTTCTTCTGCAGCAATGGTCGGAACTATTGTTTTCATTGCGTTAACCAGCGAATCTATCATTGCGGTTAAAGGAACGATTGGATATTTATTGGCTTCAAGTTCATCGAGGTTTTCGATGGGTTGCGTTATGTAGGGCACACTGCCAAAATTTACAACAAGCAGGTAATAAACCCAGCATCGGAAAGCAAGTACTTCTGAATAATAAGAATTATAAGAAGCGCCATCTATTTTACCACTGGATTTCAGGATATTCATGCTTTTTATGGCATCATTGCAGCTTTGGATTATTTTATAAAAGTTTTCCGGTTTTACATACGGATTTAACGAATCTACACTATGGGTGGAGATTTGCCGCAGGTAATCATTTGCGTTGCTGGTAACATCCATTAAATCAGCCTGTAGCTCCCCTAACAACACGTACTGTTCGGCGAGCAACTGCCTATGAAGACTATTGATCCCCAATACCATTGCCCTGGCATCATCGGCATTCTGAATACCCGACACGGTGCCATGAGGATCAGTATCGAGCATTTTTTTGCAGGATGTGAGTGCAGGAACCAACATGAATAGTATGAGTGATGGTATTGCAATTCGAAGTGATCCCGGGAATATTCTTTTCATAATTTGATTGATTTTGTTTTCCATTTGACTGTTTATAAACCGATTCTGAAACCAATATACATAGAGCGGAATTGCGGGGTTAGCCCCGTATCAATTCCCTGCGCAAAACAGCTCGACGACATGCTGAATTCAGGATCGTATCCTAAGTAATGAGTTAGTGTGATCAGATTATTTGCTGCCATGTAAACCATCGCATTCTTGAAAAATCCTGTTTTAAAAGGTAAATCGTAAGAAAGGGTGATGGTCCTGAGTTTTATATAAGATCCGTCCTCAATCCAGCGATTGGAAAATCGTGCATTACCCATCGGGTCACCCCATGAAGCTTTGGGTATATCAGTAACCTGTCCGTCATATTGCCAGCGGTTAAGAGCAGTTGTCGACTGATTTTCGTAACCTGAGAGTGACTCCAGGGATGAACGAAGTTGATTGTATACCTTATTTCCACAGCTAAATGTGAAAATAATGTCCATGGAGAGCCTTTTCCACGTAAAATGATTGCTCAACATCCCGGTAAATTTGGGGTTGGGGTCGCCAATAATCTCACGATCGTTTTGGTCGATGATACCGTTCTGATCAGTATCCAAAAACCTAATGTCGCCACCTTTTGCACTGATCAATTGATCGTTGGCCATCCTGTTTGTTTGTCCCGATTGAGCGGCCTCAGCATCTGAAGCAAATACTCCAAGGGAATGATGGCCATAGAAAACGCCAATAGGCTCGCCAACGCGCGAAAGTACGGTTCCTCCGGCAACATTGGTGGTAAATTCTCCTCCGGGCAGTTTTTTAATTTTATTTTTATAATGCGCTATACCGGCGCCGGCATCCCATTTAAAGATTCCATTACATATACGGCCGTTAATATTGAATTCAAAGCCATTATTCTGAACAGTTCCATTGTTAATTAATGCCAGGCTGGAACCTGATATCTTGTCGATTGGATTGAAGGTTAACATGTTATCAGTAACATTGTGAAAAAAGTCGATATTAACTTGCAACCGCTCATTCAAAAATGCCATGTCGGCCCCAAGATTCATTTTTTTATTGGTTTCCCACTGAATATGGCTATTGGGGACATCTCCGCTTACCAACCCTGAGTATCCTATATACTCTTGTGGTACATAATACCTGGCGCTGTTCAATTTCCCAATATCGTCATTACCTGTTATGCCATAGCTGGCTCTTAATTTTAACTGTTCAATAAAATTAATGTCAGACATGAAATTTTCCGACGAAACAAGCCAGGCAGCACCAATAGAAGGAAAGAAACCAAATTTATGTGAAAACAGACTGATTCCTTTTGCATCATTTCCAAACCGGGAAGAACCATCCATCGATAAATTCAGGGATGCAAAATATTTTTTCTTTAAGGAATAGTCAATTCCTGCATAGTACGTCATCCATTTCCATTTTTCTGAGGATCCACCGGTTTTATCGAGATTACTGGTGCCAGAATCCAAATATTTTAAGGCGTCGATAGGTGTATTGTAAGCTTTGGCAATGTCGTCACGAGATGAATTGGTACTATATCTGAGCCCCAGGTTAACGGCTACAAAATGTTCATTATTTAAAACTTTATTGTAATTCAACCAGCTGTCGCTGAAAACGGAGTTCAAACGTGCTACGTTGCTTATCGCCCGGTCGTATGCGATGGTGGTTAAAAGCGTATCGGCCACAAATCCCCGGTCGGGAATAAATACATTCTCATCGTTTTTATCAAAGGTAACCCCAAGGATTGAGTTCAGGTTTATGTGTGTGTTTATTTTATAGTTTAATTTAACGGAACCGGAGAACCGGTACGCCTTGCTTCTGGCATCCAGAGAATTTATGGCTGCGGCAGGATTTCCTATTTTTAGAGAATCGACATCTTCAAGGTTTTTAGTAACCTCTCCATTATTGTCAAGCACATTTGGTGTGAAAAATGGGGACTTTACTAAACTGAGATAGATGGGGCTTGTCTTAGGAGCAATGCCGTCGTTCATTAGATTGTGCTCTCCGTATGTAAAGCCCAGGTTTGCATTGATGGTTAACTTGGATGTCGCAATGATTTCCGAATTAAAACGGACATTGTATTTCGAAAAATCCGTGTTTCTGAGAATGCCCTTATTTTTCTCGTATCCAACCGAAAGCCCGTATTTAGCAATCTCATCACCTCCGGTTACACGTAAATAATAATTCTGATTAGTTGAGCGGTCGAAAACTTCATCCTGCCAGTTCGTATTGTTGTGGTATCTTTTATAAACTGAAGAATTCACATCATTATTCATATAAGGCT
>WSSedL1CaDRAFT_10001541_pt1 | contig 13223 bp, 7 predicted proteins | sample WetSurSL1Cattail_FD_9464 | JGI IMG/M metagenome (IMG submission 9464)
AGTTTTGCTAAAATCAAGCTCTTCAAGTCCGTTGTAATTAGTTACAGTAGCCGTAACTGTAACAGAATCCCCTATTTTAACCTGACTGCAAAAACTGCTGCCGTAAACCGCAACGCCTCCTGAAACGTCCTGAATTGAACCGGGACCCGCCGAAGCAAATTGAGTTGCAGAAGTAACAATTCCCGCTACAGTAACAATTTGCCCGTTTAAAGTTGGAACTCCTGTAGAATCGTTTGTTTTAACAGAAGAAATTGGAACAACGGTTTGAGCAAAAGCCGCGGCCGATATTACTAAACAAAAAAAAACGACCAGTCTTTTTATCATTTAATCTCCGTTGATAGAGAGAACCGTAAAATTTTATTTGCGCCTGCGTCTACCACATATATTGTTTTATCATAAAAAGCTATGCCGTAAGGACTTTTGAAAACTTTAGGTCCGCCGAAGGACTGCAATTCTTCCCCCTGAGAGTTAAATTTATAAATACTATCCTTGGCCGCGTCGGCAATAAATATATTATTATAATTATCTAAAGTCGATCCCTGAGGCTGAGTGAATTTGTTTACGGTCATAAAAGCGGATTCAGAAGCTGTAAGTTTACTTTCGTAAGCCGATTTTTCCGTTGTTTCAACAAATGTAAGCCATTGAGCTTTAAAATAATTGTTGCCAATAAGGGTGATAATAATATCGTTATTCTTTTTATTAAAAGAATGGATTGAACTTAATCCATACGCAGAAACCAAACCGGTTCCAATAGGATCTATATTTCCTATACGGCCTAAAAGCGTATCGCCTGTAGCTCCGCTGACTAATAAAGATTTTGGCGAAAAATAAAGGATTGAGTTATCCGGATCAATTGTGCTTGAATTACTTGGACCTTTTCTTGTAACATAGAAAGTATTATCGTAAAATGCGGTTACGCCAGTATACGTGCGGTCTGTATTATTCAGGTCGCTTGCTCTTGGCAAAAGTCTTGTTACCGGAGCGCTTTCTATATGATGCCCTGCCGAAACCATATCGTATTTATAAACCGCGCTAAAAGTTTTAGTTTCCCCAGTCGATAAAGTAGTATCAAACTGAGCGCAGACAATCAGGTTAAGTTTATAATCCTGAGCAATAGCTACAGGTTTTTTAACAGTTCGGGTTCCTAAAACTGTACCGGCAACGTTAAGCATTACAATTCTATTGTTATCAGTATCAGCCACATAAATAAATGGTTCGTTACCTACTATTATTGCCTGCGGATGGTTAAAGCCTTCCCAATCCGGACTAAGATGCACATAAACGGTATCGCCTGTTATATTGGTATCTCCCTTTAGACTTTCAATAGCGTCTAAATTCAGTTTATCGGCGCACCCGGCGGCATAAAGCGTAAACAAAAAACCAAATAAAATATAAATTTTCTTCATAAGATTTATAAGCCTAAAGTTATAGAAAAACGGTTGGCAGAACCTAATTTAGTAAAATTAGAATACGCGTAATCCATTGTAAAGTTAGCAATATTAATAGGTAATTTTACGCCAACTCCAAATGTATAATTCTGCTCATCCACGTTAAATTTGTATCCCCCCCTTGCAAAAAACATTTTATTCCACGAATACTCAGCTCCAAGCGAAACGTTTTCGCTATTGTCGTTAGGATGGTTAAGCTGAATAGACGTTGTAACCTTGTGCTGTTCATCCTCATACGGTTCAAATGCAAAACCGATTCTGAATATAGTTGGCGGAGAAAACGACTGCCATTCAGATTGTTTGCGCGAACCCCAAAGAACTACGTCGCCATCAGGAGCCATTTCGTTGCCAAAGTTTGAAACCACAACTGCAAAACGAGAAGTGCCAAGCCCGGTATAATAAAAAGTTCCTAAGTCTATCATAACCGAACGCATTTTAAGCTTATCAAGAGTTTCCTCCATATACCTTATAGTGCCGCCAAAACTGAATTTATCCGTCATCTTTCTTGCATAACTTAAAGAAATTGCCAGATCGCTGTAAGAGAAATATTCTCCAGTTCCGAATGGGGCAAATTCAGTTGTTACAGGCATATCGTCTGTGCGCAAAGAGGTAACCGACACTCCAAAGGAATTGTATTTATCGAGATGATAAACGGCGCCGAGGAAGTCGTGTTTAATATCTACGACCCAGTCATTGTGCGAAAAGAACACCTGATTGTCGTTAAATAAAACAAGACCGGCAGGGTTCCAGTATAAAGCCGACGCGTCGTCGTCTATGGCTACAAAAGCGTCGCCCATTGCCGTGGCTCTGCCGCCTACTCCAATTTTCAAAAATTGAGCCGTGGAAATACCCGCTCTCTGTCCGCCTAATACCGGGAAAAGCTGCGCTCTTATTTCAACAACCATTGTCAAAAGCAAAATTAAAAATGTTATTTTTTTCATATTTATTTTGGAAATAAAATTCTATGTTAAAAATTTATCGGTTAAAATTTAAGACTTACGCCTACTTTTATGTTCCTGACAGTTAAATACCTCGCCGGATTAAGAGGGTATGGCGAGATTGGGGATTGTAAATCAGGATACTTAGGATCGTTAGAACTGCTTTGCAAAGGATCGCCGTATTCGTAAGCTTTCCCGGTAACCGGATTTATTATAGCCGAATTTTTTGTGTCAAACAGGTTGTTTATTTCAACAAATACGGAAAATTTAAGTTTATTAATCTGAAAGTATTTTTCGAAATTCAAATCCACCCAAGTCCAGTCTTTTCCTATTTTGCTATATAAGTCTTTTCGTGAAGCTACATATTCAGGTCTGCCGTCTGAAAGATAATTGCCCGTAAAATAAGCCGGAGTATATCTCTTGCCTGATTCATAGAAGAATTTAACGTAAATATTATAGTCGTCAAGAATTCCGGGAGCAAAACCAAAAAGCGGCTGATCTTTTTCAACATAGAAATTTGTCGTTACAGAAGCAGTTATAGGCCTGTCCCACGACATATACTGGTCTTTAATCGATTCGTCAAGCTGCCCCTGAAGCACTAAAACTCCATCGTCGGCCGACGAACTTTTACCTGTGATAACCGCATAAGCTATGTTTGCAGCCCCGGTAAACCATTTATTAACTCTTTTCTTATATTCAAACTCAACGCCTCTGGAACGAGCATAATCCTGATTCACATAAGTAATAAAGCTTTGGGTTGAATAACGAGCCGAATTAATTAGCGCCGTTCTTGTGCTTACATAATCAAAAATATCTTTATAGTAAGCGGTTAACGTTAAAACGTCGTCGTCGCTAAACTGGGTTTTAAGCCCAAGCTCATAAGCTACGGTAGTTTCTGGATTTAAGTTCGGATTGCCAAACTTCTGAAACGACGATTGCGCGCTATAAGGATTCAGCTTTGCATAAACAAACTGCGGATTAGGCCATTTGCTAAAATGCCCATACGAAAAGAATAATACCTGATTATCCGATATAGGATGCGATATTCCAAGACGCGGACTAAGCCTTGCCTTAAAATGTCTTCCAAACCATTTGAATGTATCGTCGTTATACGCTTTTCTTGTAGCGTCTGGTATTGTAACTACATCCGGATTATTAATAGCGTCGTCCACATATTTACCAGGGAACCAATAGTCAAGGCGCATACCGAAGTTTAATATCATTCCGCTAAAGTTAACGTTATCCTGCGCATAAAACGCGCCCAAAGCAGGGTTCACTTTATAAATATCATTGTTCAAACCAAGAACTCCAACCCAGGGCTCGTAAATATCCACGACCTGCATTTCCTGAAACTTCATATCAAAACCGGCTTTGAACTTATTCTTTTCGTCAAAGAAACTTGTTATATCGCCGCGTAACGAATACTCTTCTACATAGTGGTCGTGCCAGGTTGTCGGGTTGCCAACGTCATAAAAACCGTCGCCCGGTATAACGCCGATAGTATCGTGAGATAAGTTATAATATTGAACCGGGAAATTTGTAAAATCTTTAGGCTCTGTATACTGGTTGTAATACTTGCCATTTGCATCAGCTCTAAGATGAGTAAAGAAGTAATTAAATTTCAACTCGTAAAATGTCTTTGGGTTTAACGTATGAGTTAACGTTAACGTATGAAACTTATTATTATGAGTATATGTGTTTGCATTATCAAGATTATTTTGGAACTGATACTGATAACCAGGGCTAGGCTCTACATATTCAAGATTTGATTGCAGCGACTGAGAATTCTGGTTAATATTTACAGACTGGTTAAACGAATATGCAATTTTAAATGTTGGCGAAACTTTATAAGTCAGCTTTGCTAATCCAAACCAGTTGTTCTCTTCACGAGGCGCAAATCTTGAGCCATAAAAAATTGAAGAATAAACCTGTTTTGCCGTAGCCTTGCTATAACCCTGCGTAATACCGTCAGTCAACCCGGCATAACCGCTCACAAAAAAAGTCATTTCGCCTGGAATTTTTATTCCAAGAGCCGGAAGCACGGTAGAAGTAATAATTTCCGGACCGCTAAGATTAGCTTCTGCAACGTCTGTGTTAAAAACATGCGGCGAACTCATGCTGCCGATTTTATCTGTTTTGTAAGAAGCCGAACCCGAATAACGAGAGCTTCCTTCGCGCGTCTTAACGTTAATAACGCCGGAAGTAGCTTGGCCATACTCAGCGTTAAAACCGCCAGTAATAACTTCAACTTCTTCAATTGAATTTGCGCTAAGCTCTAACCCAAATCCTGTTCCAGCCAGAGGATCCTGAACAGAAACGCCATCCAGTAAAAATGCATTTTCGTAAGAACGGCCGCCTCTTATATGGATTTCGTTATCATTTTTTACTACGCCTGCCTGTTGCGATACAAGATCGTTTACGTTTTCTACGCTCGCCATTTCTATGTCGTCCCGGTTAAGAGATTTTTTACTTTGAGTCTCTTCAACGTCGACCATAGGCTTATCCCCCACAATCACTACATCCTGCCCTAAAGTAAGAACGGATTCGTTCATTTTAAGTTCAATTTTTTTTGTCTGCCCTGCTTCTATTTTGTACCCTGTAAGCTGCGTTGTTTTGTAGCCAATTAAAGACAGCTCAACAGTGTAAGAACCGGGATTAATATTTTCTATCTTGAATTTTCCTTCTATATCCGAAGAAGCTCCGTGATAAGTGCCTTTCAAAATTATATTTACCCCAAACAACGGCTCGTTGGTGCGGGAATCTGTTACAACCCCCACTATCGTTCCCTTCCCCTGCGGAAAAAGAGCCTGGATAAAAAGTAGTAATGTAAGAATTAGTATTTTTTTTATCATTGGGTTACTCCAAATTCGCCGAAGAAAACTTTTTGGAAAAACGATTTTACGTTTGCGCTGCCGCCGTCAAGTCTGTTTAAAGGAAGCCCCATAAATACTAAATTGCCGCTTGCGCTTTTAAACCCGACAACAGGACTGCCGGTTGTTGCAAGCGTATATAAACTTGTTGCGGTTAATGAAGAACTGTTTATATTAAACGACCAGATAACAGCAACCGGGCTTGAACCGTTATCTCTTGTAAGATTATTATAGCCCAGCGCCGAAGCCTTGGCAGTTGCGTTTACCGCCGTATTAGGCAGCACAATAGAAATATAGCCGCTGCTCATTCCGTCAATTGGTAGAAAATCTGTTAATCCCGACTGATCAAAACTTCTTGCAAAAGTCATAGAAAATAAAATCTTTCCTCCAGCGTCGGTATAGGCTTTTGTTACAGTCTGCGCTGCGTCAAGGGTCGGGTTGTTATCTCCGGAATACCAAAATACATACTTGAATAATTTCATCGTCTCTGTTAACATTGGAGAGATATACTTTGGTAAAAGAGTTGGGGACGACGCGCCAGCCTTTGTCGATTTAATATCTAATACGTCGTACCTGCCTGCTAAATTGATTCCGTCAAGCATTTGCGAATAATAAGAAGCCGCGTTATCGGCAGTTCCATGATCGTCAATAACAAGAATGTCCCCTTTCGGTTTTTTAACATACCATGTTTTTGATTGATCTGGCATTTGCATAAGAGAGCTTTTTGCGTTAGCAATATCAACTGCGTACATATATAAAGTATTTTTAGCGTTCAGTTTTAGATTAGGCAGCTTTACTGCATAAGGTTCTTTTATTGAAGCACCTAAATAAACGTCGCACGAAACCACGTCGGAATTAAAAGGCGGTACTGCTTTTATTGTAATAAATCTTGTAGAACCGGGTATCGCAATTTTCTGAGAAGTATCGTTTAGAGCGATATATATATTCTGTATAGTCTCGTCTCCGTCAAGATCAGAAGCGTTCCATCCTAACGAAGCCACAGTAAACGTAGTATCCGGAAATTCTATCGTCTGCCCCGTTTTATCTTGTAAAAATACGATTTGCGGCGCCGTGTTAGACAAAGGGAGTTTAATCGAAGCCGGATTAGGGTCTATATTTCCAATATCAATAAAAGATTCTCCGGAAGACCAGACTCCGTTGTGATCTGAATCAGTAAAAGGCTCCGGGCCAAAATCTATTCCATTCACTGTATGATCTTTATCGTAAACGCCGTTCCCATGATTATCTACTCCGGCCACTTTAAAATTATATACGGTATCAGAACCGCTTATTGGGAAAGCTATTGTAGAATCATTGCTTGTGGTAAAAGTCCAGTGCGTTCCATCCCATGTAATGTAATATCCAATGACTAAGCCGTCAGGATCGTCCGCCCACCAGTGCAATTTTACTTTACTCTGCTGATTTGAAATTGTGCTATCCGGGTATAAAAACAGATGGGTTGTGGGAGCTTTGTTGGCTATAAGGCTGTTTACAAGATTATCCGTGCATGAATAAAATGCAATTGCGCCTACGATCGATAAAAGTAGTAAAATTTTTCTCATATACTATTTATAAATAAAATAATGACACTAAATATAATATTTTTTCTTTTTAATTAGTGTGAATTTAATGTTACTAATTAATAAATCCTAAAGAGCCGATATTTCCATAAAAATTATCGCGCTACTAATTATTCAGAATTTGCGTATAATTAACGATTATTTTTTTGTTCTTAAGGAGTAAAACTAAATCTGTATTACACGCAATATAACCAAAATCCGCTTTCAGAGTCAAACAAAAATATCGCTTCAATTCGCGCTTACTCTATAGCTATAAACATTGGAATCCTCCAGATTCCTTCTATTTGCTTTTAAAATAAACGAGGCGGGTTAAAACTCCCGCCTCTAAAAAGATTAAGTATTTTATAACAAATTCATTTTATGAAATTATTACTTCATCAAAATCATTTTTTTGCTTTCTACGAAATTGCCTGATTGCAGTCTATAGAAATATACTCCGCTTGAAAGATTCTTCATATCAAACTGTACGGAATAAGAGCCTGCATTTTTCTGCTCGTTAAGCAGCGTTCTTACTTCGCGTCCTAAAACGTCAAATACTTTAAGAGTAGTTGCTCCAGCGTTTGGAATGCTAAACTTAATTGTAGTTGTCGGATTGAACGGATTAGGATAATTCTGTAATAAAGCATAATTTTTAACAATACCGTTATTTACCTTAACATCTGTTGTAATCGGAGTATAGCCGACAAAGTCGTCCGCTTTTCTGGGAATCAATTTATATTCGCTGAATTCATAGAAGAATACGCCAATTAATTCTTTGAATTTATCTCCTTTTTTTACAGAAATATTTCCAGGAGTTTTTGTAACAAGAGTATCCCATGCATTATTATATAGATGGTTTCCTTCCTGTAATTCAACTCTGCTGCCAACATTACTGGTATCGGCAACCAGCATTTCGCCATAATTATAGTTGCCTGTAGCGGATGGGCCTGGATTTCCGTCAGCGTTTTCGCTTGTTACAGTGACGTCTTTATATTTTACAAGTACGCTTTCATACTGTTCTGCATTAACGTCGCCGTTAGTTAAATTAGCAATTCTTGTGCTTATAACCACAGGAGCAGGCAAGGCGTTATTTTTAGAATTTACAGTTACTGAAGAGATCGAATCCAAACGGGTTGTGCCGTTGCTTTCGTCAATTACGCCGGAAAGAGTAACGTTATCGCCTCTTACTAAATTGATAACCGATACGCCGTAAATCCAGATTCCGCTCCATGGACCAGAACCGTTCTGCATATGAACTCTTGAGCCTACTGTGTTGCCATCTCCCTGAACGTCGGAAGTATCAGCCATTACCACGCCTGAAATTGTTACATGGTATCCGTTATAAGCGCTATATCCGCTTCCAAACGGACTGTACTGAACATCCTGAATTTTAAGGTCTCTGTTTAATACTAAATAGAAATATTTTCCTTTTACAGTATCAATTGGGTTATTAGTAACTTTATTGTCGTTATCTACAGCTCTGATATAATAATCAACCAAAGCTGAATCGGCAGCTACGCCCGGAATAGTAGCAGTATAGACTGTTGTATCCGCAGCTGTTTTCGTCATTTGAAGCATATTAGAAGCTCCGCCGTTTACGTGATAATAAAGTTTAACGTCTTTTACAAAACCATCGAGATCTACAACTTTACTTGTTATCTGTACAGCCTGATTCGATTTAACTAAAGCGTTATCTCTCTTAATATTAGAAATAATAGGAGGAGTTGCGTTTATAAATAGATCTTCAGGATAAACAGGGCGGATAACAAACGTTCCGTCTGAATTCTGACCAATGATACCGCGTATGTATGTTATAGCCGAGCCGTCTACTGGCGGATCCCATGTTCTGGCGGCATAAGTTCTTTTTGTAAAAAAGCACGACTGACCGTGTACGACCAGCGTATTGCCAAACTGATCGGTAATAGAAAATGGATTTGCTACAGCCCCAGTATTACGGTTAGTTGAAATAACATTTTTAAATTCCACATAAACGCCTTCATATTTTTCAGCAAGCAAATTTGAAGCCGTCCCCTTTGCAAAATCGCTAATGTTTACTTCAATTGGGTCGCCTCTCTTTGTAGACGCGCCAACAAACTCAATTGGAACATTTGGCAAAAGGATTAATTCTGTAAAGTGACTGGAATATTCCGTAACTACGCCAGTAACTGTAACAATTTGATTAGTGTCTAAAAGATCGATATAAGTTGCAAGACTGCTCGCCGAGGTATCATTAACAAGGATATTAATTCCTCCCCATTCGCTAACGCCTGCAGTGTCTCTTAAATATGTCTGGTAGCGTGCGCCCGCCCACATAATAGGCGTTCTGTTTGTAGCCGGGTCTACAACTGTTCTCATTATCACCGTTCCTGTTACTCTTACCGTATCGCCAACGTATCTTGACGCATCCTTTCCGCCAGCTACTGAGCTATCCGGAACATATTGTATATCTCTAATTGAAACTGTCGGATATTTGGATTGCGCAAACGATGATGCAGCAAGAACCAATAGACAGAACAATGTAAGTTTTGCTTTCATATTTATATTCACTCCTTTTTATTTTACTACTAAAAACTTTCCTGTTTTGATTTTCCCGGTATTTGAGTCCTTTACCGTAAACAAATACAAGCCGGTCGCTATTGCCTGATCGTTATCTGTAATTAAGTCCCATGCATGTTCTCCCCCGGCCATTACCTGTTTGCCGTCAGACGAATAATTCTGGAACCATCTTAAATCTGAACCATTGCTTTGTTTATCATGATGTATCTTTTTAACTATATCTCCTGCAAGAGTATATATCGTAAGCTCGCACTCGGCAGGCAGATTGAAAAAATATATTTTCCGTAATCTTTCTGAACTGCCGTCCCAATACGCGTTTGCATAATATGGATTAGGATATACTCCTATGGCGGCGTCTGAATTTGCAGAAGCGGCCGGAGTTCCAGGAATTACTTTCTGATAATTTACCAATGCGCTCGATTCAAGACTTTCAAGATTGCTTGCCGGATCGCCTTTATCAAAAGCGGTAACGGCAAATACATATTGCCAGCCGTTTAGCAAATTATCAAATTCAAATTTATAATAATACTTGGTAGTATCGCCTGCAAAAGTAACAGGTTTATCCAATTTCACATAATTAAATCCGGTATTGTAACCAACTGAATTGCCGGCGCTGTCAAATTCTGCGGCAAGCGCTAGCGACGATGAAAGATCCTGTATCTGGTTTAATTCATATCCGGCGTTAGTTTTATAAATTCTGTATCCTTCAAAATCTTTTTTAGCGGAAATAGGGTCTATAGAACCTTCGGCTCTTCTATCCCAATAGACGGTAACTTTTTTGCTTTCAGGAATCACTTTAATTTTAGGAGCTAAAGGAGGAGCAGGCAATATATATCTTGTTATTACGCCGTTGCCGTCCAAATCTTCGCCTGGGTCTAAAATTCCGTTTCTGTTCCTGTCTTCGCCATAATAAGCTTTTAACGCCCACTCTGCGTTATTATACAAATTCTTCTTTTGTTCTTCCGTATCGTAGGAATCCGGCTCCGTTCCATATTTTTTTGCGCAGACAATTGCAAAAACTACGTTAATAGAATCCCCGGGCGCAATTTTATTTGTTGGGCCGTTTGTAATTGTAATTGATCTGTTTGACGGAGCTTTTAAATCGTTGGGATTTATTCCGTTTCCATACGTATTATATCCTCCAAAATATCCCTGCATTTTGCGATACCTGTCGACGTCGTTCATAGGCGTAAAAAAGTTCGGATCGCTTGTATTGGAATGCTGCCAGCTTGTAAAATGAGTTGTTGTGCCGGAAGTTGAAGAGCCAAGGTACTGTATGCCTATGTAGCTATCTGTAAAACCAACGTCTCCTCCCGCGTCAAATTCATAAGCCACTTTCAAAGAATCGCTGTAGCCGTCGCCCCCCTTATTATAGAAAGCTGTGCCTAAAGAAGTGGAAGAAATTTTTATGTTCCTGACTACTGCGTCCGTCCAAAGCCCTACATAAACGCTATCCAGATACTTGCCCGAAACATTTTTTATCCAATAATTCATTATTACAAAAAAGTTTGCAAAAGAGTAGTCCCATGCATAGCACTCCTGATGAATCGCCAACCCAAGCGGAGAGTGATCGACTATCTGCTGCGTGCCTGCATAAAGATTTGTATCTACATAATCCATTATATAATCCTGTTGCGAAACCGCATAAGGACTATAGAAACGGGAGTCCAAAGTAGAAGACCGCTGAGTAATAGTAGAGCCGGAATTATTAGTATATTCGCAGCCTCCTCCGCGCGTAGCCGAAGCGGCGTCCACTGCCCCGGTAGTGACATAAGGGCCGCTCAAACCTTTGCCAAGCGAATCGTTACTACTATAAGCGCCTACCCATAAACCGCCAAGGAATATATGTTCAATACCGCTGCCGATTGGGTACTCGCAAGAAGGAACAACTCCTGGATTTGTAAGACCGTTGCCATACCTTCCAAAGTTTGTAACAGATAAAGCAATATTGCCAATGCTGGTATAAACTGACTGGTCGTCGGTTACTTTATTGAGACGGTTAAGACTCTGAGCGTTTAAAGACGATACGCCCGTAAGCATTATAATTAGAAAAGTAAATAAATAATGTTTCATTTAGCGCTTCTTATAATGAATGAATTATTTTTATCTAAAATCGAACAGTAAAGCTAATAAATTAATTTGTATTTATCCAATATTGGCATGGTTATATTATTGTTAACAGAACCGAAATACCCGAGAAAAAGTATGTGAGCTAATTTTGGATTAGCTTTCAAAAGCTAATTTTTCGTAAAACCCAAATAGCGCAATTCCGGGTTTATAAAAAGAATCCGGAGGATTCAAATGTTTATAGCAATTGTTGGAAGAGAAAACCATACGACCCCGACCGGGGTCGCACAAAAACGTATTTAATACAGCTATATACATGAAATCCCTCCGGGATTTAAACCCAAATTAAACACAATAAAATATTCCTAATGCCAAGCGTGGTTTACGAAAAGAATCCTTCGGATTCTTTTTATAAACTGAATTACGTGTAAGGAAAACTCAACGCTAATAAAATGTTTAGATTTAATAATTATCAGATGAATGAGAAAAACCTTCCAATCGGCGCTATCAGCGCCGCGCATTGGAAGATTGGGATAAGTGAAGAAAACCAAGTCTTGCGTTAATTAAAACGCTTGACTATGCAATTTTTATAATTTATAATAAATATGCTATTAAATAAATTCGGCAAATGTTATTGCATATAGAGGGGAAATTTAATAATCCTCTGTCGTATTATTAAAAGGAAATTTGAAATGATTTGCAGAGCTCATAAATATTGCAGTTCCTGGCATACAGGCGTCTTTTTTGTCCCTTTGTTCATGCTCATTTTTACCGTTAGCGGATTATCAAAAAGTTATTTAGCTGATTCATCCGCAGTAAATAAAACTCCGAAAGAAACAAGAAATGGAATACGACTCCCTACCTTAGAAGATGATGTAGGAGGAGTAATAAGAAGAAATGAAACAATAGTTCAAGATCACAATTTGGCGTATAACTTTGTTGAAAAAATGCCAACATTTCCAGGCGGAGATAAAAATTTAAGGCGCTATATAGCAAAAAACACTCATTATCCGAAACATGCAAAAGAAAAAATAATTACCGGCAGAGTGATGGTTCAGTTTATAGTAGATAAGACCGGAAAACTAATAGAGCCTAAAGTTGTTAGGGGAATTGAACAGGAATGTGATAAAGAAGCTTTAAGATTAATAAAAAACATGCCGCGTTGGATTCCCGGGAAGCAAGACGGACATATTGTTAAAGTACGAATATTGCTGCCAATTAGTTTTCCGCCGCATGACAATAATTAAATAAAAACGCTTCATATTAAAAACAAACCTTCCAGTCGGCGCTATTAGCGCCACGCATTGGAAGGTTGAAAAAACATGGGTAAACCAAGTTTCGTGTTAATTTAAAACCTCCAAGGGCAGCCTAAAGCTGCCTTGGAGGTTAAATTTTTTATACTGCAGCCGGTTGAGGTTCGGCGGCTAATTCCATTCCGCGTTTGATAGCCTGCTCGTTTAATGGGAGCAGTTTATGGTACCTTTCCGGCAGAACTTTTTTAAGTCCGAGCATAATATTTTCAAATTTTATTATCGGCTTTTTCTGCAGAAATGCGCCAAGCACTATCATATTCAACACTTTTGAATTATTCATTTTTACGGCTTCGCTGGTAGCGGGTATAGCCACGATGTCAATATCTTTCCGTTTGGGAATATTGTGGATATTCACGCTTTCGTATATCAAAAGTCCGCCCGGTTTAACGGCGGATTCAAATTTGTCAAGAGACGGCTGGTTAAGCGCAATAACCGTATCAAACATACTGATTATAGGCGAACTTATAGTATC
>WSSedL1CaDRAFT_10001542_pt1 | contig 13201 bp, 10 predicted proteins | sample WetSurSL1Cattail_FD_9464 | JGI IMG/M metagenome (IMG submission 9464)
GTAAACTATACGGTAAATAATATCGTCAATGTGCCGATAGGAACTATCAGTACCTTACCTGCCAGTTCGTCGGACTATACAAAGTTGACAACTGATTACGTAGGTAATATGATTTATGAGAACGGTTCGTTGAAAGAGATTTTATTGCCAGATGGATATTGGCAAAATGGCGTATATTATTACTACTTGAAAGATCACTTAGGAAATAATCGGGTAGTGATAAACAACAGCGGGGCGGTAGTTGAAAATAGTCATTATTACCCGAGTGGTATGCGTTTTTATCCTGAAAGCACCAGCAACAGCGCTGCACTCCCTTACCGCTATAACGGCAAGGAACTGGAAGCCATGAATGGACTGAATGAATATGACTATGGAGCAAGGAGAAGAGGAACGGGATTACCGGTCTGGACGAGTGTAGATCCACTAGCAGAGAAATACTACTCAATTTCACCGTATGCGTATTGCGGGGGAAATCCAGTTAGGTATGTTGATCCAAACGGAATGGATTATAAATATGATTGGAATACGGGTGAATATAAAAATGGTTCAGGCAACGTTGTTTCATTTAATGACGTGAAAGCCAATAATTTTATAGAACCAACAGAGAATAAAGCCAATTCTAATGGTGATTCAAAAAATGCTTTACAAGGAAGTGAAGGTAATGCTATAGTTGGAAGTAAGGATAAGCCCATAGAATTAGGAGAAGTAGTAACAAAGCCACTTCCAAAAAGTGATCCAAATAGTAATTTTGGAGCAGATGGTAGTTATAATCTTTACACTCCTAATCAAACGAAAGCGGCTACAAACTTTATGCTTGGTATTGGTGTAGCAATATTAAGCGGTGGAACAGGCTCAGCTGCTGTGCTTGGCGAAGGAACAGTAGCTGTAGGAACTCGTTTTATTCAAGGAACTGTTGGAATTGCATTGGAAAATCCACAAGCAACACAATATGTTGCAGGGGGCATTACGGGACTTGTGCTATCTAAAATAATTCCTATGGAGATGCAAGATTTGCCATCATTTGCAACAGGATTACCTGCATTTGATTTTGCTAATCAAGCAACACAAATAGGGCTGACATTCAAAGAATGGTACCAGAGAGATGTGGCGCCATACCTTAATCAAAGTCCTCAAAAATAAAGATGCGCACAAAACGTCAAAATTATGAATAAAGATACCTTAAAAAAATATGTAATACTGTATAGTATAATATTTACAATAACTTTTTTTCTTTCTATGATAACTGGTGGTTTTAATCGACGATTATCTAGTCCATTGTCATTACATGATATGGTCAAAGAAATACCATGGATCGCATTTTTTTCTTTAATAATGGTATATATCTATAATAAAATCAAGAAGAAATAAATACTTCTCTATGTTCGTCGTAGCGTATATAGGTGGCGGGGTTGGGTAATGTATCAGATGTGGCGATAGTCAATTATCTTTTTGATTAGCAATAGTAAAATTCAGAGATTAATCGGAGAATGGTGGGTGTATGCTCACCATTCTCTATTTTTAAGAGCATACAAACAAAACCCTTGGAGGGATAGATGCTACCTAGTGCTGTTTCTCCTTATATCCCCTATGGTTCCGAAGCATTTAATGATAAGCAAAAGATAGATACCGAATACCTGTATGATCAAAATGGTAGTACAACAGCGGATGTCAATACAGGTATTAGTACTATTCAATATAATTTATTAAATTTGCCGGACGTTGTTCAGTTTAAGAACGGTAATCAGATAAAGAATACTTACAATGCCGGCGGGCAAAAGTTAGGGACGGAGTATTTTACCTGGGTGCCGGGTACTAATGCACCCGTAGTTAACACAGGTGATGTGCTTAATATAAGTTATTCGCAGGGAGCAATTGATCAAAATGGTACGGTTTATATTGGTAATTTTGAATATAATACCAAGAATGGTAATTCATCGCTTACAGCCATAAGCCGCATTCACAATACAGAAGGATATGTTGAAAATCCAGGCAGTCCGCAGTATTATTATTACAGAAAAGATCATTTAGGCAATAATAGAGAAGTATGGCTGGCAAATACCAACTCAACGGTACAGCGTACTCAGTATTACCCCAGCGGGCTACCTTGGGTAACAACATGGGATGATAACCAAAGTACGCAACCATACAAGTACAATGGCAAAGAGTTTGTTGAAATGCATGGGTATGACACTTATGATTATGGGTGGAGAGGATACTATCCTGCACTTGGATCCTTTACGAGTGTGGATCCACTAGCAGAGAAAAAAACATGGATGTCACCTTATGTTTATTGTAGTGGAAATCCAGTGAATAGGACTGATCCGGACGGTCGGGCTGATATTTACGGGGTTAATCCAAAGAGACAAACTGATTTTGGTGTTATGCTTGTTTTACCGTCTAGTTTTAGAAAAGATGAGGCGCTTCAAGCTGATTTTGACAACGCCAAAAAGAATAAAATTCCAATCATGGTGGTGGATAATATTAAAGATTTTCAGGAAGGTTTGACTACGTTGAAAGATGAAAAGGTGAATGTCAATGCTTTCTCCATTTCTCAACATGGCGCTCCTGGCAATGCTAAAATTGGAGATGATCCAGTTTCTGCAAAATCAGATTTCACCCCCTTAAAAGAAGGGCTAAGTGGAAAGAATGTAATGTTTTCTCAATGTTCCGTAACAGAGAATAGTAATTCGGAAGGAATTGCAACATTAAAACAATTCTCTAATACAACAAATGCCAATGCGACTGTAACAGCTGACCAAACAGTTCCTGCTGGGAATGTTTTGGGAAGTCAAAAAATAGTACGGGAGGGAATAATTTTCATCTAATATCGCCTACCAAAACTAATGGACAAGCTCAACAAATATATAATTTTGGAATTAAGCCAAATGGTACTTTTGTTTGGACTAATAATGATGTAAAAACTTCAAAAAACTAAAATCGTATGAAAACTAAGATAATAACAGTAATTGTTCTCATCGTTATGTTATATGGTTGCTTATCAATACCTGATGGTTATACAAAATATCAAACATTTGACGAATACACTCTTAGTGGTATAAAACCAACAAAGACTCTTAAATCTCCTTTTGTGGCTATTAAGCGTACATCTGATTCTATCTCTGTTTTGGTATATGATCAAAATAAAGTTATGAAAAGACATTTGTATAAAAAGAATAAATCATACTGGTTTTCGATTGAAAAAGAGCAGATTGACCCAGTGGCAGCTGCAAATTGTAAGTGCGATACAATACCAAGATTTATTGAAAGGTTTATATATAATGACACCATTTTAGAATACAGCTATTATGAAAATAAGACAAATAATAAATCTGTTGAATCATTTTCTGTTTTTACTAGGAATAATGATACTCATATATCTCCAGAAAAATTCAATATTTCAGAAAAAAGAAAATTTGAACAACTTAAAGAAATTGTAAAGAATTATAAACTGAGATATTCATATTTCAAACCAGGAAAAATTCAAAAAAGTTATTACGAGAGTGTAGATAAATATTTCAAAGGAGATACTCTCTTTGTCTATGAGAAAAATGGCAATCCTAAATATAAGATAGGTTGTTTGCGGTCTGCTGCAATTTTAAATAGCTTAGGAGAATTTGGAGGAATTGGTAAAAATATTCTTTATAAGATAAAAGAAAGTGAACGTTGTAAGTAATTGGTAATACTTTAAATATAAAGATGGTCTATTGTCATTTTGATTATCAATAGTGATAAATAGATATTAATCAAAGAATGGTGGGTGTATGCTCACCATTTCTTATTTTTATAGGCTTAAAATCAATCAAAACAATAAAATATGAGTGAAAATAGCCCTTCGCGTATCAGATTTGGCGTTAGGTGGTGTTTGCCTTCAATGTTTATCTATCATTTAAACAATTCTACAAAGTTTGAAACCACCGCGCTGTATTACGACAAATATGGACGAGTGGTACAGAGTAGGGCTACCAATCATTTGCTTGGGTACGATTTAGTGTATAATGAACTGAAATTTACAGGAGCACCGGCTCGCACCCTCAAAACCCACGGTATAAACGGAACTATGCCCAGCATTACCGAGATATACGGCTATACTTACGACAAAGCGCAACGGCTTACAGCTACTACGTATAGTTTGAACGGTGGAAGTTCAGTGATTTTGGCATCGAATGCCTACGACGAATTAGGAAGACTTATCACTAAAAAGCGCCACACCAGTGCCGATACTGAAGCCTATGCATATAACATTCGCAATTGGTTGACAAACATTAATAGTGGAGGATTTACAGAGAGTCTGTATTACAATACAAATCCCCTGAGCAGCAATGTTTCCTTCAATGGAAATATATCCTATAGCACCTGGACGTATAACAATGCTACAAAAGGGTATTTGTATGGCTATGATGATTTAAACAGACTCCTTTCGGCAAGTTTTAAACAAGGATCCTCCAGTCTGGGCGACGATAGTTTCAACGAAAATTTCACCTATGATAAAATGGGTAATACCTTAACTTTAAAGCGAAAGAAAGATAATACCCTGATAGATGATTTGGTACTTCATTATAGCAATAATGAGAAAAGTAATCAGTTGCAATATGTTGATGATGGTGGTGTAACTCAGGGCCTGTATTTAATCAAAGAATATCAGAATAAATCGAATACTCAGGCCGAATTTAATTACGATGCCAACGGCAATCTGATTAAAGATTTAGACCGTGATATAGTTACAATTCAATATAATCTATTAAATTTGCCGGATATTATTCAGTTCAGAAATGGTAATCAGATAAAAAATACATACGATGCCAGCGGGCGGAAATTAGGAACGGAGTATTTTACTTGGGTACCGGGTACTAATGCACCCGTAGTTAACACAGGTGATGTGCTTAATATAAGTTATTCGCAGGGAGCGATTGATCAAAATGGTACGGTTTATATTGGTAATTTTGAATATAATACTAAGAATGGCAATTCGGCACTTACAGCCATAAGCCGTATTTATAACGACGAAGGTTATGTGGAAACGCCAAGCAATCCTCAGTATTACTATTACCGTAAAGATCATCTGGGCGATAACCGTGAAGTTTGGCTAGCCAATACCGGAGAAACCGTGCAACGAACGCAGTATTATCCAAGTGGACTCCCATGGGCAAGTAATGATGGAGATAACCCGAGCAAACAACAGCGGAAATACAATGGTAAAGAGTTTGTTGAAATGCATGGGTATGATACCTATGATTATGGGGCAAGAGGTATGTATCCTGCAATTGGTAGATTTATGTGTGTGGATCCACATGCAGAGAATAATTATTCAATATCACCTTATGCATATTGTGGTAATAATCTTGTAAATGCTATTGATGCTGATGGACAAGATTGTATAATCACAATTCAAAGAGATAAAAAAACAAATGAAATTACTGGAGTTACCATTTCGGCAAAAGTATATATTACAGGGGATAGAGCCAAAGGGATCGATAAACAACTAAATGCTGAGGCAAAAAATACTTTTAAAGCTAATGGGATAGTAAAGTTTGATGTAAATTACCAATATGTTGACAAGGCACCTGATAAATTAGATGCAGGTGAAAACGTATTGACTTTTAGTAATGAAAATTCAAATAATGAGGGTGGTCAAATAGATAATGCATACATGAATAATACATCTAACGAAAGACATGATGGCAATAGAGGAACTATCTATGCAAATGGAGATTATAGATCAGTGATGCATGAAACAGGTCATTTTTTAGGATTGTCAGATAGATATGATATGATTAACGATGGTTGGAATCCAACATATCCAGAGACTCATCCTGGCTTCGATTTTGATTTAATGAATTATTCTAAAAACGGTGGTAAATTATTGGATAAAATATATTATGATCAATATATTATGAGAGCAAAAAGTGTTGATCCAAATGTTCGGTTAATAAAATCATACAGGGAAATTGGGCGGGATAAAAATGGAGGGTTACTTACTAACCCCAAATATGAGAAAGGAGGAAAACATGCATATAACTCAGCAGCACAATAAAGCTATAATAGCATTTATTTTCCTTTTATCTTGTTTATTTATTGTGTCATGCAAACAGAATGAAAGTTCGAAAAGCACAGTTTTAAAATATGGAACCGAATTCAATCCAGTCAGGTCATTTATAGGTCTTGAACCTATAAATAGGAATTGGAAATCACATTCTAAGAAATTTGAGCATGTTAATCACCCTAGTCTTCTTAGAATTGACTGGTACGGTGAAACTACTTTTTCTGGCAAAGTAATTAAAAAGCCATGTTATGCTTACAAATCAATTTTTATGGATTTTGGAATAATTATATGGGAAACAGATATGTATATTTCATCAGAACGTTTCTTAATAAAAAGGACAAATGGGAATATACTTAGAATAAATAAAACATTAACTTATAGATATAGATATGAGCCGGATAATTTTTATAATGTGGGGTGGGATTACTACTATGGTACAGATTCAAATGAAAAAGTAAGTCGTTTCATTTCAAAACAACAAGCAGATTCAATATTGTATTCATGGGGGTTGTCTAGATCCAGATTATGATAATGTCTCAAATTTGGTATTAGCAAAATGAAAGATCTTTAATCAATGAATATTTATAAGAATAGGACAAAAGATGGTGGGCGTATACTTACCATCTTTCTTTGTCCATACGAATATGGATCCTAAATAAAGAATAGCACTGGTTGCTAGAATTTGTACCGATAGCAACAATTTTCCAAACTCTTCGAAAACAAGGCACTTAAAACTATTTGCATCTAAAACTTTTATAAATAAGTTCTCCTGCAGTAAGTTCACTTGTTTCAATTTCTTTGAGGATGGCTATTTGTTTGTATATCTCTTCTACCGGCAGGGAGCTTTCGTCGGTTTCGATCAATAATTTATCGATGGGAGTAAGGCGGACGCTCTCGGGGTTGAAGTGCTCGCCAAACGATAGAAAGCAACCGACCTTCAGTGCCTGAGCAGCTAGTTGAGGTTTTCCTCTGAAGCCGTGAATAATCCAGCGTTGCTGTGGTTTGATTGTCTTTTTCAACTCAAAGAGTTCGTTGAAGCAGCCTACGCAATGAATGATCAGTGGTTTTTGAATTTTCTCGGACAGCCTGATTTGTTGTTGAAACACATCTATCTGTTCTTGCAGCGGGACTTTACTGTTTTTATCCAATCCGCATTCGCCTATCAGGGCCAGGCGATCGTCGCTTGCCCATTTCTCAAGTTGCAGCATGGATTCTTCTGAGAATTCGTTTGCAAACCAGGGGTGAAACCCTACAGAGAACAGCCCTCTCTGAGCCGACGCGAATACTTTTCCCGCTTCGGCAAAAGTCAGATTTTGGATTGCAGGTGAGTCGGCATCAGGAACGGAATGCGTGTGAATATCAACAAACATATTGAAAATTATAAATCTATGAGCAACAAAGATAAGTATTTCCGTCAGAAACATGTATCTTTGCACTCCGAATTTGAAATAAAAATAAACACATAAAATCAGATATGAATACAACCGAATTATTCAGTACCCTGCCTTATAAAGTAGCTGACTTGTCGTTGGCTGACTTTGGTCGGAAGGAAATAGAATTAGCAGAAAAAGAGATGCCTGGATTGATGGCCTTACGTGCCAAATACGGACAACAAAAACCGTTGAAAGGTGCCCGCATTATGGGGTCCTTACACATGACTATCCAAACAGCCGTCCTTATCGAAACGCTGGTGGAGCTTGGTGCTGATGTTCGCTGGTGTAGTTGCAATATTTACTCTACGCAGGATCATGCTGCGGCTGCCATTGCAGCTACAGGTGTTCCGGTTTTTGCATGGAAGGGTGAAACGCTCGAAGAATATTGGTGGTGTACACTGCAGGCTTTGACTTTTGAGGGGCATAAAGGACCTACCGTCATTGTTGACGATGGAGGTGATGCAACCATGATGATCCATGTGGGTGGTGCTGCCGAAAAAGATGCTAAGGTGCTGGATAAAGTTGCCGGAGGCGATGACGAACGTTTGCTGTATGCTATTCTGAAAGATGTGCTGAAAGAAGATGCCACTATCTGGTCGCGCATGATTCCTGAGATTCGTGGAGTTTCGGAAGAGACTACTACCGGGGTTCATCGCCTGTATCAGATGTTGGAAGAAGGTTCGTTGCTGTTCCCTGCATTTAATGTAAACGACTCGGTGACCAAATCAAAATTTGATAACCTATACGGTTGTCGCGAATCGTTGGCCGATGGTATTAAACGCGCTACCGACATTATGTTGGCCGGTAAAGTTGTGGTTGTTTGTGGATACGGTGATGTGGGTAAAGGTTGTGCCAAATCTATGTTGGCATACGGAGCCCGGGTTATTGTGACTGAAATTGATCCTATTTGTGCGTTACAGGCTTCGATGGAAGGCTTTAAGGTTACTACCATCGAGGATGCATTGGCAGAAGCTAATTTGTACGTAACCACTACCGGAAACCGGGACATTATATGTATTGAACATATTGAGAAAATGAAAGATGGAGCCATAATCTGCAATATCGGTCACTTCGACAATGAAATTCAGGTGGATAAACTGAAAAAGTTCCCGGGAATTAAACTCGTAAACATCAAACCGCAGGTTGATAAATATATTTTCCCTGACGGACACAGTGTGTTGCTGCTGGCCGACGGACGTTTGGTGAACCTTGGTTGTGCTACCGGTCACCCGTCATTTGTAATGAGTAACTCGTTTACCAACCAAACGCTGGCGCAGATCGAATTATTTACCAAAGATTATGCGGTAGACGTATATCGTTTGCCTAAACACCTGGACGAAGAAGTAGCCCGTTTACACCTAGACCAATTAGGAGTGAAACTGACAGTGCTGACTCCCGAACAGGCAGAATATATTGGCGTAAGTGCCGCCGGACCTTACAAACCGGAACATTACAGATATTAGGATTAGTCGGTAGTTATTAGTCAGTAGTCGGTAGTGAGTGGTCGGCAGTAAGTAGTTGGTAGTTACTCGTAAATAGTTAGGAGTTACAAGATTGGTATCTGAATTTTGCTCTTAGAAAGCAGATCATTAAATATTATTGCTTACTTATGTAAAAGAATGAAGCCGTTTTCAATAATATGAAAGCGGCTTCCTTTTGTCTAAAATCTAGATATACAATCGTACATCTAAAATCAAAAATCGCAAATCTGATATCGTACATCAGAAATCAGAAATCAAAGTTTTGTTCTCAGAAAACAGACCATTAAATATAATTGCTTACTTATGTAAAAAGAGGAAGCCGTTTTCAATAATATGAAAGCGGCTTCCTTTTTGTCTAAAATCTATATACAATCGTACATCTACAATCAAAAATCAAAAATAAGTTTATCTTATTCTCAACCGTTGTCCTGGTTTTAATTTTGTTTTAGCTTTGATGCCATTCAGTTTACATAATGCTTTTACATTGGTACCGTTTCTGGCAGCCACTTTTCCCAGCATATCATGCTTTCGGACTACATAATATCTGACAACAGGAACAGGTTTAACCTCACGCTGGTAGTAGAATGAATTCTTCTTGGTGAGCAAATAGTTCTTTGAATGAACAAGTCCGGTGTTGAAGTCGATAACATGTGCCGGATTAATGGCGTTTCCGATATAACGGATTTCAAAGTGGAGATGCGGTCCGGTTGAATGTCCGGTGTTTCCACCCCAGGCTATTAACTGACCGGCTTTTACATTTTGGTTCATCTTAACCAGTACCTCAGAGAGGTGCCCATATACCGTTTCCAACCCATTGTCGTGTCGAATAACAATATAATGTCCATACCCACGAGCTTCGTAATCAATAATTCTGATTTTCCCTGAAAAAGCAGAACGCACAGAGTCACCAACCTTTAACCTTAAGTCTGTTCCGTAATGAAACCGGTACCGACGGGGCCCGAATTCGGATGTGATAGGTCCCGGTACGGGAACCACAAAGTGGGAACAATCAATCCGAATCGAATCGGGCATTTTATCTATCGGAATTTTATACGGATTAACATGATCCGTTGTCCACATGTTGTTGTATATATCATCGGCCGGATGGTTTTCCATTAAATCATCCGAGTGATCGTTCAACATTTCCTGATAAATATTGATTGTGTCTTTCTTTGGTATCAGACTATAGTTTATATGTTGTGCCTTTGCACCCCAAATTGAGATGAAGAAGGTTAGAAGTAGAATACTTTTCTTTGAGAAAATGAACATGTATTGGGCTTAACTTTTATTTTTTATCTCTGTGTGATTTCTTTTGAATTATTACACCTCATCGGTAGAATATATATATTCAATGTAGGATTGTTTATAATCAAAAATCTCTTCCGGTTTGAAAAAACGGAGCAATTCAATTTCGGCGCTTTCCAGAGAATCGGAAGTATGTATAATATTCCATTGCACACTCATGCTGTAGTCGCCGCGGATAGTTCCCATAGCAGCTTCACGTCCATTGGTTCCGCCGGCCATGTTGTGTACAACTTGTACGGCTCCCAGTCCTTTCAGGCATACTACAATGACGGGACAAGCTTCCATAGCTGCCTTAATCCGACCGAAAAACGGTTTTTGGGCAATATGTGCATAATGTTCTGATAGAATTTCATCAGTAAGTTGAACCATTTTTAAGCCACAAAGTTGAAGTCCTTTTTGCTCAAAGCGTCTGATTACTTCGCCAATTAAGCCCCGTTGTATTGTTCCGGGCTTGATAATTACAAGCGTTTTTTCCATAAAAGTAGGAATTAAAATATTAGGAACTGATTTAAACTTTCCCAAAAATAAAGAAATGCCGGCTGCGGTCAAAAGAAATTCTATTTTCTTAACTAATAGAGCCCCAATTTAAGGTATTCGTTTTCATTTTCCGTAGTTGAGCCGAAAGAATCCGGTTCTCCTGTTTTTCTAGTTGCGGATCATCGTCCAGAATTTCAATAGCAGCATTTCGGGCTATCTCCAGCATTTTCCCATCTTGAGCCAAATTGGCTATTTTCAGGTCAAAAGGCAGTCCGCTCTGTTGTGTTCCTTCAAGATCTCCAGGACCACGCAGTTTCAGGTCTGCTTCCGAAATCTCGAATCCGTCATTGGTTCGAACCATGATCTCCATACGCTTACGTGTGTCCGCAGCCAGTTTGTAATCGGTTAATAAAATGCAAAATGATTGCTCGGCACCACGACCAACCCGTCCGCGCAACTGATGCAACTGCGAAAGCCCGAAACGTTGAGCACTTTCTATTACCATTACCGAGGCATTGGGGACATTTACGCCCACTTCAATGACTGTGGTGGCCACCATGATCTGTGTCTCGCCCCGGACAAACTTCTGCATCTCATGTTCTTTCTCGGCAGCTTTTAGCTTTCCGTGCACTTTGCTGATGCTGTAGTTCGGAAAAACTTCCCGCATATATTCGTAGCCTGTCTCCAGATTTTGTAAATCCATTTTTTCGGACTCCTGAATAAGCGGGTATACAATGTAAATCTGTCGTCCGGCTTCTACCTGTTTGGCAATAAATTGATTTAATCCCTGCCGCTTAGTCTCGTAATAATGATAGGTCTGAATTGGTTTTCGACCCGGAGGAAGTTCATCAATAACCGAAACACTCAGATCGCCATAAAAAGTCATGGCCAGCGTCCGTGGAATAGGGGTGGCGGTCATCACCAGAATATGGGGTGGCTGCACATTTTTACGCCACAGACGGGCGCGCTGTTCTACTCCAAACCGATGTTGCTCATCGATAACCACCAGGCCCAGATTTTTGAACACCACCGTATCTTCAATCAGGGCATGTGTCCCGATCAGAATATTCAATTCACCATTCTGGAGTTTCTCGTGCAACTCCACCCGTGCTTTGGGACGGGTAGAGCCGGTGAGGAGTGCTATGTTTACGCCCAAATCGCCCAACAGTTCGGTAAGGCTGGCCAGATGTTGCGTAGCCAGAATTTCGGTAGGAGCCATGATGCATGCCTGAAAACCATTGTCTACAGCCATTAGCATAGCCATAAGTGCCACCAGCGTTTTTCCACTTCCCACATCTCCCTGCAATAAGCGGTTCATCTGCCTGCCTGAAGCCACGTCAATCCGGATTTCGCGCAGCACCCGTTTCTGAGCTCCGGTAAGTTCAAAGGGCAGATAATCTTTGAAAAAGCTATTGAAATAATGACCTATCTGTCCGAAGACAAAACCCTGAAAATGCTGATCGCGCCATTTAGTTTGTTGCAGAATGCTTAGTTGGATGTAAAACAGTTCCTCGAACTTAAGTCGCTGACGGGCTTTCTTCAATACATCGGCATTTTTCGGAAAATGCACGTTTATCAATGACTCGGTGAGATTGAGTAGTGCAAATTTCTTCAGTAAATAAGCCGGCAGTGTTTCGGGAATGCCCGGCTTGATGGCTTGTGCCAGTGGATAGATGATTTTCTGAAGAGCTTTTGAGTTCAGAAAGCTGCTTTTCATTTTCTCCGACGTATTGTAAAATGGCTGCAAGCCCATTTGTTCGGGTGGGGGAAGTTGCGAAACCAACTCCATTTCGGGGTGTACAATATTAAACCGCCCGTTGAAAGCCGTCGGTTTGCCAAAGACTACATATTCCACCCGTGGTTTAAATTTATCCAGCACATATTTTATACCTTTGAACCATATCAGTTCGATGGTGGCGTGCCCGTCGGTAAAAATAGCCGTAAGTCGTTGTGCCGGGCCTTCACCTACTTTTTCGAAGCGGATAATCTGACCTTTTACCTGTATAAAAGGCATTTCTTCTGAAATCTCGTGCAGATAATAAAACCGACTTCTGTCTACATATTTATAAGGATAATGACGCAACAAATCCTCGACACTGCGTATGCCAAGTTCTTTGAAGAGCAGGTCCGCTTTTTTCGGTCCCACGCCGGGCAGAAACTTTATGTCTTGATAGGATAGATCCATCTTTTTATTCGGTTTTGTCTGTACAGTTTGTTATCTGTCTGCAAGAGTATCTGTTTAAATAGAGTCTGCTGAAAAACGAGTAACTCATTATATGTAAATTCAACATAATCATATTTAGCTTTTCAACATGCAAGGTTTTTGCAACTATCCTCTTATTTTCTTTGCAGTTGATATTACGATGCGCTGCACCTTTACTATGCTGAATTGATATTCTCGCTACAAATATTAGGATGCGCTGCACCCTAACAAAGCCACAGAGTGGCGGAATCTTTGTAGAAAT
>WSSedL1CaDRAFT_10001543_pt1 | contig 13193 bp, 12 predicted proteins | sample WetSurSL1Cattail_FD_9464 | JGI IMG/M metagenome (IMG submission 9464)
CTATCAGCGACATTCGCATAACCGGTGGCAATCAACAGCATCCAGATGATGCCGATGGTTTTTTGCGCATCATTACCACCATGCCCGAGGCTGTAGGCACCGGCCGAAACCAGCTGCAGCCGCCTGAACCATTTGTCGACTTTCAGAGGACGAAAGTTCCTGAACAGCCAAGAGACCGCCACCATCATGATCGACCCCAGCAGGAAACCCAGTAAAGGCGACACAAAGATAAAAATCACGGTTTTCATGATGCCCGAGATGATCAGTGACGCCACGCCAGCCTTGGCAATGGCAGCTCCGGCTATGCCACCAATCAGGGCATGAGATGAACTGCTCGGGATACCGTAATACCAGGTGATGAAATTCCAGGTGATGGCACCAACAAGCGCCCCAAACACCACATGTGTATCCACGATGCCCGGCAAGACGGTACCCTTGCCAACAGTGGCGGCCACACTCAAGTGAAAGATAAAGATGGCAACAATATTAAAAAATGCTGCAAATACAACGGCCTGACCCGGTTTGAGCACACCGGTGGAGACCACCGTGGCGATGGAATTGGCGGCATCATGAAACCCGTTCATGAAGTCGAACACCACCGCCATCAACACCAGAACAACGACCACCCACGCAGCGGTTTGCACAGTTTCCATAACTAAAGGCCGCCGTTGATCAGGAATTCTCGAGGATGATGCCCTCGATCAGATTGGCCACATCCTCACAGCGGTCGGTGATGGTTTCCAGCAACTCATAAATGGCTTTGAGCTTGATCAGTTCGCGCACATCTGGTTCTTCGCGGAACAGTTTGCTCATGGCGGTGCGCAGGACGCGGTCCGCATCACTCTCCAATTTGTCGATCTCATCACAGGTCTTCAGCGCAGCCTCAGCGGTCGAAGCTTCGGCGATTTTGCTCAACAAATACACCGCATCACGCAGACGCTCACAACACTTGACGCTCAAATCCGTCAAACGCTTGATCTCGTCCGTCATGTGACGAATGTCGTACAGCGACATGGTTTCGGCCGAGTCCTGGATCAAGTCGGCCACGTCGTCCATGGTATTAATCAGTCCATGGATTTGTTCACGGTCAATCGGTGTGATAAAGGTTTTATGGATGGCTTTGTTGACCTCGTGTGTGACACGGTCTGCAGCACCTTCCGCATGGTTGACTTCACGGTGATACTTTTCACGCAGCTCAACGTCGCTGTAGTTGGCTACCAGGTTCGAAAAAGCCTTAGCCGCCACCACGATGTGGTCGGCATGTTGGTTGAACATGGTGAAAAAATTGGTATCTCGCGGAAGCAGCTTGCCAAAAAACACAGTATCTCCTTGGGGAATAAGTCAGTTTGATGAACAAACTGTTACAGCAGGAGTTTAACCGTCAGGGTTTGCTGCGCCGCAACAACAAAATGCCCCGCAACCTGGACCAGATTGCGGGGCACACCACCCGACACGGGTGAAATAGGTTTGATGGCTACATCAAGCGCAAGCAGCGGTGTTGGTACCGTTGGCAGCGTCGGTGTAGTCTTTTACCTTGTCAAAATTCAGATATTGATAAATTTTGCTACTGGCAGCGGTCAGCACGCCCATGTCTGCCATGTACTCCGCCTTGGTCGGGATACGTCCTAGTTTGGAGCAGATCGCAGCCAATTCGGCACTACCCAAGTACACAAAGCTGTTTTTACCCAAACGGTTCGGGAAATTTCGGGTCGAGGTGGAGAACACCGTGGCACCCTCTTTTACCTGCGCCTGGTTACCCATACACAGGCTGCAACCCGGCATTTCCATACGTGCACCGGCACTGCCCAACACGCCGTAATGGCCCTCTTCGGTTAGTTGTTTGGCATCCATTTTGGTGGGCGGCGCCATCCACAACTTGACCGGGATGTCGCGTTTGTTTTCCAGCAATTTGGAAGCGGCACGGAAGTGGCCGATGTTGGTCATGCAGGAACCAATGAACACCTCGTCAATCTTGGCTCCTGCCACGTCGGACAAGGTTTTAACGTCGTCCGGGTCGTTCGGGCAGGCCACGATGGGTTCATGGATGTCAGCCAAGTCGATTTCGATCACGCTGGCGTATTCGGCATCCGCATCCGCTTTGAGCAATTGCGGGTTGGCCAACCAGGCTTCCATGGCCTTGATGCGACGGTTGATGGTGCGCACGTCCGAGTAACCGTTGGCAATCATCCATTTGAGCATCACGATGTTGCTGTTGATGTACTCAATGATCGGCTCTTTGTTCAGATGCACGGTACAACCCGCTGCACTGCGTTCGGCTGACGCATCACTGAGCTCAAAGGCCTGTTCNACCTTGAGGTCNGGCAAGCCTTCAATTTCAAGAATACGGCCAGAGAACACATTCTTCTTGCCTTGTTTGGCCACGGTCAGCTCACCGGACTTGATNGCATACANCGGAATAGCGTTGACCAGNTCACGCAGCGTGACACCGGGCTGCATCTGGCCCTTGAAGCGCACCAACACGCTCTCAGGCATGTCCAGCGGCATGACCCCGGTGGCGGCACCAAAGGCCACCAGACCAGAGCCAGCCGGGAAGCTGATGCCAATCGGGAAGCGGGTATGGCTGTCGCCACCGGTACCCACGGTGTCGGGCAACAACATGCGGTTGAGCCAGCTGTGGATGATGCCGTCGCCCGGACGCAAGGGGATGCCGCCGCGGTTGCTGATGAACTCGGGCAACTCGTGATGCATCTTCACGTCGATGGGTTTAGGGTACGCCGCGGTGTGGCAGAAGGACTGCATCACCAGATCAGCACTGAAGCCCAGGCAAGCCAAGTCTTTGAGTTCGTCACGGGTCATGGGGCCGGTGGTGTCCTGGGAGCCGACACTGGTCATCCTGGGCTCGCAATAGGTCCCTGGCAANACACCCTGACCTTCGGGCAGGCCACAGGCACGCCCCACCATTTTTTGCGCCAGGGTGAACCCTTTGCCAGTGGCTTTGGGGTTTTGTGGCAGGCGGAACAGGGTCGACACTGGCAAGCCCAGTGATTCGCGCGCTTTGGCTGTCAGGCCACGGCCAATGATCAGCGGAATGCGGCCACCGGCACGTACCTCGTCAAACAGCACTTCACTTTTAAGAGTGAACTCTGCAATAACGACGCCGCCTTTGAGCGCTTTTCCTTCATAAGGACGCAATTCGATGGTGTCACCCATGGCCATCTGGCTGACATCCAGTTCAATCGGCAAAGCACCGGCATCTTCCATGGTGTTGTAGAAGATTGGNGCAATTTTGGCGCCCAGGCAAACACCACCAAAACGTTTGTTCGGAACAAAAGGAATGTCTTCGCCGGTAAACCACAACACACTGTTGGTCGCGGACTTGCGACTGGAGCCGGTGCCAACCACGTCACCCACGTAGGCAACCAGGTTGCCACGTGCGCGCAAGTCTTCAATGAACTTCACCGGGCCGCGTTTGCCGTCTTCCTCGGGGGTGATACCGTCACGTTTATTCTTCAGCATGGCCAGCGCATGCAAGGGAATATCCGGGCGGCTCCAAGCATCGGGAGCTGGGCTCAGGTCATCGGTATTGGTTTCACCGGTGACTTTGAGCACGGTCAGCGTGATACTTTTCGGCACTTCCGGGCGGCTGGTGAACCACTCGGCATCGGCCCAGCTTTGCAACACCGCCTTGGCGTAGGTGTTGCCTTTGTCGGCCTTTTCCTTGACATCGTGAAACTGATCAAACATCAACAGTGTCTTTTTCAGACCCTCGGCGGCCACCCCCGCCACCACAGCATCGTCCAACAGGTCAATCAGCGGCGTCAGGTTGTAGCCACCCAGCATCGTGCCCAGCAATTCGGTGGCTTTGGTGCGGCTGATGAGTTGGCAAACTTCCGTGCCATGTGCCACTGCAGCCAGATAACTGGCCTTGACCTTAGCCGCGTCGTCCACGCCGGCTGGCACACGATGGGTGATCAGGTCCAGCAAAAAGGCTTCCTCACCTGTCGGCGGGTTTTTCAGCAGTTCAATCAACTCCGCCGTCTGTTGTGCCGTCAAGGGCAATGCCGGGATACCCAGAGAGGCACGCTCAGCAACGTGGGCGCGATAGGCTTGCAACATAGTTCAATCTCCTTTTTTGAATCAGCAAAACAGACAATGGGAAAAACACCGGAATCGTCCTACTGGACCGCATTGGCTGGCAACGTTACAGCAGCGTGTATTGGTGCGGTCAGAGGCGTCGCCTCGGACAGGGGTTCCAGCAGGTTGGGCGGCGGTTTTTTGGCCATGGCATCGGCCACAGCAACTTGCAAGGGCGTCATGCAGGCATCCGCCAGACGCGAACCTGTCTTGTTGTTCATCAGCATGGATTTGTTAGACAACTGCAGCCATACCGCACCAGCCACGGGGTCTTCCAGCCGGATGGCTCCGGTGCTGCTCACCACGGGAACCATCTTGAATTTGAAATTTTTTCCCCAAACGTCAAAATAGCCTGGAGCAGTAGCCAAAGCCGCCACATTGACCACCACACCAAGTTCACAGGGTACCCGGCCCACTTCGACACGTTCGGCGATGGCCAATTCTTCAGGGCTCAAAGCAGCATCCGCAGCACGCAAGCCCGAGGCCATTTGAGTTGCTTGTGTTTTGATCTCAACATGGCTCTTTGCCTTTGCAGTGATCAGTTTCTTTTTGGTAGCGGAAGCTTGCGTTTTGATCACAACACGTTTTTTTGGCTTTGCAGTGAGCAGCTTCTTTTTGGCAGCGGAAGCTTGTGTTTTGCTCGCAACATGGCTTTTTGACTTTGCAACGACCGGTTTCTTTTTGGCTGCGGAAGGTGGTTGCGCATGTGCTGCCGTGAAGACAACGGCCATGCCCAGCATCACCAGCGCCCATAACAACTTGCGCCAACCAAACGCTTTAGGCGTCACGATCAAATTTCTCATCACATCTCCTGTCGTCCACATGGACCAAACTCACAACACAAAATACTGAAAGGCCGGGTCCTGTCGGTTCAGACGGCCCGTTTGATGGGCTTTTTCAAGCACTTGCCAGTAGTAGCGGTAACTGGCCCGGTCATGTAACTTGCCTGCCACCGAAATCGGCGCCCAGCCCGCCGTCTGTGCGGCGCAAATGATATGGCTGGCTTGCTCGACCTCGCTCTGGGNAGGGGTAAAAGCNGCCAGAATNGGGCGAATNTGGTCNGGGTGGATGCTCCACATNCGCGTNAAACCAAGTTCNCGGCTGGCCCGCANCGCNGCCNCCTGCANCANNTCGGGNCGCTTGAATTCNGTCACCACACAATGNGACGGNACTTTNCCAAANGCATGGCAGGCNGCACTGATTTCAAGCTTGGCNCGNANCACCAANGGGTGNCTGAACTGATCCTGGGCATCACTCGCACCGGGCTCAGCCACCGCCATCGCCGAAGCGGGAATGGCGCCGCCATGCGCTGACACAAAGTCCATCAACCCAAAGCTGAGCGACTGCACCCGTGGGTGCGCCGCAATCTCCGCCACTTGATGCACCGCCAATGGCGATTCAATCAACACATGGAGCGGCAAAACCTCTGCCCGGCTGGAAGCTGCCAAGGCCACATCAATGGCATGAGTCGCCCGATCAACGTCCGCCACACTGTCGATCTTGGGCAACATCAGATGGCTCCAGGCTGGCCCCGCCTCACCCAAGACAATTTGGACGTCTTGCTCAAACGCGGGGTGATCCACCGGATGCACCCTCACCGCAACACGTCGCCGATCACCAGCTGCTACATTTTTTGCATCTAACTGCCCTTTATTAACAAGGGCTGAGACCATAAAAGCATGGCCTTTTTCACCACCCACTGGGGCACCATCCTCGCAGTCCAGGGTGACATCAAACACACAGGCACCAAACTCCTGCATCATTTCGGTTTGCAAAGCCAGCGCCTTGACCATCCGCGACTCCACGCCACAGTAGTGGTCACACACCGGCAACGGCGCTGCAACAGTAGCGCCCAGCAGGGCCTCGCGCGGATGCAGGACTGCGGTCATTTGCGCCGCGCCACGATGAACAGCCGTGGAAACGCCAGCAGCCGTCGGCCGTCGGCCCGCGCAGCGTAGGCGCCGTCGATGCGTCGCTCGTACTCAGCCAGGAAGTCCGGCTGCAGGCTGACCGGCAGGCGCTCTATGAAAGGTTTGAGCCCGGTGCCACGTACCCATTCAACAATGGACGCGGCTGAGGCCATGGGATGCTGGTAAATGCTGTGCCACACATCGATGGCCTCGGCCTGCGGCGCCAACAGATCGTAGTAGCTAGCCAACGGCAGAATGGCCGAGCGCATGTTGTGCGCATCGGGAATATAGGCGTTGTAGGGGGCCTCGGAGGCCAGTTCACGCATCAACTGATGTGAGGGCTCACTCCGGTTGTCCGGCATCTGGATGGCCAGCACACCACCAGACACTAGCAGGGCGAACAGGCGCGGAATCAGCGCCTCGTGCCCACCCACCCATTGCAGCGCGGCATTGGTGTAGATCAGATCCGGCGCCGAGACCGGCTGCCAGGTTGCAATGTCACTCAGCTCAAACGCCACACCAGGCAGGCGCTGGCGCGCACTGACCAGCATGGACTCGGAATTGTCCGTGCCGGTGACTTGCGCCTGCGGGAAGCGCTGCACCAGCAGTTCAGTGGAGTTACCCGGACCGCAGCCCAGATCGACCACGCGACGCGGCGATGCCTGCGTCACTTGCGCCAGCAGATCGCGCGCCGGGCGCGTGCGCTCGTCTTCATAGCGTCGATAGAGATCGGGGTTCCAGTCAGCCATGGGACGAGGTCGCGCGGGGATGGTCGTTCAGAGCAGATGGGCCACGCCGGCCTGTTCGTCTTGCAACTCTTTGAGCGTCTTGTTGATACATTCTTGGCTGAAGGCATCAATGGCCAAACCTTCAACAATCTTGTATTCACCGCCAACACAAGTCACCGGGAAACCAAACATCGTGTCTTTGGGAATGCCGTATTCGCCATTCGAGGGGATACCCATCGTGACCCACTTGCCGTTGGTGCCCAGTGCCCAGTCGCGCATGTGGTCAATAGCGGCATTGGCAGCAGATGCAGCAGAAGAGACACCACGTGCTGCGATGATGGCCGCACCACGCTTGCCCACGGTGGGCAAGAAGGTGTTGGCATTCCACTCGTGGTCGTTGATCATGTCTTTCACGCTTGCGCCGTTGATGGTGGCAAAACGGTAGTCTGCGTACATGGTGGGTGAATGGTTGCCCCACACCGCCAGTTTTTCGATGTCAGCCACCGGCTTGCCGGTCTTGGCCGCCAATTGGCTAGCCGCACGGTTGTGATCCAGGCGCAGCATGGCTGTGAAGTTTTTGCGCGGCAAATCAGGTGCACTCTTCATGGCGATGTAAGCATTGGTGTTGGCCGGGTTACCCACCACCAGCACCTTGACGTTGCGCGAAGCCACCGCATTGAGCGCCTTGCCTTGTGCGGTGAAAATTTCAGCATTCACAGCCAGCAATTCGGCACGTTCCATGCCTGGCCCACGCGGGCGCGAACCAATCAGCAAAGCGTAGTCCACATCCTTGAACGCTGCCAGCGGGTCACTGTGCGCTTCAATACCCACCAACAGCGGAAAGGCGCAGTCTTGCAACTCCATGATCACACCTTGCAAGGCCTGCTGCGCTTTTTCTACCGGCACTTCCAACAGGCTCAGTACAACCGGCTGATCCTTGCCCAGCATTTCGCCGGAAGCGATGCGAAACAGGATGGCGTACCCGATTTGACCAGCGGCACCAGTAACGGCAACGCGAACAGGTTTCTTGCTCATAGAAAAACTCCAGAAATTTGGGTAAAAAATTCAGTTGGTGTCAGGGCGGATGAGCCACGTTCATCAAGGCCAAGCCTTTCGAGTGTACTCTCGAAAGGCAGAAATCGTCAACTTGTCTTATGTCTTATATAAGATATGATTATCCATAGTGAATCGACTATTCTGAGACCTCTTGCCATGCCAACCTCGCCCGAAACCGCCGACACACCCGAACCAAACCGGGTGCTTGATGCTGTTTCAAGCCCTAGCAATGCTACCCCTGCATTCAGCCCGCTGTATCAGCAAATCAAGGGCCTGATTCTGGGCAGCTTACGGTCCGGCGAATGGAAGCCCGGAGAGGTCATTCCGAGCGAAATTGAACTCGCGGCGCGCTTTCGTGTCAGCCAGGGCACAGTCAGAAAGGCCATCGACGAACTGGCCGCCGAGAATTTGTTGCTGCGCCGCCAGGGTAAGGGCACATTTGTCGCCACCCATGCCGAGCAGCAGGTGCAGTTCCGGTTCCTCAAGCTGGTACCCAACAGCGGCACCCGTGGCAGCGAGGGGCCGGCACAACGCGACATCATTGAATGTCGCCGGGCCCGGGCCAGCACCGATGTGGCCAAGGCGTTGGCATTGCGTTCGGGCGACACCGTGCTGCAGGTTCGCCGGGTACTGAGTTTTGGTGGTATGCCGGTCATTCTGGAAGACATCTGGCTGCCTGCAGCCCCCTTCAAAGGCCTGACCGCCGAGCGATTGTCCAGCTACAAAGGCCCCATGTACGCTCTGTTTGAGACAGAATTTAATGTCCGAATGGTTCGTGCAGAAGAGAAAATTCGCGCCATTCCCGCCACAGATACTCAGGCAGCGCTGCTCGGCGTGGTTTTGGGAACCCCTCTGTTGAGTGTGGATCGTATTGCCTATACCTACCAAAGCGAACCGATGGAGTTGCGCCGAGGCTGCTATCGGACCGACACCCATCACTACCAGAACGACATGAATTGAGCGGGACAACAACCATTCTTATGTCAGGCAACGCCCCGCTACCCTCAGTCTCTATTTTCGGTTCCGGTCAACCTTTTTTTGCACCTCAAAACCCATGGCGCAGCAGGGGTATGATGAGGCGTTTCGCCAATTTTTTTAACGATCGACCATCCGTGATGGCCGGGCAATCACTTCCAACCCAGAAAGCCAGTTATGTCTGAAACAGCGACGAGCACGCCAAAAAAACGCCCCGAATTCAACAACATCGAATTCCCCAGTTTGATCACTTACCGCTGGCCTTTAGCATCATTGGCCTCGGGCATGCACCGAGTCAGCGGAGCCATCATGTTTTTCTTGATGCCTTTTGTGATCTGGATGTTCGATGCCTCCATCTCGTCTGAGATTTCGTTTGCGCGCTTCAAGGCAGCCTTCAACATCGGCATGCTGGGCATTCCCGGATTCCTCTGGAAACTGGTCGTGCTGGGGTTGATCTGGGCCGCGTTGCACCACTTCATCGCTGGCATTCGACACCTGTGGATGGACACCCACCACCACCATGTCACCAAGGACTTTGGTCGGCAAACTGCCGCATTGGTGCTGGGCCTGACCCTCAGCCTGACGGTTGTTCTCGGCGCCAAACTGTTCGGTCTTTATTAATTCAGGAGTTACCCATGTCGGTCAATTACGGATCTCACCGCACAGTTGTTGGTGCACATTACGGCATACGCGACTGGTTGTCACAACGTGTGACGGCTGTTGTCATGGCCCTTTTTACTGTTGTACTGCTGGCGCAAATCATCTTCAGCAAAGGCCCGATCAGCTATGAGCTGTGGGCAGGCATTTTTGCCGCGCAATGGATGAAAACACTGACGTTCGTCTTTTTCATATCCCTTTTCTACCACGTGTGGGTGGGCATGCGTAACGTTTTCATGGACTATGTCAAGCCCTATGCGGTGCGGTTTGTGCTGCACGTGTTCGCCATTGTCTGGCTGACCGGTTGCGTGGGATGGGCCATTCAGGTCCTGTGGCGCCTTTAAACCTTCTTGATTGCCCAGAAGGAATGGGGCTGTGAAACCACAACACCACTTAGTTGGCAATCCATCAACACAATTCAAGATTCATCATGACTGCTACCTCCAAACTCACCACGCGCAAATTTGATGTTGTCATTATCGGAGCCGGTGGCTCCGGTATGAGCGCCTCTTTGCGCCTGTCCAACGCGGGCCTGAATGTGGCCGTGTTGACCAAAGTGTTCCCCACCCGCTCACATACCGTCGCAGCCCAGGGCGGCATCGGCGCGAGTTTGGGCAATATGGCGGAAGACAACTGGCATTACCATTTTTACGACACCATCAAAGGCTCTGACTGGTTAGGCGACCAGGATGCCATCGAGTTCATGTGCCGCGAGGCCAATCAAGTGGTGTATGAGCTGGAACACTTTGGCATGCCCTTCGACCGCAACGCCGATGGCACCATTTACCAACGCCCGTTTGGCGGTCACACCGCCAACTACGGCGAAAAGCCAGTCCAACGCGCCTGCGCCGCCGCTGACCGCACCGGTCATGCCATGCTGCACACGCTGTACCAGCAAAACGTCAAGGCGCACACCAACTTCTTTGTAGAGTGGATGGCTCTTGACTTGATTCGGGATGCTGAAGGCGATGTGGTGGGTGTCACCGCCCTGGAAATGGAAACCGGTGAAATTCACGTTTTGCGCGCCAAAACCGTGCTGCTGGCGACCGGCGGCGCTGGCCGGATTTTTGCCGCATCCACCAACGCTTTTATCAACACCGGCGATGGCTTGGGTATTGCGGCCCGCGCCGGCATCCCCTTGCAGGACATGGAATTCTGGCAATTCCACCCCACTGGTGTGGCGGGCGCTGGTGTGTTGTTGACCGAAGGCTGCCGTGGCGAAGGTGCGATTCTGCGCAACAGCGATGGTGAACGTTTTATGGAGCGTTATGCTCCCACCCTGAAAGACTTGGCGCCGCGTGACTTTGTCTCGCGCTGTATGGACCAAGAGATCAAGGAAGGCCGCGGCTGTGGCCCCAACAAGAGCTACATCAACCTGGACATGACCCACCTGGGTGCGGACACCATTGCCAAGCGCCTGCCCAGCGTGTTCGAGATCGGCCACAACTTTGCCAATGTCGACATCACCAAAGAATCGATCCCGGTCGTGCCAACCATCCACTACCAGATGGGCGGGATTCCGACCAACATCTACGGCCAAGTCGTCACGCCCGACGGCAGTGGTTCGCAGAAGGTCGTCAAGGGACTCTATGCAGTGGGTGAATGCGCCTGCGTCAGCGTGCACGGCGCCAACCGTCTGGGCACCAACTCACTGCTCGACATCGTCGTCTTTGGCCGTGCCGCTGGCAAGCACATCGTCCAGTTCAACAATGAGAACGACAGCCACAAACCACTGCCAGAGAATGGCGCGGACATTTCCCTGGACCGCCTGAACCGTCTGGACAACTCCACTTCAGGCGAATACGCCCAAGATGTGGCTGACGACATCCGCAGCACCATGCAGACGCACGCCAGTGTGTTCCGCACACAAGCCAGCATGGACCAGGGTGTGGTCAAGATTGCGGCGATGCGCGAACGCGTCAAAAACATCACCTTGGCCGACAAATCCAAAATCTTCAACACCGCACGCATTGAGGCACTGGAAGTGGACAACATGATCGAAGCCGCACAGGCCACCATCGTGTCTGCTGCGGCCCGTCGCGAGTGCCGTGGTGCCCACACCGTGCTTGACTATGACCGCCCTGCTGACGACGTCACCTGCCCGTTGGGACGCGATGACGTCAATTGGCTCAAACACACTTTGTGGGATCGTGACAGCAACAGTCTGAGCTACAAACCAGTGAACCTCAAGCCGCTGACCGTCGCCTCTGTACCACCCAAAGTTCGCACGTTCTGATTTTTTGCGGGACAGATCTGTAACCCACCCTCCATTTGCTGGACCGCAGGTCGTCTGAATCCAACCGAACAAGAAAGCTCATCATGGCAAAACGCACTTTCAACATCTATCGCTACAACCCTGATACCGACGCCAAGCCCTATATGCAGACCCTTGAGGTGGAGCTGGATGGCAGCGAGCGAATGCTGCTTGACGCACTGGTCAAACTAAAAGAGATCGACCCCACTCTGTCGTACCGTCGTTCCTGCCGTGAAGGCATTTGTGGCTCCGATGCCATGAACATCAACGGCAAGAATGGCCTGGCCTGTCTGATCAACCTGCGCACCCTGCCCGACACCATTACCCTCAAGCCGCTGCCAGGCCTGCCGGTGATCCGTGACCTGATCGTCGACATGACCCTGTTTTTCCAGCAGTACCACTCGATCAAGCCCTACCTGATCAACGACAACCGTCCACCCGAAAAGGAACGCCTGCAAAGCCCCGAAGAGCGTGAGGTGCTCAACGGCCTGTACGAATGTATTTTGTGTGCCAGCTGCTCAACCAGCTGCCCGGTTTACTGGTGGAATCCGGATAAATTTGTTGGCCCGGCAGGTTTACTGCAGGCTTACCGCTTTATTGCCGATAGCCGTGATGAAGGCACCAGCGAGCGGCTGGACAACCTGGAAGACCCTTACCGGTTGTTCCGCTGTACCACCATCATGAACTGTGTGGATGTTTGCCCCAAAGGTCTGAACCCGACTGCTGCGATTGGCAAAATCAAAGAGTTGATGGTGCGCCGCATCATCTAACCCGACTGAACCCATGGAGCAACTTGTGACGGCTTTGCAGGACGACCTCATCGATGAAAGAATGCTGAGCAAGCTCAAGTGGCGTAGCCGCCGTGGCTTGCTTGAAAACGATATTTTTATAGATCGGTTTTTCAAACGGTTTGAATCCGTGCTGACTGTCAAGCAAGCGCAAGGTCTGATGGCTTTAATGGAGCTTAGCGACAACGACCTACTGGATCTGCACATGGGGCGCAAGACCCTGGCACAGGTCCAGGCTGATTTGGCGCGTGACGATGTTTTTGAAGTGTTGAATATGTTGAGAGCAAACCCGAAAGGTCAAAATGAAGTTAGCTGAAAACAAAGCCACCCTGTCGTTTTCCAACGGCAGCCCCAGCGTTGATTTGCCTGTATACCAAGGCAGCGTGGGACCGGACGTCATCGACATTCGCAAACTCTATGGTCAAACCGGCATGTTCACCTATGACCCGGGTTTCCTGTCAACAGCGGCCTGCCAGTCGGCCATCACCTACATTGATGGCGATAAAGGTGAATTGTTGTACCGCGGTTACCCGATTGAACAGCTCGCCACCCAGTGCGACTACCTGGACACCTGTCATCTGTTACTCAAAGGTGAATTGCCCAAACAAGCAGAACGCAGTGACTTCCACAAACTGGTTCTCAGCCACACCATGGTCAATGAGCAGATGCAGTTTTTCCTGCGTGGTTTCCGCCGTGACGCACACCCGATGGCGGTGTTGACCGGCCTGAT
>WSSedL1CaDRAFT_10001544_pt1 | contig 13193 bp, 10 predicted proteins | sample WetSurSL1Cattail_FD_9464 | JGI IMG/M metagenome (IMG submission 9464)
AAAGAAATTGACAGCCAAGGTTGAAAACAGAACTTTACAGGATGGCGAAGTACAACCTGCCTGCGTACAGGCTTGTCCTGCCGATGCCATGACATTTGGCGACCTTAATGACGAACACAGCAATATTTTCAAATTATTTTCCAATGAACGAAACTATCATTTGCTTGAAGAACTGCATACCTTGCCAAAGGTTGGGTATTTAACAAAAGTAAGAAATAAGGAAGCTTAATTATGTACGACCGCAAAGTAAGAGGAGACCTTATTGCTGGGAACAAAACAATGGAAGATGTTACCAGTGATGTTTTGCGTCCTATTGAATCGGCCGCACCAAAATGGTGGCTTGTTGCCATGGCATTGAGCAACCTTGCATTATTATGGGGTTTGTATTCAATGTACCTGACTGTTAGGTATGGTATTGGTATGTGGAATCTCAATAATAGTGTTGGTTGGGGTTGGGATATTATCAATTTTGTCTGGTGGATAGGTATCGGACACGCAGGAACGGCATTTTCAATTTTCCTGTTGGTGCTTCGCCAGAAATGGCGTACATCCATCAATCGTGCCGCCGAAGCAATGACTGTATTTGCAGTTATGTGCGCCGGCTTATTTCCGCTCTTACACATGGGTAGAGTATGGAATGCTTTCTATGTTGTCCCCTACCCTAACACGCGTGGTCCTCTTTGGGTAAACTTTAATTCTCCTCTTTTTTGGGATGTTACAGCTATTACAGCATATCTAATCATTTCAGCTTCCTTTTGGTATCTTGGAATGTTACCGGACTTTGGTACCATCAGAGACCGCACCAAATCAAAAATCAGAAAGTCTATTTACGGTTTCTTTTCTATGGGTTGGACCGGTTCATCCCGTCAATGGCAACGTTTTGAAGCATTGGCCTTTGTCCTGGGCGGTTTAGCTGCTGTATTGGTTGTTTCGGTACATTCGATAGTTTCCACTGACTTTGCTTCATCCATAGAACCTGGCTGGCATACTACTATTTTTCCTCCATATTTTGTGGTTGGCGCTATATTCCAAGGCTTTGCAATGGTAATGGTGCTCATGATCATCATTCGGAAATCTTATAAATTCCAGGATTATATTACCGATTCTCATTTAAATGCCATTGCAAAAATATTGACGTTCATTAGTTTAATTATGGGAACCGCTTATTTTACGGAAATATTTATTGCATGGTACTCCGGAAATAAATACGAAATATTTACATTTTTTCATAATCGTATAACAGGAGATTATGCTCCGCAATTTTGGATCATGGTTGTATGCAATGCCATCATTCCACAGCTTTTTTGGTTTAAGAAAGTGAGGAGTAACCTGGCTATGCTGTTTCTTATTTCCCTCATCATTAATGTTGGTATGTGGTTTGAACGATATAATATTATAGTTACCAGTCTGGCCAAAGATTATCTGCCATCGAGTTGGGCAACTTACAGTCCGTCGATTGTTGAAGTTGGGGTGTTTGTAGGTACCATTGGAATATTTGCAACAGGAGTTTTGGTATTCTTCAGATACCTTCCTATGATGGCTATAAGTGAGTTAAAGACGGTTCTGAACCTGAATGAAAAAACGGAACACAAAGAAATTGCAAATAAATGAGCTACATGAGCGATGAAAGATATATCGGAGTTTTTGACAATGAAGAATTGTTTGATAAAGCAGTTCAAACATTGAAAGATTCGAATATTGATATTGAGGAACTATACATGCCTGTACCTGTTCACCATGCCGTTAAGAACGTGGCTGGAAGTTCGAGGTTGCCAATGTTCGCCTACATTATCGGGATTGTCTCCATGATATCGATTCTTGGTTTTTTATACTACGCTGCAGTCATCAGTTGGCCGCTCAATTTCGGTGGAAAGCCATCCAATGCTTTTCCTTCGTTTATTGTTGTAACATTGGTGCTTACTATATTATCCGTAACTATTTTCAGTCTTTTGGCTTTTTCAGTGAGTGCTAAGTTATATCCCGGGAAAAAGACAGAGATTTTTCATGAACGAGCCATGGATGATAAGTTCATAATTGTATTAAGCAAGGTTGCTGATGCGGAAAATGTATTAAAAATGAGGGGTGCAAATGAGGTCATTAAGAAAATATAATTTAAATGTGTTTCAAAGCAGGCTGGAGCCTGCTAAAATATGGACGACTGAGGTGGAACCGCTGGAACTTCAGCGGAACTTAACTTGCTCGCGCTCGTTTGTAACGAGTGCGGATGACTTATTGAGAAGGTATGGATTACAAATCCGCACCAGCATGGTCATTGGTTTATTAGTAGTCGTTTCTTTGGTTTTTCAATCCTGCGATCGGGATAAAAATAATCCTGGCTACGATTATTTTCCGGATATGGCTTACTCCAATGCTTATGAAACATATGCTACCAATCCTAATTTTCCTGATGGGAAAACTTTACAAGCTCCTGTTAATGGCACTGTTTCGAGGGAGGGAGAACATTATCCTTATAAAAATACAGAGGAAGACATGATCAAAGCAAGTAAGCTTAAAAATCCTTTTTTAGCAGATGCAGAAAATATAGCACGCGGAAAGGTAGTATACCAGAATATTTGCTTGCAATGCCATGGAGCAAATGCTGATGGGAAAGGTAATCTATTTGTTTCAGGGAAATATCCATATCCTCCAGCCAATTTTATGGATCAAAAAATTATGGAGAAAACGGATGGAGCAATGTTTCATGCGATTACAGTCGGTTATCGTATAATGCCGGCACATGGGATTATTGTGCGGCCGGAGGACAGGTGGAAGATTATACTGTATATAAGGAGTTTGCAGAAGAAAAGGTAGTTGCACGCGTTTGAAACGCACGCTAGCATTGATAAACATATTGAATTAAAGAAAAAATATATGAAGGAGCGGGTTATTCTTTCAAAAACATTTCTGGTTATTTGTAGTGTCTGTGTTGCCATCGGATTGGTAACATTGACATATGGCTTTATATGGGATACTCAGCGTGCCTGGGCAAACTATCTTTTAAACAATTTTTACTTTCTTTCCCTTGCCATTGGTGGTGCTTTCTTTTTGGCCATTCAATCTATTACCCAATCGGGCTGGTCAGCTGGTTTCAGACGTGTCCCCGAAGCCATGATGATGTATATTCCGATAGCAGGAATATTGCTTCTTTTCCTGTATTTTGGTATGCATCATATTTATCCATGGACTCATCCGGACATTTTAGCCAACAATGAAATTATCAGGGGGAAAACAACTTTCCTCAATATACCGTTCTTTTTTATAAGGCTTTTGGTGTTTTTTTCAGTTTGGATTTTGCTTGTCAGACTTATTCGACGAGCATCGTTAAAGGAAGATGAAAAAGGAGGATTAGAAAGCTTTGCTAAAATAGAAAGGTATTCTAAAATTTTGATCTTTGTTTTGGCTGTTACTTTTTCTATTATCGGATTTGATTTGCTAATGTCGATTGAACCCGAATGGTCCAGCACTATTTTTGCTTTGAAAAATTTCATTGCCGCATTTCAGCATGGTTCTGTGGTAATATTTATCATTATATTTTTATTAAGCTGCAGAGGGTATTTTGATTTTTTGAATGTTAGCCATACACATGATTTTGCACGATATATTTTTATCGTTTCCATTTTTTATGGTTATTTCTGGTTTTCGCAATTCATGCTTACGTGGTATGGTAATCTTCCTGAAGAAACCATCTATTTTGCTAAACGATGGACGTCAGAATGGCAGCCTTTATGGGCTTTAGACGTCATCATCAATTGGGCGGTTCCTTTTTTTGTGCTTCTTCCGGTTGTTACCAGCCGAAACAAATGGATCGTACTTACAGTTGGTCTGATTCTTCTGATTGGCTTGTGGATTGATTTGTTTGTTGAGATCTTTCCCGGAATAGTTGGTCACAGCCATATAGGCTTTATTGAAATAGGTTCTTTTGTGGGGTTTGCTGGTCTTTTTGCACTGGTTACCGGGTATCATTTATCGAAGGCTGCACTGGTTCCAAAAAATCATCCGCTAATTCAGGAAAGTTACCAACATCATTTTGAGTCATACATATAAATGATGAATTTTAGAAAATGAAATAAGAAATAAATATTTTATGAAGAAATTAAAAATAATAAGCATTGCCTTACTCCTGATTGTCCTTCAAACAGCCCATATATGGGCAATTGAGACGAAACCTGACAGTCTTGAAATTGGTATTGTCGAGCATTTGAATGAAATTGTTCCGGACAATATTCTACTGATTAATGAGAAGGGTGATACCGTTAACCTGAAGAAAATAATTGATAAGCCTACGGTTTTATGTTTTGTGTATTTTGAATGCCCCATGCTTTGTTCTCCTTTAATGAATGGACTGGCAGAGGTTATAGATAAGACGAACATGAAAATAGGAAAGGATTATCAGGTGTTAACAATTGGGTTTAATATAGAAGAGCCTTTGTCATTAGCCATTAGCAAAAAAAAGAATTATGTGGCGCACATGAAAACACAAGGTGCTGCTGATGGATGGAAGTTTTTTATATCGGATAGCCTCAATATTGCCAGAGCTACCAATGCGCTTGGATTTAGATACAAGAGAGAAGGTAATATTTTCCTGCATTCTGCAACAGTCATATTTATAAGCCCACAGGGGAAAATAACAAGATACCTGAATGGCACATATTTTTTGCCATTTGAATTTAGAATGGCTTTGGCTGAATCTTCCAAAGGTGTTTCAGGCCCAACCATTAACAAAGTATTGCAATACTGTTTTGGCTACGATACTAAAGAAAAGCGTTATGTCCTGGATGTAACCATGCTTGGTGGTGTATTCATACTGCTGATTTTGTTAACGGTGGTCTTTTTCCTCATTTTAAGACCAATGTTGCAGAAAAAGTTAAAGAGAGATAAAAAAGAAGTTGGTATAAATGTAAGCCAATAATAATCCAGGCTGGAGCCTGGTAAAATATGGGCGGTTGAGGTGGAACCTCAGCCGAACTTAAGCTCTACAAAAAAGTAAAAAAATGAAATATATAATTTTGAAATAATTATGAGTGAAAATTCTGTCAGCTACCTGGAATATAAGGGTAGGTTCAAAGGCATTTTGGGATGGATCCTATCAACAGATCATAAAAGGATTGGGTTATTGTATTTGTATACCATCATGTCGTTCTTTATTGTTGGCGCGATTTTGGGACTGTTGATGAAACTGGAACTCATTGCTCCCGGGAAAACGATCATGGATGCACAGACATACAATGCATTTTTTACCCTGCACGGCATTACCATGATTTTTTTGGTGGTAATACCAGGTATTCCGGCTATTTTCGGCAATTTCTTTCTGCCCATTATGATTGGAGCGAAGGATGTTGCTTTCCCGAAGCTTAATCTGCTTTCTTGGTGGCTTTATATATTGGGGGCTGCCATTGCAATTTCATCACAATTTTTGGGGTCGGGTCCACCGGATACTGGCTGGACATTCTATGCACCCTACAGTTTGAAGGTACCTACCAACGTATTGTCGGCTGTTATTGGGGCCTTTGTGCTCGGGTTTTCATCAATACTCACAGGAATCAATTTTATCACTACCATTCACCGGATGAGAGCTCCAGGTATGAAATGGATGAAAATGCCCCTTTTCCCATGGTCGTTATATGCAACAGGCTGGATACAAATTCTGGCAACACCCATTATTGGCATTACATTGTTAATGATAGTAGCTGAAAGGCTTTTTAAAATAGGCTTTTTTGATCCTTCTCTTGGTGGCGATCCACTTTTATACCAGCATTTGTTCTGGATTTATTCCCATCCGGCAGTATATATTATGATTTTACCTGCCATGGGTGTTATTTCTGAGATCATTCCTACCTTTGCGCGCAAAACAATTTTTGGTTATACAGCCATTGTTATTTCTTCTTTCGGAATTTCTTTTATAGGTTATTTTGTATGGGGACATCACATGTTTGCTTCAGGATTGAGTGCTAAGTCACTGTGGTTTTTCTCCCTGCTTACTTTTATTGTGGCTATTCCCAGTGCCATTAAGGTATTCAACTGGGTTGCGACTTTATACAAAGGCTCTATCAATGTTCAAACTCCACTATATTGGGCGATATCTTTCATATTTGTTTTTATGATTGGCGGGCTTTCAGGACTATTCTTAGGAAGCCTTTCTACAGACGTTTACCTTACCGATACTGCCTTTGTGGTTGGACATTTTCATTTCATTGTTTTCGGAGGCATGGGATATGCTTTCATGGCCGGCATTCATTATTGGTTTCCGAAGATATACGGACGCATGTATGATAAGAGCTGGGCTAATACAGGATGGATGATATTTTTTATGGGATTTCTGGCTTTGTACTTTTCTATGTTTTATCTTGGTATGATGGGCCAACCGCGAAGAACATATGATTATTTCCCTGAATATCACGGAGGCAATATTATATCTTCCTTAGGTGCCATTATTATGATTTTTGGATTGGCAATTATTATTATCAATCTTGTGCGCTCTGCAAGGCATGGAGAAAAGGCGGTTGACGATCCTTGGGGAGGAAAAACTTTGGAATGGTCGATACCTTCGCCTCCACCAATTGAGAACTTTGAAGAAATACCTGATATTACACATGGACCATATGATTATAGAAAGTACTGAGTATCCTCCAAAATGTTTTGTCTAAATTTATCAGTTTTAGTGTATCAATTTTTAGTCTATCTTAGTACTTGGTACTTAGTACTCAGTACTCTAAATACAACAACATGGAACATACACTCACTTTAGAACACCGCGATGATGACGCTTCCCGCATAGGCATGTGGTTGTTTATTTTTACAGAATTGTTCTTATTTGCTGGACTATTTCTGGTATTTGCAGTTTACAGATATAAGTATGCCGAAGGGTTTCATTTAGCTGCACAGGAATTAAACGTTACGGTTGGTACCATTAATTCCATTATTCTTTTATTGAGTGGAATGACCATGGGAATTTCATATGTAACCATTCAAAAAGGTGAAAAAAAGATAACACTTATAATGCTTACAATTACTATCCTGTTGGGTATTGTTTTCCTGACAAATAAATTTTTTGAGTGGAAACTTAAATTTGTACACGGTTTATATCCCGGATCAGGAGAATTAATAAGTTTAAGCAGAGGGGATGTAATGTTTTTCGGTTTGTATTTTTTTATGACAGGCTTGCATGCATTGCACCTCATTGTCGGTCTTATTTTAATTAGTATCGTTATTTGGAGAGTCATAAAGGGACGTATACACGCTACGAAATTTGCATTGCTTGAAAATAGCGGTTTGTATTGGCACATGATCGATTTGGTATGGATATTCTTATTCCCGTTATTTTACCTAATAAATTGATAACCATGGAACCCTTAAAAAAGAAACTTGAAGGTTACACCCTGTATTTATTTACTTTTGTAGGATTGTCAATTCTTACGTTGCTTGCAGTGTGGTTAACGCAGGTGAGATTCGGATCAGCGCTGATCGTTGGTTTAATTATGGCAATTGCAGCAGTGCAGGCAATCATCGTACTATTTTACAATATGCACTTAAAATTTCATGACAAAATACTGACGATTTTTGTGGGGATCATATTCTCCGTAATTTTTTTAGTAATTTTAGTTACAATGCTGGATTTTGTTAATCGCTAAAAACTGAAATATGTTTTCCGGAGCCTCAAATTTTGTAAATAATATTGACCGAACAACCCTGTTCATTTTTCTTGTGTCACTTTTCTTTCTTGTGTCCATTACTGTGACTATGCTTTATTTTGTTTTCCGTTACAACATGAAGCGAAGTCCGAAGTCCGAACATATTGAAGGTAATTTATCACTGGAAATTACATGGATAGTTATACCCGTTATCCTTGTTGCTATTATGTTTTTTTATGGTTGGTCCGATTGGAAGATGATGAAAAGTCCTCCCAAAAATCCTTTTTTGATTACAAGTACTGCACGGATGTGGAGCTGGTCGTTTAAATATCCGAACGGAGCGGTTACTGATACATTGTTTATACCTACGAATAAGGCGATTATGATCAATTTAAATTCCGACGATGTAATTCATAGTATGTACATCCCTGCTTTCAGGGTTAAACAGGATATGGTTCCGGGAAATAAAAATTTTATATGGTTTATCGCAGAAAAAGAAGGAACCTATGATTTATTTTGCGCTGAATATTGTGGCCTTCGTCATGCTTATATGACTACAGCGGTTGTTGCGATGCAAGGACAGGTTTTTGACAAATGGTATAAAGGAAGTACAACAGCTGCGGCTCCTACTGCAGGGAAAGTTATCTTACCAGGCCTTGGAATCATTAGGAAGAATGGCTGTATTGCTTGTCATTCACTTGATGGGTCAAGAATTGTCGGGCCTTCGTTCAAAAGCATTTACGGACAAAAAACGACCGTTCTTGTCAAAGATAAAGAGCAGCAAGTAACGGTGGACGATAATTACATTCTCGAATCGATTTACGAACCAGATGCCAAAATTGTAAAAGGATTTCAGAAAGGACTTATGAAACCTTATAAAGACCTAGTAACTAAAGAAGAAATTAAACAGATAACCGAATATTTAAAATCATTGAAGTAGATTAAATTCTACTTAACTTGATTATAATCACTTGTTTAACTATTAATTTGAAAATAACAAAATTAATCAATAATAAAGGTTATCTTTGCATTTTAAATCTTTTCTGGAATTTAATGATTTTATGCACAATACTATCCCAAGAACTTCGTTTAAAGGAAAGTTATTATACAAAGATCACCCCAAGAATACATAATAGTCAATTGAACAGCTTCTTACTAATTTTCAAATTGTTAAAGTAGAAAAATTGACTAAAAAACTACCATTATAATTGGTTTGATTCAAAAATAGTGGTAACTTATAGAATTAAATTTAGTGATTACAATAATTGAAAGGAGTACAAATTGTTCGAAAAAAAGCAGAGTAATTTTAAGACACCTGATTTGTCAAAAATGCAGGAAGTAGTAATTGATAACAGGACAAAGATCTATATAGCACTTGATGCTGATCCTGCTGAGGCTAAGAGCCGCTATTTATCACGGTTGGAAGCAAAAAATAAATTGTTTTTTGCAACCAGAAAAGCAGTTGCATCCTGATGGAATGAATTTACCTTACAATGGGTCTATCTCCATTATAGGTATAGGTATAACTAGCCCTTCTCACATTCAAAATGTTGGAAGGGTTTTTTATTTAGTTTTATCTCGGCACTTCTTTCATCATAAATCCCAAATCGCGAGATAAGCTTTTTAAATCGGGTAATTCTTTTTGGCTTACAAAACTCAGCGACAATCCTGTTTTTCCTGCTCTGGCGGTACGGCCACTGCGATGGGTATAATATTCTTTTTTCTCCGGTACGTGAAAATGCACCACATAAGCAAGACTCTCAATATCTAAGCCTCTTGCTGCAATATCTGTTGCAATGAGTATTTTTAATTTTTTATTTTTAAAAGCACGCATCACCTTATCCCGTTCCTTTTGCAGTAAATCGCCATGAATAGCGCCTGCTGCTATATTCTTTTCAGTTAATTGTAAGGCAAGGTCCTGTGCGTTAGCTTTTGTACGACAAAAAATTATTCCGCGATTAGCTCCCTGTGTTTTTAAAAAATGAAACAGTATGGCCATTTTTTCTTCCTGATCGCACAAAACATACTGATGCTCAATATCTTTATTGATAACATTCAACCTATCTGCCTCAATTCGAAAAGCAGTTGGCGACATGTAAGTTTTGATGATTGATTTGATTCCCTGCGGCATGGTTGCAGAAAATAACCATGTTGATCGCTTGCCATTCGTTTGCATAAGGATACTGTCCAGTTCCTTTTTAAAGCCCATACTCAGCATTTCGTCAGCTTCGTCCAGCACAATTGTTTTTATTTTGCCAATGCTAAGCGCTTTTCTTTCCAATAGATCAAGCAATCTGCCGGGGGTTGCAACTACAATATGTGTAGGTCGTTTTAAAGCCTTTATTTGGTCTTCAATATAAGCGCCACCATATACACATTCCACAAATATTTTCTTTGGAGCATATTTGGTGAACTTGAATAATTGTTTGGCTATTTGTTGCCCCAATTCGCGGGTTGGTGATAGAATTAATGCCTGAACCGCATCGTTTTCAGGATGGATTGCTTGCAGCAGTGGAAGACCAAAAGCAGCAGTTTTACCTGTACCAGTTTGTGCCTGCCCAATAAAATCAGTTCCGTGTTCAATTAAAAATGGTATCGATTTTATCTGTATTTCGGTAGGACTTATAATGTTATTTTCCTTCAATGCTTTTATAAAAATATCGGAAACTCCTAATTCAGAGAACGTTTTCAAAATAATGTGGTATTAAAATTTTTGCAAAGTTAACTTTATCTTCGGTATATTTTCAGTATTTCTTTTGGGGCATTTTAAAAAATGTGAATTTACTATTTATGTCATAGCTTTTGCCTCGGGATTCAGTGAACGTCTGGTTTTAAAAGCAATGAAGCTGGTAATTAAGGAATAATAATCAATTGGTTTGCACTGAAATGGCAATGATCACCTTCTTTAATATTTCTTCTGTATTCCACTTATTTATTTCAATAGTATGTACAATTCTACCGGCTTCTACGTTATAATAAACGCCTGAATCATAATATGGAAGCAATATTTCAATGACATTTGTCAAATTACCATTTTCATAAAAACGAAGCGCCTCATAAAGTGTAAGTTTATCAAGCTTTGAAGATAGTTTTTGTAAAGCTTCTTTAAATTTTAAGGAATCTATATTTTTATAAGTGTTGTAAACATTCTGTACACGTATTATTTTTTCTGTTTGCAATGATATTAAGGGAGCTTGCCTCATCAGATTAGTAAACCATTCAGGAATATTGAGTTTTCCCAACGACCGAGGTTTGTTTTCTACTATTATGGGTCGTTTCAAATCAAATGAATTCCATTGCTTTAAAAGCATCTTGTTAAATTGAAATGCGGAAGGTTGTTTACAACTAGCTAAATGACCAAAAACAGACCCATTATGGGCAGAAAGTTCTTCTAGATCGATAACTTGAAATTCTTTTCCTTTTAATAATCTAATTATAATAGTTTTACCTGAACCGGAATAACCTGAAATAACGAATAAGGGCATGAATAAATTAAATAAAAAAACCCGCTTAGGGAGTCATTTGTTCTGTAACTTAGCGTTCATTTTTCAGAGTTTCACTTTTCCGTTATAGCCGAAGCCACATTGTACTTCATGTCTGCCTACTTCACTACTAACCTCGATTTGATAAGACTCAAATATCAACTTTATTACGGGGTAAGGACTCTTTTCGGACAAAATTCGATTGATCACATGACCTAGCCCAAAGTACAAGATAAAAATAATGATATTTTTTGTAAAAAATGCAGTTATCTCTAAAAAAAATAAGTTTATAATTTATTCAGTTCACTGATTACTGTTTCACTGGTTTTAAAGAATCGAACATCAATCCGCTTGAACCTTCCCCACGGCCAATTTTCTTTTGTCTGCCAACCCATGTAAAAGTTTTCCCATTATACCAACGTGTAAGCTGCTGGCTTTTAATCAATTTTATTCCCGTACGGGGCACCTCTTCTTCGTTTATGATCAAGGGCTGGATAACAGTGTCGTTCTCATTAATGCCGGCCCTTAGAAAGCCTGTAGCAGGTCGTACAGGAAAATAGCCCCCTTTAAACCATCTTGGCATGGTGCCCCGTTGTAATTGAATAGCCCTTTGTTGACCCGAAATTTGGACAGGCACAAAAGGTATCCAGTTTTCCGGCACAGTGTTTTGTATGGTATATGTAAACATGGCACTTTCATCAACAGGGTGGATACTATCGGCCGGTTCTATGCTTTCAATGGCATTTCTAAGATAAGATGCCTGCGAATACCCATCCATATTGCCACCACACAGATTATTCAATTTGCTTTCTATAGCCCATACCATATTGGTCATTTCGTCCCTCACAAAAAACACCTCTTCTAAGGGTTCGCTTTCGATCGTTTTTATAGTGGAGGGTAGTATCAATAACCTTGTATCAACTGGTTGATTTCTAATATTTTCAGGGTGACGTAAACTAAGGTTAAAATACCCCCACGAACTCCAGTCGTCTGTTTGACCCTGTACTGCTGATTGTAAGAATGAACATTGCCCGAACACATCGGTAATTAATATACCCTGAACACTGGTAAGCGAGCCTACGTGAACTTGATAAGGCACCACCATCCAGTCGTTGGCATATACAAGGCCATATTCAGATACAATTATTTTTGAAATATCTGTAGTATTTGCGTCAATATTGCCTAAGTCAACACTACCATCCTCAAACTGCCAAAACCTTGCATTAGGCATTCCTGCATATTTGGCTATGGTTGGGATGACGGTTATTGTTTTATTAGTGATTTGAGATTTTTCGACGGCATCAGATACCCCGCTCAAACCAGCGACAGGCTGCAATTCCGATTGAAGATCAAAAGAGTACCAGTCCAGGTGGCCGGTATAGTATTCGTTTGCGACCAAAACTGAGTTCCCTTTTGTTTTTTCCGGAAAAGAAATTCCAAACAGGTATTCCATTTGATCATTTTTCCATGCCTTGGCGTCTGGGGATGCATTTTGGGTTTTGTATTTATCTTCGTACCAGCCAATGTATTCCTCCAGTGCCTTCACAAGCACTTGGGTATGGGTATTGCTAATCAAAAGGTCCGGTAAAAGGTTAGCCACAGAATTTTTTGCCCTTGTATAGAGTTTTTTGCCATCGATCCCTTTATTCTCAAAGGAAACCTGAAAAATATTTAAAGCATTATTAACGCCTAATTTCAGTTTACGTATAATTTCTTCTGGAGAATCTGTGTCCTGGACCTGATTTAACTTATCTAATTGAAATAACAGCTGCAGCTTTGCCAAATAATCCTTAAAGTGATAGTCGGAAAAGGGTGTTGACCATGTTGTAAAATAGTTGTTAAGCAAACTGATAAAAAACATTCCGGCTTCGATTGCGGAAGCAAAGTCTTCTGCAAGGGGTTCGCTTTCAACATGGGTTTCGAGCGGTTTTGCGTCCGAATAAGTTTCTATTGTGGCATTAACTGCTTTATACCTGGTAATTGGCGTGCTCTCAATTTTAATTTTTGCAAATATGGCTGATCCTGTATCTTCCCCATGAAATTCGCCAAACTGCCATTGACGTGTGAGCATCCAGAGTGGATC